>OOBV01001670.1_pt1 | contig 13252 bp, 15 predicted proteins | sample 1671731 | NCBI WGS metagenome assembly OOBV01 (sample SAMN06348186, study PRJEB24527) | human gut metagenome | biome: human gut; feature: ankylosing spondylitis patient; material: feces | host: Homo sapiens | place: China | collected 2015-10
CCAGGTGAGTTTCATAGCAAAGTCCTCCTTCAAGCGTTTGAAAAAATGGAGAGGTTATTTGCCGGCGCCGTTGACAGCGTCGGAATGGATGACGGACTCTGCCTCCTCCTCGGTCATGCCCAGCTTTTCCATTACCCGGCCGCTGGCCGGGTTTTTCCTGTCGTGGGTGGCAGTGAGAAAAGGCAGACCCATCTGCCGGGCCACCGGAAGCAAGGCCCTGGCCGCTTCGGCGGCATATCCCTTGCCCCAGTGCTCCCGGGTCAATCCATAGCCCAGGTCGTGGCTTTCCCCCGGGCTGATCTGTATATAACCGATGAGCTGGCCACTTTCCGCCAGGCAAATGGCATAGCGGCAGGCTCCCGCCTGTTGGGTGGGAAGCCACCGCTCTTTCAAAAACACCTGGGTCTCAGCGAGAGTTTCCACCGGATACCAGGGCAGAAAGGTGTTGACCACCGGATCGGAAAAAATCCGGAAGGCCTGGGGAGCATCGTCCAGGGAAAAAGGGCGCAGCAGAAGCCGACGGGTTTGCAGCGGGGTGGTCATATCCATCATTGTATTCTTCCTTTCCACAGCAAAGTGACAGAAAAGAGGGCCACCAGCCCTTCGGTGACGGGAAAAGTGAGCCAGACTCCGGTGAGATCCCACAGACTGGAGAGCAGAAAAGCCATGGGCACGATGAGCACAAGTCCCCGGGACAGGGAGATCACATGGGCCGGCATAGCCCGCTGGGTGGCGGCAAAATAGGTGGCGGCCACCGTGTTGATGCCCACAAAAGCCAGGGCGATAAAATAGAGCCGCAGCCCAAAGGAGGCCATTTGTTGCAAAAGAGCGTTCCCTTCGCTGTTGAACACCGCGGTAAGAGGCTGGGCGCCCAGGGTGAGCACCGCTTCCATCAGCAAGGCAGCGGCAAGGGACCAAACAAGCCCCAGGAAAAGAACATGACGCAGATTCTCCTTGTCCTGTGCGCCATAGGCCCGGCTGAGGATGGGCTGCATTCCCTGGGAAAGGCCGGTGAGCACAGCCACCGCCACCAGAGACAGATTGGCCACCACCCCATAGGCCGCTACCGCCACATCCCCCTGGAGAGACAGGAGGATGGTGTTGAACACGGCAATAACCACACCAGAGGAGATTTCAGGAACCAAGGAAGGAATGCCCAGCAAAACCATTTGCAAAAGCGGGGCCCGCTTCCCTTCCCGCCAGCAAAAGCGGAACCCGCTCTTTTTGCTCAGCCAGTGGGGGGACAAAATGGCGATGCCAATCAAAGGGGCCGCGCCAGTGGCCAGAGCGGCGCCGAACATCCCCAGGCCGCAGGGGAAAATGAAAATGTAGTCCAGAAGAATATTGGACAGGCTCCCACCCAGCATAGCGGCCATAGCCCGGCGGGGATCGCCGTCATTGCGCACAAAACAGGTAAAGACATCATTGAGCATAAAGGCCGGGGCAAAGACCATGAGCACCCGGAGATAGGAGCTGCTCATTTCCAGCACTTTCCCTTGGGCGCCCAAAGCCTGGGCCAAAGGCCGGGCAAACATGAGGCCGGTGAGGGAAAAAAGCGCCCCCAGAAAAAGGGCCAGGCACAATGCCTGGGTAAAAGCGCCGTCCCCGCTTTGCCGGTCTCCCTGTCCACGGCCGATGGCCGCCCATGCCCAGCATCAGCCCCAGACCGTGGATCAGGCTGTAAACCGGCAAAGCCAGGTTGAGGGCGGCCAGTCCCTGGGCCCCGGTGGCCCGGGAAATGAAAAAGGTGTCCGCCAGGATATAACAGGAGATCCCCAGCATCCCCAGCATATTCAGGCTGGCATACCGGGCAAACTCCTTCCCTGCACTGTGTTTGTCCATAGATTTCCCTCCATCGTTTGCAAAAAAAGGACGCCAGAGCTTTCCATCTTCAACGGCCTACGATGGAAAGCCTGGCGTCCATAGCCCCCATCCGGCGATGGAGGCCTGCCTTTTGTTTCATTGTGTTTGAGTATACAAAAAGGGAGAAATTTTGTCAACACCTGGCTTAATCGTATTCCACCCGTTTGCCCAGCAGGATAAAGTAACCCACCGTGCAGCAGGAAGAAATGAGCATCATGGCCCCGAAGGCCGGGCTGTAGGAGCCGAAATAGTCATAGACCGAACCGATCATCACCGGCGTGAACACACCGGCCAGGTTGTTGCAGGCGGTGACCAGGCCCAGAATGGCGCTGTAATTTTTCCGGCCGTAGATGCTCTGCACGATGATGGGATTGGCCACCGAGCCGAAGGCGTTGCCCAGGGAGAAGCCCACCACAATGGCGGCGATCATCACAGGGAAGCGACAGAAAAAGGCGCCCGTCACTCCCAGCACGGTGCAGCAGTTGGCCAGGAGCGTGGCCCGGCGGGCTCCCAGTTTGTCATAGAGCCAGCCCAGGAACATCTTGCCGCAGGCCAGGCCGCCCAGCATGACGGCGGAGATATTAGCGGCAGTTTGCAGGCTGTATCCTTCATCCGACAGGTGAGGGGTTACATTTTGATTCAAGGCGCACAGGCTAATATTGCCCAAAGCAGTGACCAGGCACAATGCCCAGAAGCGGCCGGTGTGCACCACTTCCTGTACCGTCATGCCCCGGTCGTCAAAGGAAGCGGCATTTCCGCTCTCCTTCTCCTGGCCATAGGGCAAAAGTCCCAGGTCGGAGGGGCGGGTGCGCACCACCAGCCAGCACACCGGCACCAGGATCAAAAAGGCGATGATGCCCAGCACCCGATAGGTCTGACGCCAGCCCACCGTGGTGATCAGCTGGCCAGCCAGGGCGTTGAAAAGCATTCCGCCGATGCCGCTGCCCATAAAGGCCACCCCGATGGCAAAGCCCCGTCTTTCCCGGAACCAGTTGCCGATGAGGATGGAAAGGGGCATGGCGGCAATGCCGCCCATGGCGAAGCCCAGCACCACCGACAAAGCGTAATACATGGGCAGAGACTGGACAAAGGAATAGGAAAAATAGCTCACTGCCAGGGCGATGGAGCTGATGCGCATGATGTTGCGCACATCAAAGCGGACAAAGATCTTTCCGCCAAACAGAGCCACGATCATCTGACAGGCCGACAGAATGGTCATATTGACCCCCATGGCCCCCCGGGAAAAGCCCATATCGTCGCATACCGGCTTGATGTAAAGTCCCGAGCAGTTGTTGACGATGCCGATGGAACAGAACATCACCAGAAATCCGGCGGCCACGATGTACCAGCCGTAAAAGATACGGCCTTTTTTCATCCCCATTTCCTTCATCCCTTCTCAGAAATCTTTTACATTCATTATATACCTTTCCCACATGGGCGCATAGCGGAGCAGGGAAAAATCGTCTTTTTCCACAGTTTCTCCCTTCTTTGGAGTGAAGTGTAACTGGGCACTTTTACCGGCTTTTCGGGAAATTTACAAAACCTGCCCTTTCTCCAGGGCATTTCTATGATACAATAACCCTGGACGCCCCGATCTTCGGGGCCAAAGGAGGTTTTTACTTGAAACTCACATTTGAAGAGATCCGTGAAAATAAAGAAGTGCAGACCTATCTCCAGATGGGAAACGACGCTTTGGGCGTCATCGGCTTTACCGAACACGGTTTTGCCCATGCCGGCATCTGTGCCGCCACGGCTGCCCAGATCCTGGAACAGATGGGCTATGATGAGCACACCATCACCCTGGCCCGCATCGCCGGGTATCTCCACGACATCGGCAACTGCGTCAACCGGGCTTCTCACGCCCAGACCGGCGCCATCATGGCCTTTCAGATCCTCAATCGCTTGGAGATGGACCCTGCGGACATCGCCCAGGTGATCTGCGCCATCGGCAATCACGATGAGGGCACTGGCACCGCCGTGACTCCGGTGTCTGCCGCTTTGATCCTGGCGGACAAAAGCGATGTGCGCCGCTCCCGGGTGCGGGCCGTGCGCACCGTGGCCACCGACATTCATGACCGGGTCAACTATGCGGTGTATACATCCGGCCTTTCCATCAGTCCCGACCGAAAGACCATTACCCTGTCTTTGAAAATCGACACCGGCATCAGTGCGGTGATGGATTATTTTGAAATTTTCCTCACCCGGATGCTCATGTGTCGCAAGGCCGCCGAATTCCTGGGACTTCAGTTCCAGCTGCAAATCAACGACACTCAACTGCTTTAAAGATAAATACAAATAGAGAAACAGGAGAAAGATATGACAAAGCGTATATTTGATGATGCCCCCCTGCAAGGGGGACTTTTGGCCCATGTGCAGGAGTGCCGCCCTCAGGGAAAAGAATTCTGCCTGATTCTGGATCAGACCATCTTCTTCCCCCGGGGAGGCGGACAAAAATGCGATGAAGGTACCATCGGGGGCATTCCGGTGCTGGATGTGTACGAAGAAGAGGGAGAAATCCGCCACATTCTCCCAAAGGCTCCGGAGGGAGATGAGGTGCTTTGCCGCATCGATCTGGATATCCGTCTGTCCCATATGCAGCACCACACCGCCCAGCATCTGATCTCGGCCGCCGCCTGGCAGCTGTTCCAGAATCCCACCATCATCGCCCGCATGGAGGACCCTTGGGGCCACATCGAGTTTCAGCGGCCCATGGAGGATGAGGAGCTTCTGGCTTTGTTGCGCCGGGTGGAAGAGGTCGTAAAGGCCGATCTGCCCATCTTCTGCCGGTATTATACCCCGGAGCAGGCCGCAAAAATGGATGTGCGGGGCAAGATCACCCCCCATGAGCGCATCCGCTTGGTGGAAGTGGAGGGCTTTGACCGCAATGCCTGCGGCGGCACCCATTGTCCCTCCACCGGCCTTGTGGGGCCGGTGCGGTTTGTGGGCAGCAAAATGGTGCGGGGAGCCTACCGGCTCTATTTTGCCGCAGGACAGCGGGCCCATGATTTTGCCCTGGAGCAGGATCTGCGCACCCTTCGCCTGGGAAAATACACCGATGAAGAAAGCCCGGAGGATTGCGAAAAGCACATCGCTGACGCTCTGCACCGCCTGCCTGTGCTGGAAGAAAGCGTTCAGAAGCTGCGGCGGCAGCTTCTGGAGCAGACGGCGGAAAATCTGTTCCGAAAGGCATCGGAGCAGGGAGAATTCCCGGCGGTACTTCAGCTGCTGGAGGGCTGGGATAAAAAGGACGGCAAGGCGCTGTGCGATGATCTGATTCACCGGGGCGTCCGTTTTGTGGCTTTGGGCTTTGCAGAGGGCGAGAGCCTGGGGGTCATCGCCGCCCAGAAAAAGAGCAAAAAGATGATGCCGCTGGGCCAGGCGTTGAAGGAATTTTTCCGGACTCATCAGGGGAAAGGCGGCGGCAGCGATGCTCTGGGCCAGGGCACCGTTCCCCTTTCCGCCTGGGATGATTTTGCCGCTTTGTGTGCTCCTTTCCTCCAGGGAGAAGGGGCGGAATAAGGGGCCTTTCCAGAGGGAAAGCATTGCAGAAATAGCAGCAATGGGGTATGATTGTTTCATCTCCATAGGAAAGGAGGAAAACCCTATGAAGTGTTCCCCCGAAGAAATGCAGCGCAGTGCCATGGCTGCGGTGCGGGCGGCCGAATCCGATCGCACCAAGGAGTTTCAGAGACGGCAGGAGAACATCACCGGCCCCAAATCCCTGAAACGGGGCGTGCATATGCACCAGATCCGGACCAAGCCGGCTTATGTGGAGCAGATGGTCAATCAGTTCATCCAGGAAATGAGCCGGGCCTGGCCCACTTTCCGCATCCTCCAGACCAATACCCAAATGACTTTCAGCGCCATGTATGTATACATCACCTATCAGATTTAAAATTACCCACCATGCGAGGACACTATGGACATCATCGGATATGATTTTGACAACACCGTTTACCGGGGCGACAGCAGCACCCACTTTACCTTCTGGTGCCTGGGGCATTTCCCCAAAACCTGGCTGCATCTGCCTGCCATTGTTTTCTGGGGTGCTTTGTTCGGCCTGCGGATCTGCACCAAGACCCGGTTTAAATCCCATCTCTTCGGCTATCTCCGCCATGTGAAGGATGTGGACAAGGCGGTGGCCGACTTCTGGAAGGGCCACCGGAAGAATCTGAAGGGCTGGTACCTGAAAAAGGACCACAGCCGGGATGTGATCATCTCGGCTTCGCCGGAGTTCCTCCTGGCGCCGGTCTTTGAGACCCTGCCGGTGCAGAAGCTGATGGGCACCCCCATGGACAAGCACACCGGCGTCATTCACGGGGAAAACTGCTGCGGGCCGGAGAAAGTGCGGCGTCTGCGGGAATATGCCCCGGATTTTCATATGCTGGAGTTTTACTCCGATTCCCGGTCGGATACGCCTCTGGCCCAGGTGTCGGATAAGGCCTTTTTGGTCAAGGGAGACGAGATCCTCCCCTGGTAAGCACATTCCTTTTATTCAGTGAGAAAGAGGTGGCAGAAAATCATGTATGATCGGATCATCCGCGGCGGCCAAGTGATCGACGGCACAGGCAACCCGCCTTTCCGGGCCGATGTGGCGGTGAAGGACGGAAAAATCGCCTTTGTGGGCCTTCTTCCCCCGGAAGCTCAGGCCGAAGAGGTGCTGGACGCCCAGGGTCATTATGTGACCCCCGGCTTTATCGATGCCCATTCCCATGCCGATGTGACGGTGTTCGGCAACCCGGAAAGCCACAATAAGGCAGGCCAGGGCATCACCACCGATATCAGCGGCCATTGCGGCACATCCAATGCCCCCAAAGACCCGGCCAGTCTCCGCCATGAGGAGGAAAAGCTGGGGCGGCCCGCGGGTTCCATGAGCTATCTTTCCAGCTATGGCAAGACCATTGCCCAGCTGGAAAGCATGAAGCTGGGAGTAAATATGGCCCAGTATGTGGGCCATGGCTCCATTCGCGCCATCGTCTGCCAGGGGGAGAACCAGAACCGGCCTTTGACAAAGAAAGAGCTGGACCACATGGAGGGCCTGCTGAAAGAGGCCATGGAGGAAGGGGCCATGGGCGTCAGCTTCGGCCTGATCTATCCCCCGGGAAGCTATGCCGATCTGGATGAGCTGGTGGCGGCGGCCAAGGTGGCCGCCCGATATGACCGGTCTTTTAGCGTCCATATGCGCTCGGAGTCCCTGCGCCTGGTGGAATCGGTGGAGGATATGATCGAAGTGGCCCGCAGAGCAAATTGCCGAGCTCTCCTTTCCCATCACAAGGCCAAAGGCCGGGTGAACTGGGACAAAACCACCCTCACCCTGCCTCTCATCGAGCGGGCCAACCGGGAAGGGCTGGAAGTGGAGCTGGATCAGTATCCCTATACCGCCAGCGCCACCTACCTGGGGGTCTATATTCCTCAGAAGTTCCAAGCCCAGGGCCGGGCCCACACCCTGGAGCTGCTGCGGGACAAAAACGCCCGCCAGGAGATCCGGAAGGCCATGGAGCAGGTCAATCCTCTGGAAGAGAGCAATTTCCAGAATGCCGGATTTGCCGGGACTCTGATTTCCCGCAGCCCCAACCATCCTGAGGTGGAAGGATTGACAGTGGCGGAACTGGCGGAGAAATGGGGCAAAGATCCCTTTGATGCCGCCTTTGACCTGCTGCTGGAGGACAATTTCGACACCGACGGCATCTATTTCATGATGAGCGAAAAAGATGTCATCCGGGTGCTCCAATACCGCCGCACCATGGTGGGCACCGATGGCGGCGGGGTCAAGCCGGGACAGGTCACCCATCCCCGTATCGTGGGCAGCTTCCCCCAGATCCTGGGCCGGTATGTGCGGGATCTGGGCGTGCTGGAAGTGGAAGAGGCCATCCGGCGCATGACTTCCCTGCCCGCTCAGTTTTTCCGCCTGAAAAACAAGGGCCTGCTGCGGGAGGGCTTTGACGCCGATCTGGTGGTCTTTGATCCTCTTACCATCGGTTGTCCCAGCGATTACCATACCACCGTGCCCAACCAGGGAATAAAAGCGGTGTATATCGCCGGACAGAAAGTGGTAGAAGACAATATTTACAATGGAACCTGCGCCGGTCAGGTCATCCGGGCCGGACGGTGACAGATTATACAAAGAAGGTGCTTTCCCAAAGGAAGCACCTTCTTTTCAATGTGTAGAAAAATTTCTTCTATTGGCGGAAGGCCCCGGAGAGAATTCCGGCTCCCAAACTCAGCCCTCCAGAGGGGAAAGGAGCACATAGCCTTCCCGCTCACCCAAACGGAAGGACAACCGCTTTTCACCCCGGGGACCCCGGCCGCCGCAGGGGGCCAGCTGGAATCCTTTCAGCCCCAGCATCCCCTCCAGGCTCTGGCGGCATTGGTCGATAAAAGGCTCCAGACCGAACAGGGCGATCTGCTCCCGGCTTTCCCGGGAAAGCACCAAAGGCACCTCCAACCGTTCCCCTTTGTTCCAGCTCTTCAGGCTGTCTGCAAACTTGACATTGACTGTTTCAGCGTTCATTTTCTTTTCCTCACTTTCCGGTCATGTGCAAAGGGGAAACAAAAAAGCCTTCGGCCCGTATGAAACGGGACGAAGGCTTTGCTTTCGTTCTACCACCCATTACAACATACCAACATATGCGCCCCGGATAACGGCGGGAAACCGGCATCACTTACTAAGGGAGCACCCTGTTCAGCCTGCGACTCCAGAGGGATTTTCCGCCATGGACTACTCGCACCGGGCTCCCACTGTCCCCGGTTCGCTGGGCCTTTCCTGCCAAAGCGTACTGTCTCTGTCAAAGTCTTTCCTTGTTTGATTGTGGGTTTACTGTACCACGCCATTCTCTCTTTGTCAAGGGAGAAAAAGCGGTATCACCGGTCTTTTTTTCCGAACAACCGGTCCATGGCGCTGTCAATGCGCCCTTTTCGGGCCAGAGTGTCCTGCGTGTCCCGGTGAAAATGGGCCCCGTCCCATCGGAGGGTATCCCCTGGCTGGGCCTCAGGCGGCAGGGTGGAAGCGGGCACATCCCAGGTGCAACCCTGCCCTTCCAGCACGGCCACATCCCCCTCTAACCGGTCCAGCACATAGCTAGCGGGCGGAAGACACATGAAGCTCGCCCTCCTTTACCGTAAAGACGATGGAGCCTTTTTCATCGGTGCGCAGCACCTGGCAGTTTTCATCCAGCCGCTCTAGCATGGCGGGAGAAGGATGGCCGTAGCTGTTGTCCGCCCCCACGCTGATGACCACATATTCTGGCTGGGCCTTTTGCAAAAAGGCCTCTGTGCTGGAGGTGTCGCTGCCGTGGTGTCCGGCTTTGAGCACCGTCACCGGCTGCACCTGAGAAAGGAATCCTTCCTCGGCATCTTTTCCTGCGTCACCGGTGAGCAGGAAGGAATATTCTCCATAGGTCACCTGGAGCACCAGGGAAATTTCGTTGGGATCGGAGGTATCAAAGCCCTCGGTGGGCCACAGCAGCTTCAACTGGGCATCTCCCAGAGTGAAAGTGTCTCCGGCCACGCCGTAGGCCGTCTGGCACCCGGCCTGTTCCACGCTGGAAAGCATGTTTTCAAAGGTCTGGGTGTAGCTGACCATTTCCGGCATGATAAAATTCTCGCAGCCGAAGGCGTCCACCACCGCCGCCATGCTGCCAATGTGGTCGGCATGGGGATGGGTGGCAAAAATGTACTTGGGTTTGCCGATGTTCTGGCTTTGGAGATAGGAAAGAAGATCCTCTTCACATTGGGGCGTACCCGCATCCACAATGGCGGTCTCCCCATCGCAGGAGAGCAAAATGGCGTCTCCCTGGCCTACATCGATGAAATGCACCGCCAGCTCTCCATCGGGGGTCTGGGGTGTGGAGGAGGGCAGAAACTGCATCCCTCCGTAAAAAATCCCGGCGGCCACGAGGCAGGCCAGGCTCCACATGGCGCGGCGAAGTTTGCGATTGACTAGTTTTCTCATAGTTTTTTCAAAAGGTTCTCATAAAAGATCACACCGGCGGTATAGCTGCGGCAGGGCAGATGCTCGTCAGGGCCGTGAACGGCGCTCAGTGTGGCATCACTTACCGCCAGCGGGATAAAGCGGATGATATGATTGGAAAATTCCTGATAATGCTTGGTATCGGTGCCGGCGGGCATGATGGTGGGGATGCAGGGCAGGCGTCCAAAGGTCTCCTCCACCGCACCCTTTATCAGCTGATAGCCCGCTCCGGCGGTATCGGTGATGGCAGAGGGGTCCTGGCAGGAAACCATTTCAATGGTCACCGGCAGGTCGTCCAGCAAAGAACGCAGGGATTCCAGCAATTTTTCCCCGGTGTCCCCCTGGAGGATGCGTGCATTGAGAAGGGCGGAAGCCGTCTCCGGCAGCACATTGGGGGCGCTGCCACCCTCCAGACAGGTGGCGGCAAAGGTAGAATGGAACAAAGCGGAAAGCTGCAAATTGTGCCGGGTGCCCCGGAAGAGCAGCGGACGGGTAAAGGGAAGATTTGCCACCATGGCCCGCTGCAAACTCCCCATGGCCGGGGCGGAAAACAGCAGGCATTGCTGCATCACCGGCAGCAGCCGTTTGTGGAGGGGGGCTGCTTCGATGCGGCAGATGGCCTCGGACAAATACCCCGCCGCCGTGTGCTGGGGAGGCATGGCGGCGTGACCGGCCTTTTGCCGGGCGGTGAGCCGGAAGGTGGCCTGGCCCTTTTCCGCAACACCCAAAAGGGCGGCAGGGAAATTTTCTTTCCCCAGGTGAGCGGTGCTGATAGGGGTGCCCTCGTCCAGGATCAGATCAAAATGCAGTCCCCGCATTTTCAGCTGCTTGGCGATCTGAGCAGCCCCTTCTGTGCCGCCGGTCTCCTCGTCGCAGCCAAAGGCCAGATACACATCCCGGCCTGGAGCAAAGCCATCCTGCAAAAGCTCTTCCACCGCCTGGAGAATCCCGCAAAGGGTGCCTTTGCAGTCCAAAGCGCCCCGGCCATAGATGGTCTCTTCCTTGATTTCTCCTTCAAAGGGAGGATGGGTCCAGTTCTGGCCCTCTGTGGGCACCACATCCATGTGGGCGCACAGCAGCACCGGCCCCTTTTCCCCTTTTTCCGGGCAGCGCCACTGGAGCAAAAGCCCATCCCCTGGGCAGTCCAGCACTCGCAGACGGGAAAAAACCAGAGGGAAGCTTTCCTTCAGCCAGTTTCGGAACTGGGACATGGCTTCTTTGTCTCCAGTGACGGTGGGGAAGCTCACCGCCTGGGAGAGCTTGCGGCACCATTCCTCACTTTGCTTTTTGGAAGGCTCCGGCAGGTTGAGTTGGGCCTCGGTGTGGCGCACCCGCAGCCCCAGGCGGATGCTGCGCCACAGGAACAGCCCCACAGCGGCCAGCACCAGCAGAAGGAGAGCGCCGTTGACCCACAGGCCGTAGCGGTCGGTAAAGTTGCCGGCAAAAATCTGAAAGGAAGCCCATAGGTCATTAAGGAAGGTCATAGATATCACTCCGGTCTAAGGATTGGAGGAGCTGCTGGGTGCGCTTGGTGTCCCTTGCGATCTGCTCCACCAAAAGGGTGGCGTTTTCGAATTTCTGCTCTTCCCGCAGATAGGCCCAGAACCACACCCGCACACGACGGCCGTAAAGATCGCCCTGAAAGCCGGTGAGGTGGGTTTCCATGGTGGGAGAACCCTGGGTGCGGAAGGTGGGACGCAGCCCCACATTAGTGAGAGAGGGCCAGGTCGCGCCCCCTTCCATCTGGGTCAGGGTGGCATAGACGCCCACCCGGGGCCATAAAGCCCCTTCCGGCGGGGTCAGGTTGATGGTGGGGATTCCCAGGCGGTGGCCCCGTCCGTCGCCGTGGACGATCTCCCCGGCCAGGGAAAAGGGCCGGCCCAGACAGCGGAAGGCTTCCTGAGCATCCCCTTCCCGCAGAAGGGTGCGGATCAGAGTGGAGCTGACCGTTTTGCCCTTTTCCAGCACTGGCGATGCCACCCGGCAAGAAAGCCCTAGTTTCTGGCACAGCTCCAGGAGCAAAGAGGCGTTTCCCGCCGCTTTGGCGCCAAAATGGAAGTTGTCCCCGCAGCACAGACCGCCGCAGTGGTAATCCTCTATCAGCATCCGGAGAAATTCCTCCGGGCTTTGGGCAGAAAAATGGGCGTCAAAGGGGATCATGACGATCTCCTCCATGCCATAGTGGGCAAACAAGGCCCTCCGCTCCTCCGGCGTGGTGAGAAGAGGCGGCGCACTGCCGCCCACCACGCTCTGGGGGTGGTTTTCATAGGTAAAGACCCCCGGACGCATCCCCGTTTCCCGGGCCAGCTGCCGGGCGGTCTCCAAAATGGCCTGATGGCCTTTATGTACCCCGTCAAAAAAGCCCAGGGCATAGATCACTTTCTCTTGGCGGGACATACCGTTTCCTCATTCCCCAAAGATTTTATGGCAGAAGATGGCAGGCGGCCCCATGTCCAGAAGACCGCCTTTGCCGGTCATCAGAAACCCCCCATCCGGTGTATACACCCGGCACAGGGCATCCACCGGGGGGATCTCCCCGGAAAGCAGATGCTTCTGGGCGGCATGGGCGCCGTTGCGGGCCCGCTTGGCTCCCTCTTCTGTCAGGGCGACCGCGGGCAGGGAGGCAAAGAGCCTGTCCACCGGCAGGATGTGCTGCTGCAATGTGCCCTCTTTGACCAGCTGCTCCACTTCCCCCAAGGTCAAAGCGTCTTCCAGGGAGAAATCCCCGGCCTGCACCCGGGTCAGGGCGCTCATGGCGCCGCCGCAGCCCAGACGCTGGCCCAGGTCGTGGCACAGAGTGCGGATATAGGTGCCTTTGGAGCAGCGCACCCGCAGTTTTCCCCGAGGGGGATCAAAGGACAAAAGCTCCAGCAAAGGCAGGGCGATAAACCGGCTCTCCCGCTCCACTTCCTTGCCCTTGCGGGCCAGGTCGTAAAGCCGCACCCCGTCCTTTTGAATGGCGGAGTACATGGGAGGTACCTGATCGTATCCCCCTTCAAAGGAGGCCAGGGCCTGCCGCAGCTGGCTTTCTGTCACATCCACCGGTGCTTCTGCCAAAACATTGCCGGTGGTGTCCTGGGTGTCGGTTTCAACCCCCAGTATAAAATCAGCGATATATTCCTTTTCGGCGCCGGAAGCATATTCGCTGGCTCGGGTGGCCTTTCCCAGCAGCATCACCAGCAGACCCTGGGCCATGGGGTCCAGAGTGCCGGCGTGACCGATGCGGCGGAAGCGCAGGATGCCCCGCAGCTTGGCCACCGCATCGTGGGAAGTGAAACCCGGCTCTTTGTTCAAAAGCAGGATGCCATTATACATAACCCAGTTCCTCCTGGGCGGCTTTCACCAGCCGGGAAAGGCAGTCCTCCCCCTCCCCTTCCAGGGTGCAGCCAGCCGCACGGGCATGGCCGCCGCCGCCGAAAC
>OOBV01001674.1_pt1 | contig 13231 bp, 9 predicted proteins | sample 1671731 | NCBI WGS metagenome assembly OOBV01 (sample SAMN06348186, study PRJEB24527) | human gut metagenome | biome: human gut; feature: ankylosing spondylitis patient; material: feces | host: Homo sapiens | place: China | collected 2015-10
ATTGCACCTACGATAGACCCTCATGTTTTTTCTTTGGATCGGGCTGGAGAAGCTCTGAAGCTGATAGCCCAGGGAGCCGCTCAGGGAAAAGTGATCCTGCGGGTGTCGTGAGGATATGCACTTTATAACAAAACACCCCTACTGCCATGGCAGTAGGGGTGTTTTGTTATAAAAATTGTTGGATTTACAGAGTGGGCATGATCTCCGGAGGCATGGGGCAGCGATAACCGCCGCCGTTTTGCTGCAGCAGTTCTTCCTTGGCCTTCTTCAGAAGCTCCGGATCTTCCAGAGCATAGAGGCCGGAGAGTGCCATCACCTGGGCAGCCTTGATGGTGCCCTTGTGGGCGATGGAGGAGCAGGACTGGGCCGTCACCTGCCAGGTGTGGCCGGGGGTGCCCATGGCCTCGGTGCACATATTGATCTGGGCGGTGGGAGCGCAGTAGCTGGCGTCACCCACATCGGTGGAGCCGCCCATGGGGGAGCTTTCCGGGATGAAGGGCAGCACCACATCGCACAAAGCGGCGTTCTGCTGGATCAGCTGCTGCATTTCAGGCACACCGGCGTATTTCTCGGCGTAGCTCTTCAACTGATCGGGAGAGAAGGTTTCCCGGATGGCGGAAGCCAGCTTCCGGTCCTCTTCGTCGAACTGAGGAGCGCCCACTTCGGTGAGGGCCTGGTACATCAGTTTGGTGAGAGAGGGGTTGGGGATGTAGTCGCTCAGACCTTCATGGATCTGGATTTCCAGCTGGGTGCCGGTCATCAGTGCGGCGCCCCGGGCCACATCACACACCCGCTCGTAGATCTCCATCATCTGGTGCACCCGGGGAGCGCGGATGAAGTAATGGACGGCGGCGTGATCCTGCACCACATTGGGGGCGATGCCGCCCACATCCACATAGGCGTAGTGAACCCGGGCTTCGGGGATGATGTGTTCCCGCAGATAGTTGACGCCCATGCTCATCAGCTCGCAGGCGTCCAGAGCGGAGCGGCCCAGGAAGGGGGTGGAGGCGGCGTGGGAAGTACGGCCCTTGAAGCGGAAAAAGACGCTGAGGTTGGCCAGGCTGCTGCACAGCCACACATTGTTGGTGGTGCCGGGATGCCAGGTGAAGCAGGCGTCCACATCGTCAAACAGGCCGTCCCGGGCCATGAAGGCCTTGGCGCTGCCATATTCCTCACCGGGGCAGCCGTAATAGCGGACTGTGCCCGAAAGGTGATTTTTCTCCATGAACTCTTTGGCGGCCCAGGCGGCGGCCAGAGCAGCGGTGCCCAGGCAGTTGTGGCCGCAGCCGTGGCCATAAGCACCGGGAGAGAGCTCGTCCTTCACCGGGCAGGCGGCCTTCTGGCTCAGGCCGGGGAGAGCATCGTATTCGCCCAGATAGGCGATCACCGGCTTGCCGCTGCCCCAGGATGCCACAAAGGCAGTGGGAATGCCGGAAAGGCCGGTTTCCACCGAAAAGCCCAGTTCACGGGCGGCCTTTTCCAGACATTCTGCCGATTGGTATTCTTTCATGCCCGCTTCGGCATAACCCCAGACTTCATCGCTGACAGCGTTGAAAAACTGCTGTTTTTCCTCGATGGCCTGGCAGACGAACTCTTTTTTGTTCATGTTGGATCGCTCCTTTGTATTATATAGTGTGGAAAAGCAAAATAAATAGGCTGGTTTACAGCACCAGCGTCAGAGAAAAGCGGCCTTCGGAGACTTCAAACTGAAAGACGGCACCGTGTTTTTTGCAGAAGGCAGCAATGGATTGCACACCAAAGCCGTGTCCCTCCTTTGAGGATACCGGCAAACCCTGGTCATTGAATAGTACCGGCGCGGCACAGGGATTGGAAATTTCAAGCATGATGGAGGGAGCACCCACCATCTTGCAGCGGATCTCTTTCTGCCCCGGGGGCAGATCTTTATTGGCATGAATGGCATTTTCCAGGGCGTTGGCCAGAACTATGGCCAGCTCGTTTTCTTCCACCGGCAAAGTGGTGAGAGAAGCGATTTTGGTCTCCAGGCGGATGCCCTGCTGCTGGGCCTGGTTAAAGTAGGCGGAAAACACAGCATCCAGCACCGGAAGGTGGCACCAACAGGTCTTTTTTTGCTCATCCAGATGCTTTTGTGCGGCATCCAGGAATTTCAGAGCGGATTCCGTGTCGCCACGGGCCACCAGCTCCGTTACGGTCTGGAGTTGATGGCGCAGGTCATGGCGCTGGATCTTGATATCTTCCTCCACTTCCTGAACTGTTTGCAATTTTTCTTTTAAAGCAGAAATCTGTACGGTGAGCAGCGCAGCATTCTGGCGTTCCAAAAGGACCTGGTGCTGGCCGATGAGCAGTTTGAACACAGCTACATATACCACAACCAAAGGGATGATGGCCACATAGAGATAAGCCCTCTGGGAAGTGCTTTCAATGTAATTGACCGGCCAGGAGGCCAGAAAGATGAGATAAAGGCAAAAGGAGCAGGGAATCAGGGTGAGAATGCCCCAACGGGAAGGAATGACGGTGAGCAGCATACGGAAAGGCCGCCGCAGGAAACGCCATTCCAGATAGATGGCCGACGAATAAAACAGGGCCGTCAGCAGAAGATTGGCCACATTGGAGAGGTGAAGCGTGTCGGCAGCCCAGCGGATCATGGAAACAGACAGCAGGGACAGAAGAATTTGGGTGGCGTAATTGAAAACGGCCTGGGCTGGGGTGTCATTGGCGGCCCAGTAGGTGAGCAGGATGGCTGGAATGGATATGGTAAAAAAGAACAAGCGAAGGAGAAGCAGTTCTCCGCCCAGCCACAGAAGAAGGGCGCTGGAAGCAACGCACCAAATGCTGTAAAGCGCCAGAATGCCAAGCAGTTTTCGGCCTTTCAAGCGGAAATCTGTCAGGCTGGCCATCATTCCGATGGTCATAAGGGTGATGAGATAGGTGCGGCAAATGAGAAAAACCAGTTGTGACATGGCAGGCACCTCCCTTTATGACGGCTGTTTGGCCCTGCTTCATGTGTACCAAATAGCCCGTTCAATAAACCAAATGGAGCAAACGGGGATTCATGGGCACATCGGTGTCCCGCAGGCGGCGGGCGATGCGCAGAGCTACCTCTTTGTGATTTTCTAGGTTCTGGTTCAATACAAAGCTGCGGGTGGCTGTATCAAAAATATAGCTTTCTTCGGTGCCGTCCTGACCAGGGATGGCTTCGGCCAGGCGGAAATCCTCCCAAGGCATATAGTGGGAAGCGATGCCATCGCAGAAAATAACGCCTTTTTCTCCTAATTCAAAAAAGGAGCGGCGGCAGACACCCAGCAGGCGGAAATAATAAGAGAAGAAGTAAAGCAACACAAAAAGGGCCATGGCGCAAAAAAGAGTTCCCGCCCAGTTGAACAGGGAGAAGTCCTGCAAAGTAGACCGCAGCATATGGATCAGCAGGGGAAGGACGCAAAGAGCACCGATTCCTTGGATGAAGAGCACACGGCTGACCCGATCCCGCACAAAGGCCCGGGTGAAATGATACCGTTTTCCATCGCCGGGAAAGGGAGTGGAAGGGGGCTGGACATAAGGGGAAAAGGGGCCATCGGTGCTGTGGTAAGTCCGACAGATGGGGCAATAATAGGCAGTTTCAGCTTGAGGATCGCCCAGGTTGAGATAGGGGAACGCATCGGTTCCCTGGGGTTTTAAACAAACTGCCAAACGGCTGCCACACTGAGGACAAGCTCTGTCCCGAAAAAGGATGTCATTTTTTTCAGCCATTTGCCGCAGTTTGTTCCGATTTTTTGCCGCCATGAAAAACCCTCCCTTTTTTGTAAAATGATCCGATCATATTGTAGCAGAAGGGGCGGTCTGTGGCAAGAAGCGGAGAAAGAAGAAAACTTGCAGCAAAAAAGATAAAAATGGCAAAAAATAAAAAAGTTTTAGAACAGATTGGTGCATAAAACCGGTTTTTGAAAAAAGAAAAGATATAATGGCACCAAGGTGTTTCGGCAGTGTGTTCCGGGATGCCAAATACATCATAACAAGGGGAGTACCTATGAAAAAACAAGTATTGTCTTTGGTCGTCAGTGCTGCCATGATGGCATCGATGATGCCCAAACCGGTTTTTGCTACAAATAAGGCCATTACATTTCCCGATATGCCCAACGACTGGTCCACGCAGGCGTTGCAGAACGCCATCAACAATGGGCTGCTCAACGGCATCGATGGGAAAATCGCCGCAGGTGAGAATCTGACCCGGGCGCAGATGGCCGCCATTGTGACCCGTGCTTTTGGCACCAATGGCAAAGCCGATATTTCCTCTTTCGGCGATGTGAATGTTGGCGATTGGTTCTATGACGCCATGGCTTCCTCCGTGCTGATGGGGGCGATCCAGGGCGATGGTGTAAACCTCAATCCCAATGCGGACATCACCCGGCAGGAAGCTTTCACCATTCTTGCCCGGCTGTTCACTCTCAGCGGCGGTGATCAGAGCGTACTTGGCAGCTATACCGACGGGGACCAGGTGGCCGATTGGGCCAAGGACTCCATGGCTTCCATGGTGGCCGCCGGTTATGTGCAGGGCTTTGACAATAAGTTGAGCCCCCAGAGCAGCATCACCCGTGCGGAGTTTGCTCAGGTGATGGACAACCTGGTCAAGACCTATTTTGCTGACAGCCAGCTGAATGTGAACGCAGATGGCAATGCAGTGCTGAACAAAGCAGGCACTCTGGAAGGCGCCACCATTTCCGGTGATCTGATCATCGGCGACGGTGTGGCCGAAGGCGATGTGGTGCTGAAGGATGTGACCGTTTCCGGCCGTCTGCTGGTTCGCGGCGGCGGCACAAGCACTGTGACGCTGGAAGGTAATACCACAGTGGGCGATATTACAGTCAACAAGCCCACCGGTACTGTGCGCGTGGAGAACACCACAGATAAAGCGGTGGATGTATCTGTGGTCAGTGACAATGTGGTGCTCACCGGTGCATTTGATCAGGTCAACGCCAACGCTTCTCAGGGAACCATTACCCTGAACGGTGCTGAGGTGGCTGCCATGAATGTGGCGGGTAATGGCGTCAAGGTGGTTGTGGAGAACGGCTCCACAATTACCACCATGTCTGTGACCGGCTCTGATGCCACTGTCCAGGCCGAAGAAGGCGCCAAGATCGACAAGATCACCACTTCTGCGGCCAACACCACGGTGTCCGGCAAGGGTTCTGTTGCGAATTTTGAGGCGGCTCAGGGTTCCAGCGGCGCCAGCATCACCACCGATGGCACCAAGGTGACAAACAACGGCACCGGTGATGTGACCACCGGCGGCGATAAGGTCATTCCTTCCGGCTCCACCGGTACCAGCCAGAGCGGCAACAGCACTCCTGGCGGTGGTGGTTCCAATGGCGGTGGTGGGGGAGTGACTGTGCCCACATTGCCTGCCAGCATTGCGTCTCAGACTTTCCCGGAAGGCTTGGAGTCCACTCCCGAGGGGTTATCCCGGGATGAAAACGCCGAGCTGCCGGAAGAGGGCGAGCTGACCCAGGAAAAGGTATCTTCCATGGGTCAGGGCGGCCAGTATGTCACCTATTTCACCGTTCCCAAGGCACAGCTGGAGGAATTTGACCAGATCGCTTACAGCGTCAACGGCGGAAACGAGCTGACATGGGATATTGAAAATGACAGCGAGAAGGCTGGCTGGTACACCGACGATGGTACCAATGTCTATTTCAAGCTGGGCAATTCTTTTGCGGAAAAGATCAATGGGATCTGGCAGATGAAGGCCGAGACCTTCCATCACAGCATCAAGTTCTACAATGACAGCAACCTGGTGGCCACTTTGCAGTTCACTGTGGATATGAGTGGCTATACCATCGCTTCTGTCACAGAGATCAGCGGCCTGGAGGGGGTCAAGCATTCTCAGACAGAATATCCCGAAATCTCTCCCACCAGCGGAACACTGGACCGGGATGAAAGCGCCGAGCTGCCGGAAGAGGGAGAGCTGACCCAGGAGAAGGTGGCTTCCATGGGCCAGGGCGGCCAGTATGTCACATACTATACCATTCCCAAAACGGTGGTAGAGAAGTTTGACACCATTACCTACGGCGTCAACGACGGCGCAGAGCAGCGGTGGGAGGTTTCTACTTCTGACACTGGCTGGTGTGCTGAAGATGACGGCAATGTATACTTCAAATTGGGCCATGCCTTTGCTTCGAAGAACCAGGGCGTTTGGGAAATGAAAGACAATGGCCAGTTTGATCATTATGTGAATTTCTGGAACGATGGATCGGTGGTTGCTGCGCTGAACTTTACCGTGGATATGAGCGGCTATACCATCAGCAAGGAGCTGGAGATCACAAGCGTGGAGAAAGCGACCTCTTCCGGAAACTTTGATAACACCAGCAACATCAACGAAATGATGACAGCTTTGTGGGAGCAGCAGGAAGGGGATGTGCAGGGCATCACGGTGAACCCTGTGTTCCGTTATGAGGATGGCACCCTGACTGTGACAAAGGCCAACATCACGGAAGATCTGTTGCAGTGGATTACCACTCAGTGGGGCGGCACCAGCGTTCCTGTGAAGCTGACTCTGTCTCAGGAGTATACCGGAGCGCAGGATGCAAACTGGGATGGCGCCACCCTGGCCTGGATCGATCTGAGCACGGTGGCCACTGGTGAAATGACTGTGGATTTGGGTAATGGTTATACTGCTGCCCTGAACATCAATGTTGCCGAGTAGTTCTGCCGAGCCACTTTCAATCAAACGGCCCACCTGGGTATGGGAGCCGCCCTGCGGGGCGGCTCCTGCTTTTTTTCATCTGCAACTAAAAAAAATACATTTTTTCTTGACATTGCTATTAGCCCCTTCTATAATAGAATCAGAAGTTATTGGTTACACTGATAATTGGAAAGGCGGTTATCTTTTATGCGTAAAATTATTTTGTATGGCAGCCCCCTTTGAAAGACCTGCCCCCCGGTGAAAGAGGTTCTTTCCCAGAACAATGTGCGCTTTGTCTATATTGATGTCACCTCCAGCATTGGCTATCTTCGCCAGTTCCTGAAGGTGCGGGACAATTATCCCGCCTTTGAGGAGGTTCGCAAGGAGAGCCGTGTGGGTCTGCCCACACTGTTTGTGGACGATACCCCCCATCTGGTGGATGGCCCTGAACACGCCCTCCAGCTGATCGATGAGCTGAAACTCACAGAACAGAAGTAAAATGACTCCATAGCCGGAACGCTTTTTCGCGTTCCGGCTTTTTTCTTTCTTCAGAATGTTGAAAAGTTACCCAGGAGTTGATACAATAAATTGAATATGGAAGAATTTCTGCGGGGGTGTGGCATTGTATCTGAAATCCCTTGAGATCCAGGGCTTTAAATCCTTTCCCGATAAGACGCGGCTGGATTTCAGCAGCGGGATCACCGCCATTGTGGGACCCAATGGCTCGGGCAAATCCAACCTGGTGGATGCCATCCGCTGGGTGCTGGGGGAACAGTCCACCCGCAACCTGCGGGGCAGCCGGATGGAGGATGTGGTTTTTGGTGGCACCCAGCGCCGCCGTCCCTTGGGCTATTGTGAGGTGACCCTCACTGTGGACAATAGAGACCACAGCCTACCTCTGGATTATGATGAGGTGGCCGTGACCCGCCGCTATTACCGCTCTGGGGAAAGCGAGTTTTTTATCAATAAAAAACCGGTGCGGCTGAAGGATGTGCACGAACTCCTGATGGATACCGGCCTGGGCCGGGAGGGCTATTCCATCATCGGCCAGGGCCGCATCGACGAGATCCTGGCCGTCAAAAGCGGCGAACGCCGGGAGATTTTCGAAGAAGCTGCCGGGATCACCCGTTACCGTTATAAGCGCAATGAAGCCCAGCGCCGCCTCAGCGCCACCGAGGACAATCTGGTGCGCATCCGGGACATTATCACCGAGCTTCACGGCCAGGTGGGGCCGCTGGAGAAGCAGGCCCAGGCTGCCCGTCAGTTTCTGCTGTTTCGGGATGAGCTGCGGGTGCTGGAGGTTTCCCTTTGGATGGACTCTCTTGCAAAATTGGGAGAGAGCCGGCAAAAAACCAAAGTGGATTTGGACAATGCCCAGCGGATGCTTTCTGCCCGGGGGCGGGAGCTGGAAGAGCTGTACGCAGAAGGGGAACGCCTTCTGGGGACTATGCGGAACAAGGAACTGGAGACCGAGCAAAGCCGGGTGGAGCTGCGGAATATTGAAAGCCAGATCCACTCCTTGGAAAGCGATATCGCCGTACTGGGAACCCAGCGGGAAAATGGCCGGCAAAACACCCGGCGCTTGGTGAGAGAGCTGGAGCTTCACGCCACCCGCCAGGATGGCCTTTTGGAACAGAAAACCGTTCAGGAACAGCAGCGGGAGGAAAGCCGCAAGATCCTTGCAGCCAAAGAGCAGGAACTGACGAAAATCGCCCACTGGCAGCAGGAGCTGGTGGAGCATCAGCAGGAGCAGACCCAGCGGGAAGAGGCGGCCCGGGAGGCTCTCAGCCAAAGCAGCCAGCAGCTGCATCAGCTGGAAATCGTAAGAGCCGCTTTGGAAAGCGGCGGACAGGAGATGGAAAGCCGGGGCAAAAACCTGGAATCGGAGCTTTCCCGAGCCAAAGAACGGCTGGAACAAGAAGAAGCAGAAGCCAAAAACCTGGAAACCCTTCTGGAGCAAGGCCGGGAGCAGGTGGAAAGCGCCGGAAATATGCTGGAGGGCTTTTTGCTCCGGGTCAGAAAGCGGCAGGAAAAGGCCCAAAAACTGCTGGAAACATACCAGGAGGAAAAGCGTGCCCTGGGCACCCTTTCCGATCGATTGGAAATGCTCCAGGCCCTGGAGCGGGATTACGAAGGCTTTGGCCAGGCGGTGCGCCAGACTCTGGAAGCTGCCCGGAAGGGAGTGCTTTCCGGCATCCATGGCCCGGTATCCCAGCTGATCTCCGTGGGGGACGAACACGCCGTGGCCATTGAGATCGCCCTGGGTGCGGCCATGAGCAATATCGTCACAGAGGACGAGGAAAGCGCCAAACAGGCCATCGGCTTTCTGAAAAATAGGGACTTGGGACGGGCCACCTTTTTGCCGGTATCGGCCATGGCTCCAAGAAAGACAGATGGCCGTCCGTTGGAGGGCGAGCCCGGATTTGTGGGTATGGCCGATGGGCTGGTACAGCGGCAGCCTATTTATGATAATGTGGTGCGCAGTCTTCTGGGAGGTACTGCGGTGGTGGAAGATCTGGACAGCGCCATTCGCCTGTCCCGCCGTTATCCTCACCGGTACCGGATGGTCACTCTGGACGGCCAGTTGATGAGCAATTCCGGCGCCATGACCGGCGGCAGCCTGAACAAAAACACCGGCATTCTCTCACGGAAAAATGAAATCGCCCGGCTACGGCAGGCATTGGAGGAAAAAAGCGGCCATTTACAGGAGCTGGCCGGGCAGGTTCAGAAGGCTCAGGGCGAATGGAAGAAGGCGGAGAATGACGCCCAGGCAGCCCAGGAGGAGAAGAACCAGGCGCAAGCGGCCCTGCAATCCCTGGAGGCCCGGCAAAGCCAGCACGCTTTGCTGCTGGGAAGCCTGCGCCAGGCTTTGGAAGGGCTGCTGGAGGAGCAGGGGAGCTCCCAGGAGCGCCGCAGGACATTGGAGACAAGGCTTGCGGAAAACAAGCAGGCCCGGGAGGAAGCGGCGGAAAAGGCGGCCCGCCATTTGGAAGAGCTGCTGGCGGAAAGTCAGGAACTGGAAGAGAGCCGCCGGGCTTTGGAAGAGCAGCTGCTGGAAAAACGGGCGGAGAAAGCCCGGGAGGACAGCCGCCTTGGGGCGCTGGAGCAAAGCCTCTGCCAGCTGGAAGAGCTGCTTCGTTCTCTTTCCGGGGACCGGGAGGAGCGGCAGCGGGAGCTGGAGGAGCTTTCCGCAGAGGAAGCGGTGCTTTCCCGGCAGATGGAAGAAAAGGAAGCGGTGAAAAAGGAATACGCCGCTTTGCGGGAGAAAAAGCAGAACCAGCTGGAAGCGTTGGGAGAGGAAAAACTGCGCATTGAAGGCCAGCGTACCCAGAACGGGCGGCAGGCCCAGGAGAAAAACGACGAGATCCTGCGTATGGAGCGGGAAAAGGCCCGGCTGGAAGGCAAGGCCAGCCAGCTTCAAATGGAGGAAAAGCAGGTTCTGGACAAAATGTGGGAAAGCTATGAGCTGACTCCCACTGCGGCCCAGCAGATCCAGAAGCCCATGGAAAGCCGCAGCGAAGCCCAGCGCCGGCTGGGACAGCTGCGGGGAGAAATCAAAAAGCTGGGGCCGGTGAACATCGGCGCCATTGAGGAATACCAGAAGATACATGAGCGATATCAGTTCCTGGAGGAACAGAGACGGGATCTGGAAAAGGCCAAAGGCGATCTTTTGGACATCATCGGCGATCTCACCCAGAATATGCGGGAGATTTTTGGCCGGGAATTTGTGCGCATCGACAAACACTTTGGCGAAACCTTTCAGGAGCTGTTCGGCGGGGGAAAAGCCTGGCTTCAGCTGGAGGAAGGGGAAGATATCCTGGAGTGCGGCATAGATATCCATGTGGAACTGCCGGGGAAGAGCCAGAGGGCCATGTCCCTGCTTTCCGGCGGGGAAAAGGCGCTGGTGGCCATTGTGCTCTATTTCGCCATTCTGAAAGTGCGGCCCACTCCTTTCTGTGTGCTGGATGAGATCGAGGCCGCTTTGGACGATGTGAATGTGCTGCGGTATGTGAAGTATATGCGCCGCCTGTGCCAGGGCACCCAGTTCATCCTCATCACCCACCGCCGGGGCACCATGGAGGGTTCGGATATCCTCTATGGCGTCACCATGCAGGAGCAGGGGGTGACCAAGCTGCTGCGGCTGCAACTGAACCAGGTGGAAGAAAAACTGGGCGTTTCCCTTCAGGAGAAGATGGAAGAATAGATGGAGTAATCAATCAGGAGGAAAGAGAAACATGGGATTTTTTGATAAGATCCGCAGCGGTCTGCAAAAGACCAAAGAGAACATCAGCGAGACGCTGGATTCGGTGCTGTCGGTGTTCCGCAAAGTGGACGAGGAGACGCTGGAAGAGCTGGAAGATGCGCTGATCCTGTCGGACATCGGCGCTCAGACCGCCGCCGAGACCATTGATGAACTGCGGGAGCGGGCCAAGCGTCAGAGCATCGAAACCAAGGAAGCGCTTGTGGAAGCTCTGTGCCAGATCCTCACCGAAAAGATGACCCCCAACGATGGGCTGCATCTCAATACCCATCCTTCGGTGATTCTGGTCATCGGGGTCAATGGCGTGGGTAAAACCACCACCATCGGCAAACTGGGCCAGAAGCTGACGGCCCAGGGGAAAAAGGTGCTCTTCGCCGCAGCCGATACCTTCCGGGCCGCCGCAGCCGATCAGCTGACGGTGTGGGCCGACCGGTGCGGCGCCGACATCGTGCGCCACAGCGAAGGGGCTGACCCAGCGGCGGTGGTGTTTGACGCCATTTCTGCGGCTAAAGCCAGAGGGGTGGATGTGGTTATCTGCGATACTGCCGGACGGCTTCACAATAAGACCAACCTGATGAACGAGCTGGCCAAGATCAACCGGGTCATCGACCGGGAGCTGCCCCAGGCCGACAAGGAGACTTTGCTGGTGCTGGATGCGGTCACTGGCCAGAACGCCCTGAGCCAGGCCGAGCAATTCAACCAGGCGGCGACCCTCACCGGGCTGGTGCTCACCAAGCTGGATGGCACCGCCAAGGGCGGCATCGCCATCAACATTTCCGCCCGGCTGGGTGTGCCGGTGAAGTTTATCGGCGTGGGCGAAACCGCCGACGATCTGCTGGAATTTGACGCAGGCCAATTTGTGCAGGCCTTTTTTGAATAAAGAAGGAGGAAGAACCCATGAAACGCTATGACGGACGGCAGCCGGAGGAAATGCGGCCGGTGACCATTACCAAAGAATTTATCAAATACCCGGAAGGATCGGTGCTCATTGAGTGCGGTGACACCAAGGTGATCTGCAACGCCACTGTGGAAGAGGGCGTGCCGCCTTTCAAAAAGGGAAGCGGCAGCGGCTGGGTGACGGCAGAATACTCCATGCTGCCCCGGGCCACCAACACCCGTGGACGGCGGGATGTGAGCAAGTTGAAGCTCTCTCCCCGCTCGGCGGAGATCCAGCGCCTGGTGGGGCGGGCTCTTCGCTCGGTCACCGATATGGACGCTCTGGGCGAGCGGACCATCACCATCGACTGCGATGTGATTCAGGCCGACGGCGGCACCCGCTGCGCTTCCATCACCGGCGGTTTTGTGGCTTTGGTGCTGGCTCTGGACAAACTGCGCCAGGAGGGTATTTTCAAAAAGCTGCCCCTGCGGGGCTATGTGGCGGCGGTGAGCTGCGGCATGGTGAATGACAACCCTCTGCTGGATCTTTGCTATGTGGAGGACAGCGGCGCTCAGGTGGATTTCAATTTCATCATGGACGACAAGGGCAATATCATCGAACTCCAGGGCACCGGGGAGGAACGGCCCTTCTCCAAAAAGGAGATGGACGCCATGTATGCTCTGGCGGAAAAGGGCATCGGTGAGCTGATCGCCGCCCAGAAAGAAGCCATAGGTGATCTGCTGTGAGATTTGTATTGGCATCCAACAACCAAAAGAAAAAAGGGGAGATGAGCGCCATCCTCCAGGGACTGGGCATTGAGGTTTTGTCCATGGAGGAAGCGGGCGTGCACACCCAGCCGGAAGAAGATGGGGATACTTTTGAGGAAAACGCCCTCATCAAAGCCCGGGCGGCCTGCAAGGCCTCCGGCCTTCCGGCCCTGGCCGACGACTCCGGCCTGGCGGTGGACGCTTTGGGGGGCGCACCGGGAATCCACTCGGCCCGTTATTGCCCGGGCAGCGATTGGGACCGGCTCCAGTTTTTGCTCCACAATATGAAGGACATTCCCCGGGAGAAGCGGGGCGCCAAATTTGTTTCGGCGGTGGCCTGCGTCTTTCCCGACGGCACCGAACGGGTGTGGCGGGGTGAATGTCCCGGCCTGGTGTTGGAAGAGCCCCAGGGCGAAGGGGGATTCGGCTACGACCCGGTGTTTTACCTGCCGGAATATAAAATGACCTTTGCCCAGATGCCTGGGGAAGAAAAGAATAAAATCTCCCATCGGGCCCGGGCCATGGCAAAGTGCGCCGCCGGACTGGCAGAAGAAATGAAAGGCAAAGAAGAGGAGAACAAATAACATGATCACATCCAAGCAAAGAGCAACTCTGCGCTCCCTGGCCAACCGCCTGGACACCGTCATGCAGATCGGCAAGGGCGGCATCAC
>OOBV01001695.1_pt1 | contig 13080 bp, 14 predicted proteins | sample 1671731 | NCBI WGS metagenome assembly OOBV01 (sample SAMN06348186, study PRJEB24527) | human gut metagenome | biome: human gut; feature: ankylosing spondylitis patient; material: feces | host: Homo sapiens | place: China | collected 2015-10
TGGATGCTGTCACGCTGATCGGCAGCGTGCAACAGGTATAGCAGCTATAATCCCATCCAAAAACGGTTGTTCCATAGTTCAGAGCGTAGTTGTTCTTCGCACTGCAAAAATCTGCATGCAGGGCGGTAAAGTCTGCCACGCTGTAAATCGTACCGTTGTAAAGCAAAGATACCTTGTCCCGATGGGTTGCATCATATAACACGGTTGTGGTCGGGGATTCGCCGCCTGAAATCTCCAGAACCTTTGCTACAAGGGTATTAAATTTTTCTGTGGTGGTTGCCGTCACGCCCTTTGTTGTCAGATTCGCTGCAAGCTGCTGCCGCAGTTGGTTTAGTTTTGTCAGCTGCTCTGTAATTATTGCTGCCATGTTACACCTCCACCATCATTGCAAGGGCTGTAGATATGTCTCCAACGCTATCCTCTAAGGCTGTAATGCGTTTTGCAAGATTGTTATCTGCGGATTCCCGCTCGGCGGTGACCTTGGAATAGGTGCTGTTTAAGTAAGCCTCAATGCCGTCCAAAAATTCTTTATTTGTATGCGTGTGGGCGGATTCAATCGCTTGGGCAACCTCTGTTTTCTTTACATAATCTGAGAGGTCGACAGGTGTTCCGCTGCCGTTTTGAATCTTTGCTGTCGTTGTGCCGTTTTTGTCTGTAGCGGTAATGGTTGCCCCTGTGCTGGTTTCCGTTACGGTTACCGTTGGAGAGAATCCATCTGCCCCATCTTTTCCATCCGTTCCATTCACGCCATCTTTTCCGGGCGTTCCGGTGTCACCTTTTTCACCCTTTTCTCCTGTTTCGCCAGCTTCGCCCTTTTCACCACGTTCGCCTTTTTCTCCGGGTTCGCCTTTCGCTCCGGGTTCGCCTTTCGCTCCGGTATCACCTTTTTGTCCCTTTAAGGATGTCAGCCAGTCTGCTTCTGTTCCGGTAAATCCGTTCTGCAAGGCGATTTCATAGGCGGACTTTCCGGCTGCTCCACGGCTGCCCGTGTCGCCCTTGTCGCCCTTTTCACCGTTGTGCAGTTCTGCGGTCGTTGTACCGGTTGCGTCTGTCACGGAGATGGTTGCACCCGTTTCCGTTTCTGTCACGGTTACCGCTGGGGAGATTCCATCTTTCCCATCCTTGCCGTCTTTCCCGTTTTGCAGTCCGGCAGCTTTTTTCTCCAGTTCTTGTAAGAGCTGAGCATACAAGTCCGGTGTCGGTGGGATGGGTGTCACACTGTCAGAAACAAATCCAGAAGGCTTGATATGGAGAGAAACCGGAATGGTCGTTGCACGGAGAGCTTTCGTGTCGGAAGGAGCATACCCGAACACACTCAGTTTCATCGCACCGGCTTTGCATTCAGAGGGGAGCAGGCAGGATTTCCCGTCTGTGCCTAAAATCAGATTGTAGGTTTCGCAACACTGCGTAATCTGTACGACTTTATGCAGCCCTTCCCACGCTCCGTCAAACACAAAGTGCAGCGGTACAAAGGCAATCTGATCCGCTGCAAGGGCATCTCGTTCCAGCAGTTCTATTCGCTGTTTCTGCACGAAAAATTTCATCATGCGGTTTCCTCCTTCCACACGTTATTTTCACTATCCCAAACAAAAGCCCCGTCTACACAATTGATTCGCTGTAAATAGCCGTTATGATAGTTATTCTTTGCATCCGATGTCATCCAGTTGGTGGGTTTTGTAATGGCGTTCCACTGTTCTTTTGTTCCCTCGTATGTGATAGCGGTTAAGCTTTCACAATAGGAAAGCATGTTAGAACCAAAAGTTTTACAATTTACGGAAATTGTAAGATTTTCCAACGCTGAGCACCACACAAACATAAAAGAACCCAGCACACTACTTTCTGCACGAACGGTTTTCAATTTCGTGCATGTAGAAAGAAAGTAATCCTCAATTACAGATACACGAGCGGGAATGACGAGTTCTGTAATATTCGTTTGCCGCAGAGCATTTCCACCAAGTTTTTGTATGCCTGCCGGAAGAGTCAGTTCTGTTAGTCCCCCATAAGATTGGAATCCGCCGGAGCCTTGTGCAAAGATGCGGTATCCCAACTCGGTCAACGTTGAAGGAAGTGAAATCGTCTGCATATTCTGGCAGCGGTAAAAAAGGGCGTTTCCCAACTTCGTAATGCCTTCTTGTACAATTACAGATTTGATTTCTGGCATATTGTAAAATACAGATTTTGGCGTGCTTTCATCGCTATAGTCGTATGTTGCACCAGAGCCTTGCAGCAAAACATGACCGTCTGCATAGCGGATATAATAGACATCTTCACCACACTGCCCAGCTGCAACTACATCGGAAGTAAAGGCTTTTAGCTTTTCTTCCAACGATGCAATCTTGCTATCCTGTGCATCTTCCCGTGCTTTTAATGCATCCATGTCTGCTTTTAGCTGTGTCATTTTTACCAGCATCTCTGTAACCTTGCACTTGCCGAGGATGCAGCGGCAATAACCGCACAATTCCTCATCTTCCCGGCAGTCTGTGATGTTGGAAGCGGTAATCCCACTCGACCCACCATTGACTCGCACCTGACAGAGGGTCAGTGTGGTTTTCGTGTCATTGTTACTGAAAGACGGGATAAACGGGGCAACGGCTGGCGTACCTGCAAGCACCTCGATTTGCACGCTCCGCACAGATTCTTGCGTGTCGCATGAGATACCGACGGTGACATAGCGGGGCAGGGAACTATCTGCATACTGCGACAAGTCTAAGATATAACCGTTGTCGTTCTGAAAATAGTGTCCCTGAATCCAAGCTTTGCCGCTTCCAATCCGAAGCTGAAACCCACCTGCTGGTGTAATCGAAAAACACTCGCCGTAAGTGTCCTGAATCCCGTCACAAATGATACTGGATAGATAACTGGTAAAATGTTCTGCTGTATAAACCCGGTCTAAGTTTTTTGCGTTGAAAAAACCGTATGTAAAAGCCATACTCATCCCTCCTGAAAAGTAGGTGTCAAACTCCTGCCGTTTTGGTCAAAACTCTCGATCATGCCGATAAGTCTGATGTGGTTTTGCGATAATCCGAAACGGGTTTGCTGTACCGTCACCCAGTCGCCGACCTGATAATCCTGCGGATACTGCTCCTGCGGTGCGGTTGCAGTGATACTGGATTCGCTGATTTCTTCCACTGAGGACAAGTTTTCCCGTCCCCGTTCTTCCAGCATTTTCAAGTATTCGTCTTCTGGGATGGTGACGGATTCTCCTGCATCATTTTGTGTTTCTTCGGACAGGTCACGAGCGTCCACATAGACCTCATACCGTTCCCAGCGTGTCGGCTCTGGGTCGAAGGTGCAAAATGCTCGTTTACGAGCCTCACCCTCGCCAGCCCCTAACGTGTAAGCCGCATTTTGCTGTGCGGCTGCATTTTTGAGATAGTCAAAGGTTAGCAGATTATGAAACGCATCCGAAAAAATCACATGCGGATAGGTGTCTTGTAAAATGCTGCGGTCAACGCCCTCCGACAGCGTAAACACCATTTGATAGGTGCGGCTGTTTGGTTTTGTTTCAACGAGGGAGATGTTTGCCGTTCCGCCGACCAATTCACAGATTTTGTAGATCCACTCCATCAGGTTTGCATAGCTGATTTGCAAGTGGGTTTCTTGCTTCCAGCAGTCTCCAGTGATTTCGCCGAGTTGCAAACCGGGTAAAAAACGCTCGTTTTGTTGCAAGCAATTCTTGTGAATCGCCGTGTGTATAATCTCTCCATAGCTGGTCTGCTCTTTGATTACCATCGTTGGATAGATAATGCGACGAGATAACAAAATCATGAGAAAATGACCGCTTACAGTCAGATAGTCGCCGTTTTCTGCATCCGTCTGAATCCGGACAGCCTCAATCAATCCATAATGCTCTGTGTCATCTTTCCGCCCGATAAGTCGACCCGTCTGAAAGATGGCAACGGTTTCCGGCGTGGCAGCAATATATAATTCAAATTGTCCGCACCGAAAGTACTCAATATCCCAAAGGAAACTTGAGAATGCATCGCAGACCGCCTCTAAGGTGATAGATACCGTGTTTTCGGCGGCGGTCATTTGGTAAACTTCAATCAGCATAATTTATACTCCTAAGTATGCATCTGTGTGCTGAATGGTTGCGGTGATGTATTTTGACGCACTCAACCGATACCGATTTAGACCCTTACGGAGTGTAAACCAAGTTGACCCAGAGGTCATGCAGTTGATGATGTTGGTTGTTACACCATCTCGCACCAGCGTAACCGACTTTTGTCCTTGCTTGGTGTTGATGATGATTTTATCGCCCGGTAAAATTTCCAAAAGTAATTGAAAGTAGGTCTTTGTATCATCATCATACAAGGTAACTCCTGTTGCAACAGGGGTTGGAATGTCTTCTCCGGAGGCTGCTTCTAAAGTAATCAGAATTCCCACTTCCTCGCCAGAATTGAAGATGGACAAGGTTTTATCTGCACTGTAAACGCCGAGCGGAAACGGTTCATCGCTCTCCGGAAAGGGAAAGTGAAACGCTCCAAATACGGATTGACTGTATGCATAGATGGGCTGCATGCTGTACCAGTAGGGGTCTGGGCAAATGATACTGATTTGCCCATTGACCAACTCACCGAAATTCGTCACGGTGCAGCTTTCGACATACCCCTCTGTGTAAACATCAATCCCGACGGTGCGATAATATACCTTGAGATATTGTGCGGTTTTCACAACCCGATAGAGGGCATGGCGGTTTAATTCAATGTTACTGCCGTAGCCTCGCATCTCAAACGACAGCACTAAATTCCGCTTTTCAATAAAGGCATTATTCAGGTAGCTGCCATTCATTCCAGCATAGGGAGTAGTACTAATCGTTCCAGCCGGCGGATACAATCCGTCAATTTTCGAAATCATATATTGATTGGCGGTCTTGGTCATGTCAATGCGGTCGCCAGCTGCATTTTCAAGTATTAGCGTAAATCGCATAGCACACCTCACACATTGATTGCGTTTCTCGTTTGCCGGTAGATTTCCAGTCGAGTGAGAGCCTTCGGACTGTTGTTGGTCTGGTTGATGGTGCGGCTGTTGTCGTTGTTGTAGTAGTTATTGACAACTGTGCCGGACTGCGGAGCGGCTTCTATGCTGCCAACATCCGGATTTACTGTCAAGGATTTTTGGGCTGCCGTCATGACGGATTGCCCCAAAGAATTTACGGCATCCACGGCAGTTTTTACCTTGTCCTCAACGCCCTCGGCAAGACCATACACCAAGTTAAAACCAAGCTCTTTTTTAAATAGTTTGGATGGGGAAGCGATGCCGAAGAATCCGGCGATGTTGTCCCAGATTTCTTGACAAAATCCAGAGAGTTGCCCCCAGAGCCAGCCGCAGACATCTGAGATACCGTTCCAGATACCATACACAATGTCAGAACCGATGCTATAAACTTCCCCTGGTAAACCGCTGATGCCATTAATCAAGTTGTTCCACAGATTTGCAGCCGCATCCATTGCTTTGTATCCCATTTCAGATACGAAGGAACCAACTCTGTCCAATACATTAGACAGCCAACTCCAAACCTCTCCGGGCAAGTCGCTGAGTTTGTCGCTGATGGTGCGGAAGAATCCGGAAACGGCATCCCATGCCTTGTTTTGCATCTCCGTTGACCATGCAAGTACTTTTGCAATCACACTGAGCAGCCAGTTCCAGACCTCTCCCGGCAGCTGGGAAAGTTGTTGCACGATGTTACTGAAGAAGTTGGAAATCATTTCAGTTGCTCGGTTCTGCATCTCTGCTGACCATTTCAGGACATTGGTCAGAACATCCGTCAGCCAGTTCCAGAACTCGCCCGGCAACTCTTTCAGCTTGTCGATGATGATGGTCAAAAAGTTTTCAAGGGCTGCTTTTGCTGTGTCCCAAATCTCTGTTGCCCACGTTTTTACTCGCTCGAACAGGTCAGAGAAAATCTCGCCCCAAGAAGTGACAATTGCCTCTCGGATGGAAAGAATCCCGGTTAAGATTGCCTGCAAAATGCTTGCTCCCAGCCCAAGCCAGTCAGTTGCAAGAATGCCATCAATCAAAGCCCCCACTAATTGCGGAATCGCTGCAATCAGTTGCGGAATGGCTTGAATCAATCCGCTGACCAGCCCAGCAATCAAATTTGCTGCACAGGTAATCAACTGTGGCAAAGCACTCAGCAACCCGTTGATAAGCCCCATAATCAGTTGCACAGAGGCTTGTATCAACGTTGGCAGATTCTGCAAAAGCCCATTGACAAGCCCTTGAATTAGCTGGATAGCAGCCTGTATGATTTGCGGCAGGCATTGCAGCAAGCCCTGAATCAGCTGGTTGATTAAAACCAAAGCGGTACTAATGAGTTTTGGAGCGTTCCGCATCAATCCATTTGCAAGATTTAAAACAAGCTGGACTGCGGTTTGCAATAAAGATGGCAATTGTTGCAGCAGTCCATCGCTGAGAGATTGCACCAACTGCACTGCGGATTGCATGATTTGCGGCAGAGCCTTTAAAAAGCCACGAATCAAACCACCAACCAATTGCTGGGCAGCACGGAGAACCTCCGGCAGAGCCTGCAACAAGCCCTCTGCAAAACCAGTAATCAACGTGATAGCAGCAGAGATAAATTCCGGCAAGTTGGTAGTAACAAAAGAAACAACTTGCTGCAACAAAGCTATTACAGCTTGCAACAGCACGGGGGCTTGCTGCTGGATTTCGGAACCGACCTGTTCTAATACCGACAATACACTTTCTAAAATTGTTGGTAAAGCAGACTGCAAATAGGAGAGTAGTTGCGATAGCAAGGCAAGAAAAGCCGTTACCAAAGTCGGAAGCACGGTTTCCATCAATGGTGGTAGTAGTGTTCCGATTGATTGCACCAGCGTTACAAAAAGGTTGTTAAAACCACCCAGCAGCATTGGCAACAGCTGCGGCAATTTTTTCTGAATCGTTCCGGCAAGTTGGTCAATCTGTCCCGAAACACTTTCAAGTGCTGCCTGAAATCCGCTCTTGTTTAACGTGTTGAGTACTTCGGTCAGCCCCTGCACCGCTTCTCTGGCGGCAGGGGACAGCTTATCCCCGAACGAGTTGCTCACACCGTCCGCAGCAGAGGACAACAGCACAAAGTCGCCTTTGAGATTGTCCAGTTTGATTTGTGCCATCTGCTCGGCTGCCCCGTTGCAGTTATAAATTGCATCGGATAGCTTTGCAAAATCCTCGTCACTGGCATTGATGATGGACAGCATCCCAGCCATCGCCTCTTTACCAAAGATGGTTGACGCTGCCTCGATTTGCTGGACTTTACTCAATCCATCTGTCGTTTTGGATACGTCAGCGATAATATCCTCGTAGCTGCGGAGGTTGCCGTCTGCATCGGTCAGAGCGACATCCGTCCCCCCAATCGCAGAACGCAGGTTGCCCATAACGTCCATCAGGGATTTTGTTTTCCCGTTGGTATCGGTCAAAGAAATGCCCAGCTGTTCCATGGCAGCTGCCTGTTTATCGGTCGGGCTGGCAAGGTTGGCGAGGGCAGTTTTTAAAGATGTTCCGGCTTGGCTGCCTTTGATGCCGGCGTTTGCCATCAATCCAACTGCAACGGCGGTATCTTCGGCAGAATAGCCCAGCGTTCCGGCAATCGGGGCGACATATTTAAAGGTTTCGCCCATCAATCCGACGTTGGTATTTGCGTTTGTAGACGCTGCCGCCAGTACATCGGCATAGTGGGTTGCATTGGAAACACCGTCTGCAAATTCTCCGTCTGCGGCTAATCCGAAAGCGGTCATGCTGTCGGTCACGATGTCGGAAACCGTTGCAAGGTCTTCACCAGAGGCGGCGGCAAGGTTCATGACACCAGAAACAGAACTGAGTACTTCGTCTGTTGACCAGCCTGCCATCGCCATGTATTCCATCGCCTGACCAACCTCGGTTGAGGTAAAGGCAGTGGTCGCCCCTAACTCCTGAGCCTTGTCCGAGAGTTTGGCGGTTGCCTGTTCCAGCTCTGCGGTTGTCTCGCAAGACCCAGACATCAAAGATTTTACGGTAGACATCTGGCTCTCAAAGTCTGCAAACGAGGTCAGGCTTGTGGTGGCAACAGTTGCCCCAAGGGTTGCAGCAGCTCCGGTATAAACAGCAAGCGATTTTGCACCGATTTCCGCACCAGAGGCAACCCCGTGTCCCAGCGTTGAGGCAAATTTGGAAAAATGCCCCTCGCTTTCCGACACCTTATTTCCGGCATCTTTGGCACTATCTCCAGCATTTTTCATGCTCTTGTCAAAGGCATCTGCGGATTCCGTGGCTTTTTTGACCGTTGTTTCTTCGTCTGCGATTTTCTTTGATAAATCTTCAATCTGGCTTTTCAGAGATTTTGCCTCAGAAGAATGCTTGCCATATTGTGCGGTAGCATCTACATATTCCTGTTTCAGTTTGGATAAATCTTGCTTTTGAGAGGAGAGGCGGTCAGTCAAACCTTGTTCTGCCGTTGCCAGTTGTTTGGCTTCGGTTTCCATGTCCGACAGCTGTTTGGTACAGCTTTGGTGTTCGTCTGAAAGCGTTTTTATTTTTTCAGCAAGCTGCTGTGCTTGCGTGGAGTTTTTACCATACAGCAAATAGGCGTTTTGGTACTCTGCAGAGAGTTTGGACAGCTCTGTTTCCTGTTTGGAGATGGTTTCTTTCAGAGATTCGAGCGGTGTTTGTGCCGCCTGTCCCGCTTGCCTCAGCTTATTGGTAGAGGATTCCGCAGCGTTCAGCTTGTCGGTGTTCTGCGTGAGTTCCTCGTTCAGCTGGTCGTACTTCTGTTTCAAGGCAACCGCTGCATCAGAGTTTTCATCCTGTTCCAGCACCACAGCCGTGTACTGATTTTTCAAGTCTTCCAGTTCCGACTTCTGTTTGGAGATGGTACTTTTCAGAGATTCGAGTGGCGTTTGTGCCGCCTGTTCCGCTTGCCCCAGCTTGTTGGCAGAGGATTCTGCAGCGTTCAGCTTGTCGGTGTTCTGCGTGAGTTCCTCGTTCAGCTGGTCGTACTTCTGTTTCAGGGCAACCGCTGCATCAGAGTTTTCATCCTGTTCCAGCACCACAGTCGTGTACTGATTTTTCAAGTCTTCCAGTTCCGACTTCTGTTTGGAGATGGTGCTTTTTAGAGATTCGAGTGGCGTTTGTGCTTCTTGTTCCGCTTGTCCCAGTTTGTTGGCAGAGGATTCCGCAGCGTTCAGCTTGTCGGTGTTCTGCGTGAGTTCCTCGTTCAGTTTGTCGTATTTTTGCTTTAGGGCAACTGCTGCATCGGAATTTTCGCCTTGTTCCAGTACCACATCCGTATAAGCCGCCTTGAGGGTGGAGAGTTCTGCCTTTTGCTTTGAGATGGTTTCTTTTAGCTGATTGGAGGCGGAGGACATCCGCTCCAGTTTGTCCGTGTATTTGTTTTGGGCTTCTGTAGTACGGATAATTTCCGCTTGCAGGGCTTGATATTGCTGCAAGGAGATCTCGCCGGCTTGCATTTTGGTATAGGCTTCCTGGGCAGCTTTTTTTAAGCCGTCCAGTTTATCGCCTGTCAACCCGATTTCTTTCGACAACAGGCTTTATTTTTGTGCCAGTAGTTCGGTGTTGGTTGGGTCGAGTTTTAGCAGTTTCTCGACCGTCTGCAACTCGGATTGCGTTGTGCGAATCATCTTGTTGACATTTCCGAGCGACTGATGCAGCCCGGCGGTGTCGCCATTGATTTCGACGGTAATGCCTTTAATGCGTTCTGCCATAGTCCGCCTCCTCTCTGTTAAAATTTATCAAAGTCGCTCTGTTCTGCCAGTGTGCTATAGTGGCAATCATCGTTCTCTCGCTCGGTAAACATATCATTTACCAGACCAATCGTTAAAAAATCCAAATCGCTCATAGACAAGCCCAGCTGGACACACCGCAGCAAAAAAAGCGGTGTAGTCATCGGTCGGTCAATCGGGCGATGTTTTTTTTAGACTTGACCTGCGTTTCTACATTCAAGCCCCAGAGGTCAATCAGCTGTGGCAGGATTTCGTAAATGCTGAACGTGTTGAACTGTTCCAGCCATTCATCCGGAGAAGCCGGAACGGCTGGGTCAGCGTGTTTTGCCATGATGTAGGCGATGTTTTCAAAGAGTTCCAGCGAAACAATATCCAAACTGGAAGCAGCCGGATTCTGGTCGTCTGGTTTCTGGTCTTTTTGTTCCTGCATGGCTTTTTGTAAGGCGTTCAAATCCTGATAAATATCACGCCGAAATTTCAGGCGGTACAGCCGAGGAATGGCTGCACTTGCCTTAAAAGGGACTTCGATTCCATCAACAACAATGTTTTTCTGAATTGCCATCATCACACCCCCCTTACACTTTTACAGAAGCAGCGGATTTCTGAGCCTTTTCAGACGCTGCAAAATCCGGCGTGTATACACTCTTATACCAGTTATTATAGGTTTCAATAGATGTCTGCTCGCAAGTTCTTGCCTTTACCAAACCATTGTTCAGGGCGGTTGCAGTCAGGGACAGCGTTTCCGTTTTAACTTCCTTTTCTGCTTCAATGGTGCTGGATTCTGTTGCCGGACGAGAGGCAGAGCAGCAGAACAGACAGTGCCGAATTTTATTCTTATCGCCGCTGAATTCAAACAGCAGTGCAAACTGGGATACTTCTGCGGTATTGTTTTCCGTGAGAACGCCGTTTTTGTCCAATTTCTCGCCGAGAATATCGGTTGCAAAATCCAGCGGAACGAGTGCGATTTCTAAGTCGCCAGTATAGCCAGAGTTGTTGTTGAGGACGTAATACACGCCGTCATCTGCGTAAAAGTTGGATGCTTCGCCCTCTGCATCAATCGACAGGGATACTGCACCCGGAATGCGAACTGGTTCTGCAAAGGTTGGTACGCCTTCGTCATCGAAAGACAGAATCTTTGCATAGTGTACCTTGTTCAAACCAAATTTGACCTTATTTTTCTCCAAAGCCATCGGTTAAACCTCCATTTCATAAAGTACTTCATAGAATTGTTCACTGTCAATCCATTGTTCTGATTTCTGATAAAAAATGTGATGCCGCCGTAAGACGGCTTCCACTTGCCGTTCGGTTTCTGGTTGTTTCCGGTCGGTATATAATTCAATATCCAGCTGCTTAGAACTGAAATACATCTCGTTATCGGCAGAAAACGTTCGTTCTCCCGTGGAGAGAAAAACCAGAAACGGCGGTTGGGGACACTCGCCCTCTGCAAAATGATGATAGGCAAACGGCAGTTCCATTTCTTCCATCATTGCAGCGATTTGTTCGTAGGACATTTGACCGCAGGTCATTGCAACGCCTTTCTGATTTCTCGTTCCAGCATTTCAATGCTGTGCTGCTCTGCCGGTTGGATATGCTCATATTTTTTAGATCGCTTGCCGTTTCGCATGATGTGTCCCTTTTCCAGCAGATGTGCAATCTGATACCGGTCTTTCGAATGCACGGTAATATGCAGAGCGTTGCTGCGAACTTCCTGCTGGGAAGCTGTCCAGCTTTTTCGATACGCACCTGTTCTCTTCGGAGCAGTGGTTGCAATTTCATTTTTGGTTGCCGTAGCCGTTTTTTTGACTGCCTTTTTTACGCCGTCAGTCGCCAAGCGAACATATTCCTGTAACCCATGCATGACGGCAATTGCCAGTTCATCAATATCCACCATTTGTTTCGACATCGTTTTCTCCCGCCTTTCTCGCCGTTGCCGTCAATTTCAAGTAATCCTTGCGGATAAAATCCGGTGTTACGCTCGTGATGTCATAGACCACCCCCTGAAACAAAATCCGGTTCGCAGATGTGGACGGCATCCATTGCTGCTGCTGCCGGATATAAAAGTCCAGGGTCTGTACTTCTTTGGTCACGCCAGTGTCTGCATTCTCGACCGAAGATTTCAGCGTGACCCTTGCCCAGCAGGAGAACGCTTCTTCCCATCGGTTGCAGTGGTTGCCGATGGCATCGACTTTTACTCGCTGCTCTAATAGGGTAATCCGCTGGTTCAGCGTGCCGATTTCCATCAGACAACCCCCTCTCGCTGTGCAAACAGCAGCGACCGCAAACTCAGATTCAGCTTGGAAAAATCAGCGGTATTGCGGTTCTCGTAGAGATAGGAAACCGCATAGAGGATTGCTGTGCGTGCGGCGTCCTCGTGTTCGGAAAGCTGTGCTTCGTCCATTCTGCCCACGCTCATGACCTGCTGTTTTGCCGTTGCTAAGAGGGAGAGCAACAACGGGTCTTCCTCCTCAAAGTCGATTCGCAGATACTGTTTGACTTCTTGTAACGTAACCATTAGCCGTTTTTGATGGTCAGCGTCTTAACGGCTTCAGAGAGAATCAACTTGCCGTCTACTCGCTGGGAGGCGAGGAAGCCAACCTGTCCCGTCATGGCAAACAGTTCGTTCAGTCGCTTGAAAGAACGCCCCTGCCGGTCGCCAATCCAGTAATAGCTAAAGTCACCGAACGCCATGCATTTTGCTCCAGCTTTGGCAATCGGGGCATAACTGGAAGTATAATACGGGCGGTTCAGAATCAAGTCTGGTGTGCCAGCCTGTACAGACGGACTCCAGATATAATTTCCGGTGGTATCTTTCAGCTTCCGCAGAGCCTTCACTGTGGCATCGTTCAGCACCCAGACGCCTTTCTTCCGGTACGGAGATTTCACAGAGTAGAACAGTTCAAAAACATCGTCAAAGGTGATGTTTGCCGTGCTGGTCGTTGCTCCGTTTTCTGCACCGCCGGTCGCATTGAAAATCCCTGTCGGCTTGCCCTTGCCGTCGCCTACGAGAAACGCCTCTTCTTCCTTTGCACCGATGCGGCGAGCAAATTCTTTTGTGATGTAGGCAGGCAAGTCAAAAGCGGCATCGTTCAGCAGTTCTTCGGAAATCTTGATGGCAGTGCCGACCTTGTACGCACTCAAAGAAGCCTGTCCAAAGGCATCATCCGAGAGGGTATAGGAGGCTTCTTCATCCATCCATGCGGCTTCTCCCTTGGAGGTGACAACCGGAATTTTGCGGTCACCGGAGGCGGTCTGAATCACGGTTGCCAGTGTCCGGAAGATGTTCTCTTCCTGCAAGCCTTCAACCAGCTGTCGTTCGTGAGGTAGCAGTGTGCCGCCTTATCATCTTTCGATGACAGGTTTGCAC
>OOBV01001703.1_pt1 | contig 13038 bp, 14 predicted proteins | sample 1671731 | NCBI WGS metagenome assembly OOBV01 (sample SAMN06348186, study PRJEB24527) | human gut metagenome | biome: human gut; feature: ankylosing spondylitis patient; material: feces | host: Homo sapiens | place: China | collected 2015-10
TCGGTCACGCCGTTTTGCTCTGCCAGTGACCGCACGATCAGCTCCATGCGGTTTCATGCCGCTTCGTCAATCTCGGCGCAATACTGTCTTACGTACACCCAGCTATCGCGTGGAATGCCTTTTCTTTTGTTTTACAGCGCAGTCCCCTTTTTCGGCACAAAAAAGGACTTCATATCCGCCCTTTCAAGCTCGAGCAGCTTGATCTTTTTGTCGACGCCGCCCGCGTAGCCGGTCAGGCTGCCGCTCGCGCCGACCACGCGGTGGCAGGGGATGATGAGCGAAATATCGTTGTGCCCCACCGCGCCGCCGACGGCCTGCGCAGACATATGCGTTAGGCCCTGCTTCTCCGCCAGCTTTCGCGCAAGCGTGCCGTAGGTCGTCGTTTCACCGTAGGGAATTTCCAGCAGCAGCGCCCATACTGCCTGCTGGAATGCCGAACCCACGGGGTGGAGCGGCGGCGTGAAGTCCGGCTCGCGGCCCGAAAAGTAGATATTGAGCCAGCGCTTGGCCTCGCACAAAACAGGTGTCTCGCTCTCGGCATACTCTTTTGGCAGCGTGCGGGCAAAATATTTCTGCCCGTCGAACCACAGGCCCGTCAAGCCCTCTTCGTCCGCCGCAAGCAGGATGCCGCCGAGCGGCGAATCATAATGCTGGGTGTAAGTCATCGTCCTCGCCTCATTTCTTCTCTTTCGGCGCGTAATCGTGCAGCTCGGGGATCGCACCGCCGGACACCGCCCAGAGGTACAGGCTCGCCACGCTGCCATAGGGCGAAAAGCGGCGGCGGTACTTTTCAAAGAGCCCTCGGTCGATCTTTCGGTGGTGGTACACCATGCGCAGCCCCCGCTGGATGGCAAGGTCGTCGCAGCTCAACACGTCCTGCCGCTGCATGCAGAAGAGCAGGATCATCTCCGCCGTCCACACGCCGATGCCCTTGAGGGACGAAAGCTCCCGGATAGCCTCCTCGTCGCTTTTTTGCCAGATACCTTCTAAGTCGAATGCGCCGGTGTGGACCTTTTCGGCAAAATCCGTGATGTACTCCGACTTTCTGAACGTCATGCCGAGTGATTGGAGCTCGGAAACACCCGCGGCGAGGACCGTCTCGGCGTTGACCTCGCCGAGTGCCGACAGCATCCGCTGCCAGATCGTCTCCTGTGCCTTGGTCGAGATCTGCTGGCCGACGATGTGGTGCACGACGGCGGAAAAGAGGTCAGTATCCACTTTTCTCTCGACATGGCCGATGCGGTCGATGACCTCGGCCATGCGCTTATCCTTCTTTTTAAGATAGTCGGTCTCCTCTTCCCCGTAGGCAAAATACATTGAGCTTCCTCCCCGCCGCGTCATCTAAAACGTATGTTCTATATATTATATGGTGCCATTTTCTTTCTGTCAAGCGTGCAAGCTTTTGTAACGGACTATCGAAAAAATTTTCGAACCCCTCTTGACTGAAAGTGTACTTTAAGTTGTAGAGTATCGGTGAACTTTAAGAACAACAAGTTTTTTCAGGAGGAATGTCTCATGAACAAGCCTTATATCGTATGCCACATGATGACCTCGGTCGACGGACGTATCGACTGCGCCATGACCGAGCACCTACCCGGCGTGCAGGAATATTACGACACGCTCGACGCGCTGGACGCGCCCACACGTATCAGCGGCCGCGTGACCGCGGAGCTCGAAATGGCGCTGCCCGGAAAGTTTGAGGCCAAGACCGCCGAAGCACTTGGCAAGGAGGCCTTTTCCAAGGCCGCGGACGCCGAGGGCTACGAGATCGTCGTTGACACCCACGGCACGCTCCTCTGGGGTGAGAGTGCCGAAGACGAGCGTCCGCTGCTCATCCTGACGAGCGAGCAGGTCAGCAAGGAGTACCTTGCGTATCTCAACGGCAAGCACATCTCGTGGATCGCCTGCGGCAAGGAACACGTCGACTTGAAGCGCGCGTGCGAAATTCTCGCCGCGGAGTTTGACGTCAAGAGAGCCGCCGCGGTCGGCGGCGGACACATCAACGCAGGCTTCCTCGCCGCAGGGCTACTCGACGAGGTCAGCATTCTGATCGGCGCCGGCATCGACGGCCGCGGCGGCATGCAGAGCGTGTTCGACGGCCTGCCGATGGAGCGCGGTGTCACACCGCTCAAGCTCACGAGCGTGCAGCAGTACGGCAGCGGCGCGGTCTGGCTGCGCTACAATGTGGAAAAGTAAAGCAGAGGAGGCTTTTTAACATGAAGTACGAAAATAAAGAAGCATTTGAACAGGTCAACATGTTCGGCACCGGCACGCCGAACACCGCTTACGCCAAGTTTTTCATCGGCGATTCGTTCTTAAATCCTCTGACTGACCCGAAAGGCAGCCTCTTCGCCGCGAACGTGACCTTCGAGCCCGCCTGCCGCAACAACTGGCACATCCATCACGCGACTTCCGGCGGCGGACAACTCCTTCTCTGCACCGCGGGCGAGGGCTGGTATCAGGAAGAGGGCAAGGATGCCGTCAGCCTGCACGAGGGCAGCGTCATCATGATCCCCGCGAACGTGAAGCACTGGCATGGCGCGAAAAAGGACAGCTGGTTCAGCCACATCGCCGTTGAAGTCCCCGGCAAAAACTGCCGGAACGAGTGGTGCGAGCCGGTCTCGGACGAAGAGTACAATAAGCTGTAATCGGAGGCAATTTCCATGATCTTAAACGAAACTTATACGCTCGAAAACGGCCTGAGCATCCCCAAGCTCGGCCTTGGCACCTGGTTCATCGACGACGATCAGGCCGCCGAGGCCGTCCGCACCGCCGTGAAGCTCGGCTACCGCCTCATCGATACCGCGCAGGCCTACGGCAACGAGCGCGGCGTGGGCGAGGGCGTGCGCACCTGCGGCGTTCCGCGCGAGGAGCTTTTTGTCGCCAGCAAGGTGGCCGCAGAGCTCAAGACCTATGACGAGGCCAAAAAGTCCATCGACGAAACGCTCGAGAAGATGGGCCTTGACTACCTTGACCAGATGATCATCCACTCTCCCCAGCCGTGGAACCAGTTTCGCGCGGAAAAGCGCTATTTTGAAGAGAACAAAGCCGTCTGGCGCGCGCTCGAGGATGCACAAAGCGAGGGCAAGATCAAGGTCATCGGCGTGTCGAACTTTCTGCGCGGCGACCTTGAAAATCTGCTCTCCGACTGCCGCGTAAAGCCGATGGTCAACCAGATCCTGCTGCACATCAGCAACACCGACCTCGCGCTGCTCGACTACTGCCGCGAGCAGGGCATCCAGGTGGAGGCCTACTCCCCCATCGCCCATGGCGAGGCGCTCAAGAACCCCGCCATCGCGGAGATGGCGAAAAAGTACGGTGTCAACGCCGCGCAGCTGTGCATCCGCTATGTCATCGAGCTCGGCGCGGTCGCGCTGCCGAAGACGGCCAACCCCGACCACATGGCGAGCAACGCCGCCGTGGACTTCACCATCTCGAGTGAGGACATGGAGACGCTCAAGCACACGGACCGCATCGCCGACTACGGCGAGTTCAACATCTTCCCCGTCTTCAGCGGCAAGCCGCTCGCGTAACGAACGCAAAAGGAAAAGGAGAGAACGCAGCAGCGTCCTCTCCTTTTTTACAAAAGCATGCAGAAACCGATCTGCATACAGAGCCATCTTTCAAAAAGCCTCTTATTTCTTCTCTTCCTCGCGCACAAACATCATCAAAAAGCTGACCGCCAGCAGCGCGCAGGACACCCAGATGCCCTTTTCGGCAAAGCGCGCCGTCAGGACGCTGCCAAGCCCCGCGCCGACGGCAAAAATACCGATGACGCCAAAATACGTCAGTGCCTTTTTCAGCACCTCGCGGTCGTGCGTGTGGAAGTAGACGCACAGCGCCTCGGTGCCGCTGCGCATGTTGCCGATGCACATGGTGCTCGCGTAGGCGTGGCCGCGCACCTTGCGGAAGGTCTGCACCTGCATCGCGCAGACGAACGAGACGAGCGCGTTTGCAAAGGTGTTGACCTCCTGCGGCAGGAAGCCGACAAAAAACAGCAGCACGATCTCGGCCAGAATGATGAGCTGGCGCCAGTGCACCTTTTCCATGCACTTATAGCGGCGGTGGACGCATTCCGCCACAAAAATGCCCGCCATAAACGAGATCAGCGGCACAAAATAGCGGAAAACACCTGCCCAGTCACCTGCAAAAAGGTGTGTGCTCATCAGCACGATGTTGCCCGTCTGCGCGTTGGCAAACACCTTGTCGCGGCAGCAATAGGTATAGGCGTCCTGCAATCCGCCGGATAAAATGATAAACGCGGACATCAGGAACGAATCGGACATCTGCCCGTGCGGTCGATCAAGCTGCATGGTTACATTTTGGCTCCTGTTCGTTAAAATTCCGCCATGATTATACGGCGGTGGCCGCGCTTCGTCAAGTGGCTTTTGCGTCGAGCCGCGCGGTGTATCTGCGGATGCACGCCGCAGCGTAAACGGCGGTGACAAGCTCCGTGATGGGCATGGCGAACCAGAGCGAATCCGCGCCCGCAAGAAGCGGCAGCATCAGGATCAGTGCACCGCTGATGACGAGTCCGCGCGCGACCGACACGATAAACGCCGCCTTCGGCTGTAAGATGGCCTGGAAATAATACGTCGAGAAGATGTTGAACAGCAGCAGCAGGAATGAGATCGCATACGCGTGGATGATGGCCGGGGCCATCGCCAAGATCGTCTCCGTCGGGCTCATAAAAATGCGGATGTAGAGATTCGGGCACGCCACGCTCGGCGCCGTCCAGAAAACGCCGAAAAATACGACCGTCCACAGCGCATATCGCAGCGTCTCGCGGATGCGAGCCTCTTTCCCCGCGCCGAAATTCGTCGAAATGATGGGCTGGGATGCCTGTCCGACGCTGTACGCGCAGCACTGGACGAATGTGCTGACGTTGATGATGGGGCCGTAGATCGCGAGCGCGTCCGAGCCGAGGTATTGCATGATCTGGCGGTTGAAGAGCGCAGTCAGAATCCCCATCGCCATGTCGATAAAGAAGCTCGAAAAGCCCGTGACGGCGATCTTCCACAGCTTGCGCGCAAGCCTCTTTGGTTTCACGAGGCGCAGCGTGTTCTTCCTGCTCGCAAAGTGCGTCAGCATCACGAGGAACGACACCGCCGAGCCCAGCGCCGTGGCAAGACCCGCGCCGTAAACGCCCATATCGCATGGGAAGACGAAGAACCAGTCGCCGAACACATTGAAGATGCCGCCCGACAGCACACCAAGCGTCACAAGTGCGGGCGCGCCGTCGTTGCGCAGAAATGCCGCGAGCATCTGATTGAAGAGGAACAGCGGGAATACAACTTTAACGGGGATCATGTACCGCTGCGCGAGGGCGAGCAGCGTCTCATCCGTGCCGAAAAACATCAGAAGCGGACGCTCGAAGAGGATGAGCCCGACCCACGCGAGCGCCGCCAGAACGACCGAGCCGATGACCGCTGCGGTGAAATACTGGTCGTCCTCACCGTCGGCGCTCATGCCGCTGCCGCGCTTCGTGCTGAAGATCACACTGCCGCCGATGCCCATGAGAAGGCCAATGCTGTAAATGACGTTCCACACCGGCGCGACCACAGCCAGCGCCGCCGTGCCATCAGGCCCCTGATACTGCCCCACCATCGCCATGTCGACGATGCCGTAGATGCTGGAGATCAGCGCACTGCCGAATGCTACCGACAAGTATTTGAAGTAAAGTGTTTTGATATTTCCACGCAAAAGGTCCATCCCAAATGCTTCCGCGGGGCTGTCGTTTTTCGCTTTCCCCTTGGAACGAGGTCATTATTGCCCGCCAACCTAAAAAAACTAAAGGAAAGTTTGAACATTTTGTTTTTCACGAAAACGCAAAAAGCAGTGCCGCCTGAAATCAGGCGGCACTGTTCCTATTGATATGATGTTCCCACCGGCGCGGCGCAAGCGGTTAGTTTGCTCTAACTTGCAGTCTTTTGAAAAGCCGCCGCAGGGCAGCTTTCCAATATATCCTGCTTTCCCGCTTGCCTTCGGGAAGGTGATCGACCTTGCGTATTGTAGCACAGCGATTTTCGCATTGCAAGAGCGGTTTGCAAATTTTTCGCGATATTTTCTTTGCTACATACGCTTTCTCGCCCCGTCCGCTGCGACAGACTGTTCCCATTCCGTGTCCCGCGGCACTTGCATTCCGCGGCTTTCGCTGGTATACTATGTCCGGAAGTTAGATGTATTTAACAGAATTGATATTTCACACAGAAAAGACGGTGAACGACATGGAAGCATTTTACGGCATTTTGATCCCATTTCTCGGCACGTCGCTCGGCGCGGCGTGCGTGTTCTTCATGAAAAAGTCGCTCAGCGACGCTGTGCAGCGCTCGCTGACGGGCTTTGCCGCGGGCGTGATGGTCGCGGCCTCGGTCTGGAGCCTGCTGATCCCCGCCATCGAGCAGTCGTCGGCGATGGGGAAACTCTCGTTTCTGCCGGCGTTTCTCGGCTTTTGGGTCGGCATTCTCTTTTTGCTGCTGCTCGACCACGTCGTCCCGCACCTGCACGCCAAGAGCGGGCAGGTCGAGGGGCCGAAGAGCCAACTCCAGCGCACGACGATGATGGTGCTGGCCGTCACACTGCACAACATCCCCGAGGGCATGGCCGTCGGCGTGGTGTATGCGGGCTATCTCTCCGGCAGCGCACAGATCACGGCGGCGGGCGCGCTGGCGCTCTCACTCGGCATCGCGATCCAGAATTTTCCCGAGGGGGCGATCATTTCGCTCCCGCTGCGCGCCGAGGGCATGGGCAAAGCAAGAGCTTTCTGGGGCGGCGTGCTCTCGGGCATCGTCGAGCCCATCGGCGCGGTGCTGACGATACTCGCCGCGTCGCTCATCGTTCCGGCGCTGCCGTATCTTCTGAGCTTTGCCGCGGGCGCGATGCTCTATGTCGTCGTCGAAGAGCTGATCCCCGAAATGTCGCAGGGCGCGCACTCCAACATCGGCACGGTGTTCTTCGCCGTGGGCTTCAGCCTGATGATGGTGCTCGACGTGGCGCTGGGATGAAATACGGCAGGAATGCAAGCAGGAGGCGATACCGAGCGGTACGCCTCCTGCTTTTTATGCTGACGCCAGCCTTGCGCCTATTTTTCCACCCGAATAAGATTGCTCTCATACGGCCGCTTGCCGGAGAGCACTTCGTCGTAAAAATTCTGCTTCCAGTCGATGTAGGCGACGCTGTCCTGCAATTCCCGAATGCCTGCGCGCAGTGCCTCCTGCTTCTGCGCCAGCAGGATCTTGCGCTGCGGGATGGTGCGCTCGCCTTGCAGGCAGAGGGCGAGGTAGTCCTTCATCTCCTGAATGCTCATGCCGCATTTTTTCAGGCGCGTCAGGCTGCTGATCCACGCGACGTCCTGCTCGTCAAACACGCGGCGGTTGTTTTTGTCGCGCTTGACGTTGGGGACAAGCCCCTCGTTGCAGTAAAATTTTAAGGCCTGATAGGTCATGCCCGTTTCCTTGCAGACCTGCATCATGGTGTAGCGCATGGTAATCCCTCTCTGCTGCGTAAAAATTGTGTTTTTTCCTCAAAAACCTCTTGACCGGTTGTTACAACCGGTATTTATAATCGGCAGTATCAACCGGCAGTAACAATCGGAATAGTAGCACACTGCGGCGAATACCGCAAGAAAAACGGTCAGAGAGGATGCGTTATGATGAATAACTTTATTTTTGAAAACAAGACCAAGGTATCTTTCGGCAAAGGCGGCGTGAAGGAGTACCTCGGCGGCCTGCTCGCAAACTTTGGCGAAACTGTCATGCTGGCCTATGGCGGCGGCTCGATCAAGCGCAACGGCGTGTACGATGGGATCATGGGTATCCTGAACGCGCAGGGTAAGTGCGTTGTGGAGTTCTCCGGCATCATGTCCAACCCCACCTATGCCAAGGTGCAGGATGGCGCAAAGCTGGCGTGGGCGTCCGCCATGGCAGAGAACGGCGTGCTGAAGATCGGCAAGGTCTCGGATTTTCAGGCGCATCAGATCCAGCATCAGCTCGGCGCTTACACCGACTGCAACCACGGCGCGGGGCTGGCGGTCATCCACCCTGTCCTGTACCGCCACATCTACAAATCCGGCACGGCGCGGTTCACCCGCTGGGCGCAGAACGTCTGGGGCATTGCGCCCAAGGGCAGCGACGAGGAGACCGCGGCTGCCGGTATCGACGCGCTGGCCGCGTTTATTAAGGAAATCGGTCTGCCGACCAGCTTTGCAGAGCTTGGCATCCCCGCCGACACCGACTTCCGCGCCGTGGCGGATTCTACCAACATCACCGCTGGCTGCTGCAAGAAGCTGACCCGTGATGAAATTTGCGAAATTTTGCAGGAATGCCTGTGAGTATCCGCGCTTTTCGCAGCAAAACAAAGCATTCTTTGCGCTGTGCTCCACTTTTGGCTTTTCTGCCTCTTGCATTTGGCTCAAAGCGTGATATCATAGGCCAGACAAATTGCGGAAAGGGGCGGTAGAGTTGAAAGCTGCATCGCAGAAAAGATCATTGGATATGCTCCACGGGACGCTCTGGGATAAGATCCCGCGCTTTGCCGTTCCGGTGGCGGCCACGGCGATTTTGAGCCAGCTGTTCAACGCCGCGGACATCGCCGTCATCGGCAACTTTACCGGCGAGCTCCGCACTGTGGCGGTCGCGGCCGTCGGCACAAACAGCTCGATCATCAGCCTGATCGTCAACCTGTTCATCGGCATCGCGCTGGGCGCGAACGTGACGATCGCGCACGCCATCGGCGAAAAGAACGACACGATGGTGCACCACGCGGTGCACACCTCCATCGTTGTGGCGGTGCTGGGCGGTTTGATCGCGGCGGTCATCGGTGAGCTGTTCGCCGTTCCGCTGCTGAATCAGCTGAATGTGCCGGACGATGTGTTCCCGCTGGCGCTGCTATACCTGCGCATCTATCTTGCGGGCCTGCCGGTGATCCTGCTCTACAACTTTGAGGCGGCGGTCTTCCGCAGCGTGGGCGAAACGAAAATTCCGCTGATCGCGCTGACGGCCTCCGGCGTTCTGAACGTGATCCTGAACCTCTTCTTCGTGGCTGTGCTCCACATGAGCGTGGACGGCGTCGCGATCGCAACGGTGCTGTCGAACGCGGTCAGCGCGGCGATCTTGTGGGTCTTCCTGCTCAAAACGGACAAGGTCATCCGCCTTGAGCCGAAAAAGCTGCGCATCGACGGGCTGTGCCTCAAGCAAATTCTGCGCATCGGCGTTCCCGCAGGTGTGCAGAGCGCGATGTTCTCCATCGCGAATATCGTCATTCAGGGCGCGATCAACAGCCTCGGCACAGTCGTCATGGCGGCGTCGAGCGCGGCCTACAACATCGAGATCATCACCTACGATATCCTCAACTCGTTCTCGCAGGCGTGCACGACCTTTGTCGGGCAGAACTTCGGCGCGGGCGAGATCAAGCGCTGCAAGAAAACGCTGCTGCTGTGTCTTCTCGAGGGCATCATCAGCCTCGGCGTCGCCATCGCTCTGATCCTCTTTTTCGGAAAGTCGCTGCTCACCATCTTCAACGGCGACCCGCAGGTGGTAGAGACGGGCTATATTCGCCTCATGCTGATCATGCCGTCGCACCTGTTCAGCCTTTGCTACGAGGTGCTTTCCGGCTACCTGCGCGGCTTTGAAATTTCACTGCCGCCTGCCGTTTTGACGATGCTGGGCGTCTGCGGCGTCCGCCTGAGCTGGCTGCGCTGGGTCTTCCCGCAGTACAAGACATTTATGAACATCATGCTGGTCTTCCCCATCAGCCTTGCAACCACGGCGCTTCTAATGCTGGCAGCGGTGCTGTACTTCCGCCCCTCGCGCCGCTATGCGCATCTGCAAAAGAGTGATGGCGCGGCTTCGGCAAAAATCGAAGGATAAGACCATTCCCAAAATCGACAAAGCAGGGCGCTTGCCTTTTAGGCAAGCGCCCTGCTTTACTTTTTTGATGGGGCAGCCGCTTCTAAATCGCGGATGGGAAATTTTCACATCAGCTCGCGCGTGAAATCAAGCACGCACTCGCGCAGACGCAGAATTTCCTCTGGCGTGTTCTTGCTCAGGTGCATACCGATACCGAGCTCCCGTCCCGTTTTCGGGCTGACCGGCAGCGTCTTTACGCCGTGCGTCCGCCCGCGCATCATGATCTCCGTCATCATTGTGATGCCAAGGCCCTTGCTGACCATGCGGATGACCGTTTCATCGTCCACATGGCAGGGGCGGATATTCGGCTTCACCTTTTTGGGACTCAGCGCAGCGTTCACGTCGATGTCGAAGCGCCCGTAGGGCATCAGGAATTCTTTTCCGTCGAATTCCTCGATGGGGAAGGTCTCTTCGCTGCCGGTGGGATAGTCCTCCGGCAGGATGGCGTACATCGCGTCGTAGTAGAGCGGTGTCCAGTCGCAGTTGATGTGGCTCTGCCGCGCGGCAAAGATGACGTCCGTGCGCCCCTCCTCGAGCAGCTCAAAGGGTTCGAGCTCGTGGTCCACCATGCGAAGATCCACGTCGGTCTCCGGACACACGCGGCGGAAGCGGTACAGAATTTCCGGCATCCAGTGCATGGCAAGGCTCGCATAAGCGGCGATTCGGATCGTCGCCGTCCGCTTTTGCGTGATGGTCTCGATCTGGTTTTCGAGCTTCGCCGTCGCGCTGAGGTATTCGCGGATCGCGGGCAGCAGCGCCTCCCCGTCCTCTGTCAGCGAAATACCGCTGTGGTCGCGCTGGATGAGCTTCATGCCGATCTCGCGCTCCAGACCGTTGATGAGGTGCGTCAGCCCCGACTGTGTGTAGCCCACGACCTCAGACGCTTTGGAAAAGCTGCCGAGGTTGACGGCTGTCATCAGAATTTCAAATTTTTTGCTGTCCATATCCCCACTCCTATAAAGGGTATTTTGATTTGTAATATACCTATTATAACCGAGCGTTTCTCTTTTTCAAGTGCAGGGTGTAATATTTTCAACACAAAGGAGTTGATTATCCCATGACTACTAAAAAATTGACCTTCCGGCAGAAGATTCTCGTCGCCGGAACGCTGTTTGGAATGTTCTTCGGCGCGGGCAACCTGATCTTCCCCGTACATCTCGGCCAGATGGCCGGCCGCAACGCGGTCGTCGCCATGATCGGCTTTATCATCACGGCGGTTGGCATCCCCATTTTCGGCGTCGCCGCCATCGGCATCACGCATTCCGACGGCCTGCAGACGCTCTCGAGCAAGGTCGGCAAGGGCTACGGCATTTTCTTTACCTGCCTTCTGTACCTGACCATCGGCCCGCTCTTCGCCATCCCGAGATGCGCGACAGTTTCCTTTACCACCGGCATCACGCCCCTGCTGGGCGCGGATTCGCCGGAGTGGCTGTATCTGCTTGTCTTTTCGGCGGCGTTCTTCGCCTTCGTGCTGTTCTTCTCGCTGCGCCCCGGTAAGATCACCCTCTGGATCGGCAAGATCATCAATCCGCTCTTCCTGTTCTTCTTCGCAGTGCTGATCATCGCGGCGCTGCTCTCCCCCGGCGCAGCGATCTCCTCGGTCGAGCCGACGGAGGCCTATCAGAACGGTTCCTTCTTTCCCGCGCTCATTGAGGGCTACGGCACGATGGACGCCATCGCCGGTCTCGCCTTCGGCATCGTGGTCATCGACGTCATTCGCCGCATGGGTGTCGACAACGACGACATCATCGCCGAGGACGTGCTCTCCTCCGGTCTTCTTGCCGGTGCGCTGATGGCGCTGATCTACGTGCTGTCCATTCTGGTCGGCGCGCAGTCGAGAGGCATTTTCGAGCTGTCCGAAAATGGCGGCATCGCCCTCACGCAGATCGCGGGTCATTACCTTGGCGGCGTGGGCCAGTTTATCCTCGCCTTCACCATCACCTTTGCCTGTCTCAAGACCTCCATCGGCCTTGTCACGGCCTGCTCGGAAACGTTTGTCAAGATGACGAACGGTAAAATTTCCTACCGCACCTGGGCGATCCTCTTCACGGTGTTTTCGTTTGCCGTTTCCAACATTGGACTGAGTGCCATCATCGAGTATTCCGTCCCGATGCTCATGCTCATCTATCCCCCGGCCATTGCGCTTATCCTGCTGGCCTTTATCGGCAAGTTCTTCGCTCATGACCGTGCCGTGTATGTCGCGACGATGATCGGTACATGGGCAGCCGCTATTTTCGACTGCATGAAGACGCTGCCCGCGTCGGTGCAGACTTCGCTCCGCCTCGATGTGCCTATCGCCTTTGCGGAAAAATATCTGCCGTTGTTCGACAAGAACCTCGGCTGGCTGCTGCCTGCACTCGTCGGCTTTGCGATCGGCATGCTCATTCGCTCGAGCCGGAAGGGCGCGCTCGTCCCCCATGCCTGACGAACCAAATTAAAGTAAAAACGCACCGCACGGCAGAGTTATTTCTGCCGTGCGGTGTCATTTTTTCAGCGGCTCCGAAAACGGAGAATCAGCAAGCTGCCGAGGTTCACCAGCAAAATCGTCGCGGCCCATGAAAGAGGGAACGCATGGTACAGCATCGGGAGCGTTGGATGCGCACAGCACGGGAGATAGATTATGTGCAGTCCTCCATCAAAGATGCTCGCCGATCTGGAGCAAAAATGGGGCATGACGCTGCTGGAGCGCAGTAAAAGCGGCGTCTGCCTGACCTCCGCTGGGGAGCCGGTCAGGCCGTTTTTGCTGCTGGAGCACAGCGGAAAAGCCGAGGTCTCCGACTTGCTGGAGCGCGCTCATGTGCAGTCGGACATCCACTTCACCGCCTGGGAGGATTTTGCCATCACGGCGATGGTGGAAAGGGGTCTCGGCGTCAGCATCCTGCCAGGCCTGATCTTGCAGCGCATCCCGTACAAAATCGAAATCCGCTCCTGCAGCAGCCCTATTACCACCCAATCGGCCTTGCTATGAAGAAGCAGGCCCACCCGACACCCGCCGTGCAGAAGTTCATCGAATACCTTCCATCGCAGGAAGTAGCGAAGTAGGCTACAACAGCGGCGCCGGCGGTCGAAAGCTGGCAAAGATAAGGTAAAATAACTTGCGCAAATTGAAAATCGCATAAAAGGAGACATAGCT
>OOBV01001722.1_pt1 | contig 12902 bp, 9 predicted proteins | sample 1671731 | NCBI WGS metagenome assembly OOBV01 (sample SAMN06348186, study PRJEB24527) | human gut metagenome | biome: human gut; feature: ankylosing spondylitis patient; material: feces | host: Homo sapiens | place: China | collected 2015-10
CAGGCTAACAAACGAATTCCTACTGAACTATAATATCCACCATTACCGCTCCAGCCATATTCCACATTTCCATTCTTAAGTCTTCTTGCTATTATACTTATATCTGCCATCTTGCATTTCTCCTTTTAGTATCGCATATACGATATATATTACATAATAAAACGTATGTCAATATATCAACATACGTTTTTCCTATATTATTCTAATTATCACTTTCCTGCAAAGCTTCCAGATATCCAAGTAATCTTTCCTTTTGCTTGTTCTTAAGATTTCTAAATCCCCTAAGTAACAATTCTTCATCTTTGTTCAATACAATTGTGTAGTCCATACTTTCCTTACGATTTTTATCACCTTTAATCCAGCTCTCTGAAAGCAGCTCGTATGGTGTAATATTTAGCACCTCGCATATTTTTAAGATTTTATCTGCTGACGGATTGGTCTTTTTTCTTCTCCAATCACTTATTGTGCTTTGTGAAATCCCCGTGCACTGTGAGAATTCTTTCTGTGTCATACCTTTCTGTTCCATATACTTATATATTTTTTCACTAATTAACAAATCTTCTCTCCTGTCTGTGTTATAATACTCTACTTCTGCTTATTTAATATCTTTCGATATTCCTCCCTATCTTTTTCCTCTATATCCAGCGTATCCATTGCCTCTTCTGCTGTCTGATTCAACTTTCTCATTAATGTTCTTATGCTGTCAAGACGCGCCTGTTTCTCCCCTCGTGCCATTCCACGTTCCATTCCTCGTCTTTCTCCGCGTTCCTCGCTTTCTTCTACCAGCAAATCACTTATATTACACATATCATTCACACACCCTTCTAATTCTGTTGTCATCTCAAGTCCGTATTCTTCTAACCGGTTCATCTTATCCTGTCTTGCCCTGCAAGAAAATAATACTTCCAGCATTGCTATAAGCTTATTTTTTGATTCTTCGACATCTGCCCTGCTTCTTATTCTTATAACCGCTCCATTCATTATGCTTCGCTGTGGAAGCCAGCTTGTATTGCCATAGATTACTCTTGGCTGCAAGCCTAATTCTATTATAGAGTCTTCATCGGCTTCTGTATCCATACATATCCATATGCTGTATACATCTTTGATGTCATCATAGTTTGATTTTATGAATTCTACATTTTTCTGTGAAGACACTAGTCTTGCCATATAATACACCATTCTTGATTCGATATGATAACCAAGCTTTGTATATGAAATACTTTTCTGTGCCTCAACATTTACAAGTATTTTAATTGTTCTATTATTATAATACAATGGAAATCTTATGTCGTAAATAATTTTTCCATCTTCTATATCTACGTCTTCAGTTCCATCACTTTCAATTTTAATGCACAGCTTTTCCGGAACTGTAAGTGATACTATTGTCTCTCCTATGCAGGGAATTGTTTCTGCAAGATGTGTGGTTACTCTCTGATACTTCATTAAACCTCCTTTTCATTGGTTATCATTTATCCACCATAGTCAGTTATTCGCACTAAAATTTTAAATATTGGAATTATATTGGCGAATTGCCATTAGATTTCATATATAGTTCCGATATGGTTGCCACATATTACTATCAAACATTATTATATTTAGATTAGATACTATATAAATAGAATACCACATATCACTATGTATTGCAATAGAATATTTAGAAAACAAAAAGGCATTGCCAGACCACTCAAATGGACTTTCCTTCCGTGCACACCTGGCCAGTCAAGAAAGCCCATACCATAGGCCCGATAATACCTCTCTTTATTAATTACATTAGGTGATTGCGGTTACTTGTGTTCACAGTACAAATAACAATCAATTTTGCTGAGTTTCGCAAACGCCTATTAATTACATAATTATGCCAATGACCCTCTCTTAAGCCATCTTCCACTAACAAACCTTGCAACAAAGCATACTGACCTTGCTGCCCAGTCAATGAACATTCCTATCCATACGCCAAGAACTCCCATTCCAAGCATTACGCCAAGGACGTAGCTGCTTCCGACCCTGAACAGCCACATCGAGATAATACTTGCTGTCATTGTAAATTTTACATCTCCCGCCGCTCTTAATGGATTGGATAATGTAAATGAAAGCGGCCATATAAATAATGAAACCACATTAAAGCATCTTAAAATCATTACTGTAATCTGTGTTGCCTCACCTGATAAGTTAAACCACGAAGCAATAAATGGTGCTAAGAAGAATAATGGAATATTACATATCCAGTCGCCGAAATACGCACATTTAAGCACTTTTTTAGTATACATTTTTGCCTGTTCTTTCTCACCGGCACCTATGCACTGTCCAACAACTGTGATAAGTGCAAGTCCCATAGATGAAGCCGGAATATTTGCAAAATCGATAACTGTATAGCCAACCGAATTAGCGGCTGTAGATGCTGTTCCAAATGTTGCAACCATACTTACAACCATAAGCTTTCCTATCTGGAACATACCATTTTCTATGCCTGATGGAATACCTATTGTCAGAATCTTCTTTATATATATCCAGTCTGGAACAAAATATTTTATATGATCTATTCTTATCGGATTAGTCTTTCCGCATACAAGTACTGTCATAACTATTCCAGCTGCAACACGGCTAAGTGCTGTTGACAGTGCAACACCAGCTACACTCCACTTAAATACGAATACAAACAAAGCATTTCCAGCTACATTAATCACATTCATAAGTATGCTTATATTCATACTTACCTTACTGTTGCCTACGCTCCTGAATATTGCAGCTCCTGCATTGTACATTCCAAGGAAAGGATATGAAAGGGCTGTTATCACAAAATATAACACAGCACAATCCATAACTGAATCTTCAACAGTTCCGAATATCACCTTAAGTAATGGTCTTGTAAATGAAACTGAAAATGCTGTCATTATAACTGAAAATATTAACAAAACAGTTTCAAGCTGTGCTCCTGACTTTCTCGATTCATCATCCCTGCCTTTACCTATATACTGACTGCAAACAACAGCGCCACCTGTCGCAAGTGCTGCCATAACCTGTATGATAAGCCTGTTGATATTATCAACAAGTGCAACTCCTGCAACTGCCGCTTCTCCTGACTGTGATACCATAAGTGTGTCAACAAGTCCAACAAGCACTGCAAGAAGCTGTTCAAACATGAGCGGAATTATAAGCTTCCTTAAATCTTTACTACTAAACAACATATGTTTACTCCATCTATATTTTCATTTTATGGTGTAAGTGTTAATTGCACAACTATTCTGCACAGCTTATATTAAAGAGCTGCAGAATATGCCTTTAACCCCATCACCAATCATACATTTATCACACAAAAATTCGGTCAGAACGTACTTTTAACATTCTGACCGAATATAATAATTACATTATCAGCTGTAATAAACATCTATAAACCAGTTATCTAAGCTTCTAACCAGCCTGTTAACCATCAGCAATATTAGTCTACTGTGTAAATCCAGCCCTTAGGAGCTTCGATTCTACCCATCTGGATACCTGTAAGAGTTTCATATAACTTCTTTGTAACAGGTCCCATCTCGTCCATACCACTTGGTAAGCAGATTTCCTTGCCGTGATCTACTATCTTTCCTACAGGAGAGATAACTGCTGCTGTACCGCAAAGACCACATTCAGCAAAGTCCTTAACTTCATCAAAGAGAACTTCTCTTTCTTCAACTTCAAGTCCAAGGTATTCCTTAGCAACGTGTACTAATGAACGTCTTGTAATAGATGGTAAGATACTATCTGACTTAGGTGTTACAACCTTACCGTCCTTAGTAACAAAGAGGAAGTTAGCTCCACCTGTCTCTTCAACCTTAGTTCTTGTAGCTGGGTCAAGATACATATTCTCAGCATATCCTTCTGCGTGAGCTGTAACGATTGCGTGAAGGCTCATTGCATAGTTAAGACCAGCCTTGATATGACCTGTTCCGTGTGGTGCTGCTCTATCAAAATCTGAAACCTTGATTGTAAGTGGCTTAGCACCGCCCTTGAAGTATGGTCCAACAGGTGTTGTGAATACTCTGAACTGATATTCATCAGCAGGCTTAACACCTATAACTGGATTGCTTCCGAACATATATGGACGGATATAAAGTGATGCACCTGAACCATAAGGTGGTACCCAGTCCTCATTAGCTCTTACTGTTTCAGCAATAGCTTCTACGAACTTATCTTCTGGGAATACAGGCATCTCAAGTCTTCTACAGGAATCTGCCATTCTGCTTGCGTTCATATCTGGTCTGAAAATAACTGTGTGACCATTCTCTGTTGTGTATGCCTTCATACCTTCAAAACATGACTGTGAATACTGTAATACACCAGCACATTCGCTGATAACGACTTTATCATCATCTGTGATAACACCATTATCCCATGCTCCATTCTTATAATTAGCTACGAATCTCTTATCAGTCTTTACATAGCCAAATCCTAAATTAGACCAATCAATATCTTTCTTTGCCATAACTTTATACTTCCTTTCGTATTCGACAGTCTACTCACCTTACTGTCAGGAGCTTCTACAATACCAACCATAAATGTCTGCTTTGCTGTAAAATGTCCTTACAACACCGCTGACAACCAGTAAATACGCTGACCCCTTGGCATAACACTCTTTCTTTGGTGTTTACTATAATGGATCCCATCGATTAATTAAATTAGGGATATTTTATACCCACATTTTATATAAGTCAATAAATTTTGCCTATCTAATAATTTCACAAGTATATTTTTTATGTATTTTACAGCTTTTTGAGCCGCGCTATTAGTCCAGCGCCGCTTCGCCGCACTGGACACGCGGGCGTTCGCCCTATCAGACATAATGCAAAGCCACAATTTTGTGCAAGCACAACTGTGTCTTTACATTATGTCTGGCACGGCTCATTGCTTTCGCGATCATTCATAGCTTGTAATCTGTGTGTAGAAGTTATCGTAGTCTGTTCTGCCTTCTCCTGTGAATGCGATTGCTGTTCTTGGGTGCTGGTTAGCATTTCCTGTAATCATATACTGGACGTCACACCCCCATACAACTCCGGCTTTCTTAAGTGGAACCATATGATTTTCAATGAACTTAAGAACTGGTGAAATTCTGTACTTTGGATTTCTTAAGAAGCCCATAAGAAGCTCTGTATAACAGTTACCTGCTCCTCTGCCCATTCCGCTCATTGTAACATCAAGATAGCTTACACCTATTGTGCACGCCTCAATAGTGTTGGCAAATGCAAGCTGCTGGTTATTGTGTGCGTGTATACCAACTCTCTTTCCGTATTTCTCAGCAATCCTGATGTATTTATCTGCAAGTCTTCTTATCTGTTCAGGATAAAGTGAACCGTAGCTGTCTACAAGGTAGATTACGCTTGCCTTGCTCTGTGCAGCAAGAAGTTCAAGTGCAAGGTCTAACTCATTCTCACTTGCTGTAGAGATAGCCATAATATTAATAGTAACTTCATATCCCATATCTGCACAGTAATTAATCATCTCTATAGCCGCAGGTATAGTATTAATATATGTAGCTACCCTTACCATATCTATAACACTTTCAGACTTAGGAATTATATCTTTCTTGTAATCAGTTCTTCCTACGTCTGCCATAACAGAAATCTTTAAGTCTGTATCATTATCACCAACGATAGCTCTTATATCTTTCTCATCGCAGAACTTCCACTTGCCGTAATCCTCAACCTTAAAGACTTCCTTTGATGCCTTATATCCAAATTCCATATAATCAACACCTGCGGCTACATTTGCCTTATACAAATCGCGCACAAAATCTTCGCTGAATTCAAAATTGTTAACAAGACCTCCATCCCTAAGTGTACAATCAACGACCTTAATATCTGGTCTGAATGATACTAACTCGCCTTTCTGTTCCATAGTAATCCTCCATTCTTTCCCGGTAAAAGCTAAGAAAATAATTCCCGCACCGGGTGTTCTCAATCTAGTATCAGTGTACAGGAAAATATTGCATATGCCTGATATGCTTCTGCACACGCTTTATTATGCTTTAAAGCGTTACACTTTAAAGTGCTAAATTGTCATTATTATACCACTATATTTAATTTTGTAAAGTACTAATTGCATCTTCCATAATATCCATCATATCTAAAAGTCCGTTAAGGTATTCTTTCTGGCTTGTAAATTTTCTTTTAGTAACTGTCCATATAAAATGTGGCACTCCATTTACTTTAAAATCCAAAGCCCCACCGAAGCTTTCAAGAAGTTTAGGAATTGCATCAGAATCTATATCAGCCTTAGGATATATATTCATAACTGTTCTCCAGTTAGATGCACCTCCTGCCGGATTAGCGGCAGTTTCGCCCTTAATCTCCATAATTCCTATCTTATGTGCCTTGCTCTTTATAAGTGCTACCATCAAAAGATTAGAAGCACACGAAGGAATACTTCCATATCTGTCTGAGAGTTCATCTTTCATATCTGACAATTCTTCCCTCGTTTCAAGTGCTGCAATCCTTTTATAGATATCTAATTTCTGGTATTCGCTCTTAATATATGAAGCTGGAATATATGCATCAACTTCCAGATCAACAGTAGTCTCAAAACTGTATTCGTTCTTTATGCCCTTTAAGTTATTGACTGCCTGATTAAGCATTTTACAATACAAGTCATAACCTACTGCCGCCATATGCCCGTGCTGGCTCTTTCCAAGCACATTTCCTGCACCTCTTATCTCAAGGTCTTTCATAGCAATCTTAAAGCCCGAACCAAGGTCAGAGAATTCCTTTATAGCACTTAATCTCTTCTCTGCAACCTCGGATATCATCTTATCCCTTTTGTACATAAGAAAAGCATATGACGTTCTTGTACTTCGTCCAACTCTTCCCCTTAACTGGTAAAGCTGGGAAAGCCCGAACTGGTCAGCATTTTCTATAATCATAGTGTTACAGTTAGGTATATCCATACCTGTTTCTATAATTGTCGTAGATACAAGAACATCTATCTCTCCATTGACGAACTCATACATAATCTTTTCAAGCATACGCTTATCCATCTGTCCATGTGCATACGCAACAACCGCATTAGGAACAAGATTTTGTATATACTCAGCACGTTCCTCAATGTCCCTTACCTTGTTGTATACATAATACACCTGTCCATTTCGTGCAAGTTCTCTTGTAACCGCCTCTCTTATCATCTCATCATTATGTTCTGTAACAAATGTCTGTATCGGATGTCTGTCCACCGGCGGCTCTTCAAGAACACTCATATCCCTAATACCGACAAGGCTCATATGAAGTGTTCTTGGAATAGGAGTTGCACTTAATGTAAGAACGTCTATGTTGTTCTTTAATTCTTTAATCTTTTCTTTATGTGCAACACCAAAACGCTGTTCCTCATCAATAATAAGCAGTCCCAGATCCTTAAACTGCACATCCTTTGACAATACACGGTGCGTTCCTATAACAACATCTATCGTGCCATTCTTAAGCCCTTCAATCGTCTTTTTATTCTGTGCACTTGTCCTGAAGCTTGACAACTGACCGACATTAACAGGAAAGCCTTTCATTCTCTCCTCAAATGTTGAAAAATGCTGGCTTGCAAGCACCGTTGTAGGAACAAGGTAAGCCACCTGCTTGCCGTCCTGAACAGCCTTAAATGCAGCTCGTATTGCAACTTCTGTCTTTCCATAGCCGACATCGCCGCATATAAGTCTGTCCATAACCCTGCCGCTTTCCATATCCTTCTTGGTATCCTCAATGGCATTAAGCTGATCATCCGTCTCCTCATAAGGAAACATTTCCTCAAATTCCTTCTGCCATACAGTATCCTGTGAAAATCTGTAGCCCTCAACCTTCTGCCTTATCGCATAAAGCCTTACAAGCTCTTTAGCCACTTCCTCAACTGCCCCTGTAACCTTGGCTTTTGTCTTCTTCCACTCAACACCACCAAGACTGTTAAGCTTAGGCTTTTTCTCCGTATCCTGATTAGCGTACTTCTGCAGACGGTCAAGCTGTGTTGCAAGCACATATAGATTGCCGTTATTCGCATACGCAATCTTAATATAATCCTTCTCAACACCTTCTACCTGTATCTTTTCTATTCCCTTGTATACACCAAGTCCGTGGCTCTCGTGCACAACATAATCACCTATATTAAGTTCGTTAAAGCTGGCAATGTTCTTTCCATCGTGCTTTTTCTTCTTAAGCTTCTTCATCTTTCTTGCACTGAATATATCATTCTCTGCAATAACAACAAATGAAAGAACAGGATACTCAAAGCCTTTATGCAGGCTCCCATATGTCACTATAATAAGCCCGCTTCCGTAATCCTTATTAAAATCCTCGCTGTAAAAGCTGGCAATTCCAAGCTTTCCCAGATCATCAACTATTCTTAATGCCCTCGTTCTTGAACTGCATACAAGTATTGTTGTATATCCATTTTTCTTGTACTTTTCCAAATCCTTAGCCAGATACTCAAAACTGTTATTATATGAGCTTATGCTTCTTGCCGTGATGTACATAGAATAATCTATCTCAAAGCCCTCAGGCTTATAATCAAGTGTCGTTAATATAAGCTTTTTATTATTCCTTAAATCACTGATAATCTCATTCATAGCCTTGACCTTATTAGTCTGGCTTGGAAGCACATAACCTGCAGCAAGACGGTTCTTCATACTCTCGTTGTATTCATACAATGTCAGCTCATTACATTCTTTCAGCCTGTTAGGCTCGTCTAACACAACAAGAGTATTCTCCTCTGGAAAATACTCTGCCAGTCCAACTGTATCTGCCACAATTGTATCTGTGAACTTCTCATAATTACCGGTACGCTCGACATCTGCAACAAGCTTGTTAAGATTATTACCGGCCTCAATCTGCTCCTTTGTACGCTTTCTCTTACCATAATCAAAACACTCTAGCTGCCTGTCGCACTCTTTCTTAATATTGTACAGACCATTTTTTAACTCATCTTCTGTAAATATATATTCAGTAGCCGGGAAAATGCTGTAGCTTTGGAGCCTTTCAATCGACCTCTGGCTCTCAACATCGAACATTCTTATAGAATCAACTTCCGTATCCCACAGCTCAATTCTAACCGGTGCTTCATCTGTGTATGAGAAAATATCTATAATTCCACCACGTATTGCAAACTGTCCCTTGTCCTCCACCATTCCAGTACGCACAAAGCCCATAGCCACCAGCTTCTTTGCCAGCTTCTCTGGTTCTATTTCGCTGGAATAATCAAGGGTTATAACTGCCTCCTTAAATCTTTCGACAGGTATGAGCCTGTCTGCAATTCCGTCCATAGTTGTAACAACTGTAAGCACTCCCTCGCCCGTACTGCTATGGTTGATTATACGGCTTATACATCTTAATCTCTCGCCTGTAATCTGGTTGCCGTGTACGTCCGCACTATAGAATATGGCATCCTTGGCTGGATAGTATATTGCTTCTTTATTAAAAAATGAAGCATCATCACACATTTTTCTTGCTTTTGCTTCATCACTTGTAACAATAAGCATATACTTATATCCTGATGCTATTGCACTTGATATGTGCACCTTCTGTGTATCAATACAGCCGCTTATAAGCACAGTTCTTCCGCCGTCTTTGCCAAGCTCTTTATTTAATTGTTCAACTGCCGCCGTATTATTTACAGGGTCAAAAAATGTGTTCAAAATATCTGCTCCTTATCCATTGAATTTATTCATTCCACTTTCAATACCTTCTGTCATTATGCACTCTACTGCCTCACAGGCTCTCTTAGTTCCCTCTCTTAAAGCTGGATAAAGTTCCTCCGGAAATCTTCCAAGAACCCAGTCAGCAAGATCCCAGCCCTTTGGCTTATCCCCAACTCCGAATTTAACTCTCTTAAACTGGTCACTTCCAAGGTGTGCAATTATGCTCTTAATTCCATTGTGTCCGCCTGCACTTCCCTTTGGACGGAGTCTTAACCTTCCCGGTTCAAGACTTATATCATCAAATATAACAATTAAATCATCTATATCTGCCTTGTAATAATCCATAACTTCTCTTATACACTCGCCTGAATTATTCATATAAGTCATAGGCTTTACAAGAATTACTTTCTGTCCTTCTATAACACCTTTTCCTATAAGACCTTTATGTTTAGATGTGTCTACACTTATATTATATTGGTCGGCAAGTTCATCTATGCAGGCGAAACCAACATTGTGTCTTGTTCCTGCGTATTGTGCTCCTGGGTTGCCTAATCCTGCTATTATATACATATTTTGTTCCTTCCTTTGGTGGGGATTTATAATTATTTTATATTGTACAGATTTTGTGGAGGTTATTCAATGTATTATTGAATATATTATTGGGTGTATTATTAGGTGTGCTGGAAAAATAAACTGCCATCAGGTTAGTAGACTGATGGCAGTTATTTCATTAAGATACTTTTTCGTCTGGGTGTTCTATATGACCTGTGATTTCGCCGTCATAGATTTCGTATATCTCATCTGAAAGATAGTTAAGTTCTTCTGTGTCGTGGCACGCAATTATTATAAGTGAACCATTGGCTTTAAGCTCATCTAAAAGTCCCTTTATAAGTCCTGCTCCTGCCTCATCAAGTGCATTGATAGGCTCATCAAGAATAACTATATCAGGGCGTTCCATTATAGCCGCCGCAATTCCTAATCTCTGCTTCATTCCTAATGAATATTTCTTAAATGTTCTCTTATCGTCCGGGTCAAGTCCGACCTTTCTTATAGCATCTCTTATCTCATCATCACTAATACGGTTCTGGATAGATGCAAGTATCTTTAGGTTCTTAAAACCTGTATAATTGCTTATAAATGAAGGATTCTCAATTAAAATCCCTATACTTGGCGGGAATGAAATCTGCCTGCCAAGCTCCTTATCGTTAATGTATACCTTTCCTGATGTTGGAAGTATAAGCCCGCTTATAGCCCTCATAAGCATTGTCTTACCTGAACCATTCTTACCTTTAAGTCCTATAACTTTCCCGCTCTCTAGTGTCAGGTTAATATTCTTTAATACCTCAGCACTTTTGAATGACTTGCAATAATCTTCAAGTCTTACCACTGTACCCATATGCGTACCTCCTCATTACTCTTTTAAAGTTATTCACTATTATAATCATTTAACATTAAAATCACTTATAGCTTTATTTATAATAACACTTTTTAAGCTAATTGTATATACACAATGTCCATGTATACACTAATAATCTGTCATTAATATATCATTATAAATTCATTTACATTACAGCTAATCGTGTGTAATATTATTATATAATGATATCAGGGTCAAAGGGTTATTCACCCACATGAGCTTGCTCATAGGTGGGTGAATAACCAACACAAACTTATACCGTTATAATATCAAAGATAAGGAGGACCTGCAAATGTCATCTGCTTTTATAAATTCACTGGGCAGCAGCTTTGGCAGCCTTACAACAACACAAACGAAATCACAGTCAAGAACGAAAAAGAAAACTACGCAGTCCGGTAAAATTGTCGTTAAAAAGAACATGACCGCACAGGGGTATCTGATCCGCATGGCAAATGCCAAATCCCCGGCACAGGTTGCCGGCATTATCCGTGCCGCACGCGCCGATGCCAACGCCATGAAAAATTCAGATGCAGGAAAAACAGCCATTGCCGAAGCCCAAAAAATTGCCGATGCGATTGAAAATAAAGGGACTTTAAAAATCAGCCGTTTAAAAAAGGAACAGCAGCTCCGTCAGAAAAAACAGATTGAAGAATCCTGCGGTGCAAAGAAAAAAGCCGCTTTGACGTCCAAACAGCTTAAAAAGAAAAAACGCGCCCGCAAAGCCGAGGAACGCGCCGATGCCGCAAATGCCATAACACCGTATAAAAAACAAACAGAGGAGAATAACGAATCTAATTCCTCATTCTCCTCTGATACGACGGCACCCGGAATCGTCATTGATGTTGCGGTTACGGCTGATACCGGCTGCGCACCCGCTGACGCTTCAAGCGTTGATGTCAGTTTATAAAATTTTTTTATCTTTGTACTTCGTTTCCGCTTTCAGAAAATGCGAGCTGGCTGACTTCATCTGCCGTAACAAGGTTAAAATCACCGCTTACGGTATGCTTTAAGCAGCTGGCTGCATTTGCAAATTCAACCATTTTCTGAGCATCGTACTTCTGTAAGCAGGCATAAATCAGACCTGCGCAGAACGCATCGCCCGCACCGATATAATCTAAGATGTGCATGAAATATTCTTTGCTGTAGTAAGCCTTTCCGTCTGTATAAATCATAGACTGTAACTTAAAGGTTGTGATAGAAGTTTCTGTACGCCAAACTGCTGCCACCATTTTAAACGGAAAACGCTTCATGAGTTCTTTTGCAATGTACTCGTTCTTTTCTGTGCCTTCTCCGACCGGCTCAAGCTGGAAAATACCAATCGCATCGTCTTCATTGGCAATACAGATATCTACATACTGGCAGATTTCTGTCATAACCTTGTTTGCCTTTTCACCGCTCCAGAGCTTGCTTCTGTAATTTAAGTCACAGCTGACAGTCATTCCCTTTTCTTTTGCTTTTTTGCAGGCTGTTAAGCAGACCTTAGCCAGTGTATCGCTGATTGCCGGTGTGATTCCTGAAAAATGGAACCATGTTGCATCTTCAAAAATGGCATCCCAGTCAAAATCACTTTCTTCTGCCAGTGCAATTGCTGAACCGCTTCTATTATAAATAACGTTTGATGGTCTCTGGCTGGTCTTCTTTTCCAGAAAATAAATACCAATCTGGTCGCCGCCGCGGACAATCTTACTGACGTCCACACCGTACTGACGCAGTGCATTGACTGCACTCTGACCGATTGCATGTTTTGGAAGCTTGGTTACATAAGCCGCATCCACACCAAAGTTGGATAAAGAAACGGCTGTGTTGGCTTCTCCGCCGCCGTAATTGATATCGAACTCGTCTGCCTGG
>OOBV01001733.1_pt1 | contig 12800 bp, 13 predicted proteins | sample 1671731 | NCBI WGS metagenome assembly OOBV01 (sample SAMN06348186, study PRJEB24527) | human gut metagenome | biome: human gut; feature: ankylosing spondylitis patient; material: feces | host: Homo sapiens | place: China | collected 2015-10
GTACGGCGGCAATGAGGACTACACCGTCGGCCACATTCTCTATGCCATGATGAAGCAGGGGGATGCGAATGGGTTCTACGAGAGCTGGAGCAGCGCGGCGCAGCTTGCCTCCGATGCAGTCGAGATGCTCGGCGACGAGACCTTTACGAAGTCCGCCGGCAGCTATAAGTGGCACCTCGGTATCGACGAGCTGACAAAGCTGATGGGTCGGAGAACCGGCGGCGGGACGCTTACCGCACAGACCGCCAAGGACGAGGGGCTTGAGGAGCTGAGCATAGATCTCATGCTGCGCAGCGACGGCAGCGTGGAGCTCAAGTACACGGCGGCGATGAACGCGAAGGAGGAGGCGGCGTTCCGCATCGACTATACACTCACGGGGAACAGCAGCCGCATGACCGTCAAGGAAGCGGTCCAGCTGCGCAATATCTGTGATGTGCGCTTTGATGCGGCGATCAGCGTTCGCACGACGAGCGAAAAGCCGCTCACGGCTCCGCCCGCAGGCGCGACGATCATCACGCTCCCCCCGGTAATGCCGATCGCGGCATAAAGAAAAGAGAGAAGGAAGGCGCACTCGGATCCGAGCGCGCTTTCCTTCTCTTTTGCCTTATTCGATGCCGAGGACCTTGTAGTCCTTGTCCTCCACCGCCTTTTTCAGATCTTCGATCTCCCGGCGGATCTTCCCCAGAATCTTTTCCAGCTCCTCCCGGTCAAGAAGATGTGTGTTGAACATGACATAAAAATGTACATTCCCATAAGCCGCAAATCTGGAATCTACATGTTCCTGCTCCTGTTCCAGCTCTTCCTTCACAATGATCGGAATCGGGAAGCTTGTATATAATTCCTCCCCGTTCTTTTGAAATCGCTCAAGGAACGACCGTTCCATCAGGATCGAGTAGGGAATAAACGGATTCTTCTTCACAAGTTCGGCATTTTCTTCGGCTGTCCTGCCATTTTTTGAGAGCCATTCCATTCCGTATACAAGGTCGATCCCGTTCTGCTCCATATAAGTCCTGATGTTTTCCGGAAGCTCCGTGATCTTTCCCTCTTTTAACTGTCTGAAATGTTTTTCCTGATCCCCCTTTTTCCGAATCAGTCTGCTTCTCGCGACATCTAATTCCCTGATCTTTCCGTCAAGCTGATCCAGGATCAGATCTCTTCTGTCAAGATGTTCTTCGTCCACATCGACATATTTCATGATCCGCAGACGTTCCGTTTTTTGTCTTTCCAGATCTGCAAGTTTCTCAGAAACATGGTCTAACTTATGGGCAATGTCATTTAACGTCACAGTTCCGTCCGAAGCTTCCTGCGAAAGCTTTTTCCGGGTCTGTTCCTGTTCCATAAGTTTCCGGGCGTATTTCACCGACTTATTTTTCTTCTCCTGCAGTCCCGCATCGATCTCCTTCCGGAAAATCTCCAGCGCTCCATCTTCATAAAGCCCAAGGAGATTTCTCCTGAGGTCGGCGCCAAACTCCCTGTTAAAGGAGTCTTCCACCTCATCATAGCTCCTGACTCTGCTCTCTTTCGCTCCAATATCTCCGCTTAATTTCCGGATCTCCCGCTCCTTCTCGTCCCGCTCCCGTTGTGCATTTTCCCGGGCTCTTTCCGTTTCCTCAAGTGTTTCCTCCTCCGACTGTCTCTGATCCTTCAGCTTTTTGGCATTTTCCGAATACAGCGCATATAAGCGGCATCCGATCTTCTCGATCTCATCCTTCGATTCTTCCGTTTTCTGTAAAAGTACCTGAAGTTTCGCGTCCACCTCCGCCTTCTGGCGTTCAAAGTCCTTTAATTCCAGATAGATCTTATGAAGATCATATGTATCGATCTTCCGCAGCCAACTCGGCATTACGATGACAGAAGTCTGGCTCTTGGCAGGTGTTTCTGCCATTGGAGCGTTGATCTCTATGGTGGGAGATCTGGCGGCTTCTGCGATCAAACGTAATTACGATATCAAGGACTATGGAAAACTGATCCCGGGACATGGCGGTATTTTGGATCGTTTTGACAGCGTGATCATTACCGCACCGATCATATTCTTTTTAGCATCAAGAGTTTTGTAGGAGAAGATAAGATGAAAAATATTGCAATTCTTGGTTCCACGGGTTCGATCGGAACTCAGACACTGGATATTGTAGATCAAAATAAAGAAGACTTACAGGTGGTAGCCCTTGCGGCTGGCAGCAATATTACTTTACTGGAAAAGCAGGCGAGAAAGTATCGGCCGACTTTGGTTGCGGTCTGGGACCAGGCGTGTGCCAAAGAATTAAAAGAAAATATAGAATCAAATCCAGTAAAAAAAGCACAAGTAGAAGAATTTGAACATTTGAGATATAAAATTCAAGTAGAAACTATGCAAGGAAGCGGAAATGCTACTGAAGCAAAACAAATGTTACAAGAAAAATATGCGGAATTATTAAAAGATGAAGAAATAAAAAAATACTTTGATGCAGAAATACAATTTAATGTTATGATTGCAGATGTAAATAAGATTATTGCTGAAGCAGTTAAAGATGTATTATAAATATAGTAAAAAACGGAGCACTTAAATACACTAAAATATTTATGTGCTCTTTTTGTAAAAAAATTAACAATGCAATTGAATCTATGTAAATTGAATAAAAAATATGTTGGTTTAAAATTAGAAATTATGAGTGATAAAAAATATTGAAACGGACATATCTAACAAATTAATAAAAAAGGAGAGGCTTTTTATGATAATAATATTAAGTATTTTAATAACAATGCTACTATTAACAATAGGGCTGAACGTTGGCATAAAAGATTTCAAAAAATTAAGAGGAATAGTAGAAGATGAGAAATTAACAGAAACCATAAAAAAATTTCCAAGCAATACAGAAATATGCAAGCAAACATTAAAAAAATTAAATAAGGAAGATGTAAAAGTCGAAGAAGATAATAGTTCAAAGACAAGCGTATATCTTGTATTTAAAAATAAAATAGTAATTGGAAAAGCAAATGTAATTACAAGAATACAAACTGTTATACACGAATGTATTCATTCGACACAAGACAAGAGACTATTAAAATTTAATGTGATATTTGCCAATATTAATAATTTATATCTTTTGATAATATCAATATTGAGCTTGTTTAATAAAATAAGTTATAATACTGCTACAATTTGTTTGTGGGTTTTAGCACTTATGCAGTTAACATCGTATACGGTGAGAAGCTTCTTAGAAACAGATGCCATGACAAGAGCAGAATTCATGGCACAAGATTACATAGAAAAAACAGACTATGTTACAAAAGAAGAAAAAGATAAGATAATACAAACATATAAAGATGTAAATAAAGTTGGAATAAAATCATACAATTATGTGCTATTAATGAAAGCTCTGATAAAATTACTAATATATGCAATAATTATGATGGCAATGGTGGAATTATTATAAATAAAACAGCAAATATGAAAAAATATATATAACAAGTTGTTTTACTTTTACACTTTTTTATTTTTGTAATTTAAAATAGAAATGTAAAAATTAATTACGAAGGAGAAATAAGTGATGAAAAGGACAAAACAACAAAATCAAAAATTTAATCAAGGTATAACACTTGTAGCGTTAGTAGTAACTATTGTAGTTTTATTGATACTTTCTAGTGTTAGCTTAAATTTAGTTCTAGGAGATAATGGAATAATAGTAAAAGCAAAAGAGGCGGCTGAAACAACAGCAGCTGCACAAGAAAAAGAGGCAATGGAAAGGAATTTACTTGAGAAGGAACTTGAAAACTCATTATCAACACCGGCTGTCGAGCCAACTGATGGTGTAAAAATACCAACAGGTTTTTATTATGTTGGAGGAACTAAGGCTAGTGGTATTGTAATATCGGATAATAAAAATGATAAAAATAAGTATAGAAATCAAAAAGTTGTAGGAACCGATTTATTAGGAAACCAATATGTATGGATACCTTGCACAACGGACAGTTCAAGCTCAGATCTTCAATATGCAAGAACCGAATGGGGAGTTGAAGTAGATGGAGATGATAATTCAAGAGCTATAAAAGATGAACTTACTTTAACAGATGCAAGTGTTACATATTCTGATGCAGATACTGCAAATGGTATAAATGCAGATGTTTCAAAAGAGATAGTTGCACAGATAAAGGCAGAAAAGGCAAGCGTAGCCCAATATGGTGGATATTACATTGGAAGATATGAAGTTGGAAGAAATAGTGATACAGCAGTTGTAAAATATAATCAAACTCCATATGCCAGCATAACTTGGAGCACAGCCTATGGTTTAGCAAAAAAAATAATTACAAATTCAGAGGTAAATTCATATTTATGCTCGAGTTATGCATGGGATACGGCAGTTAATTTCATACAAAACAATAGTACAGCTAAAAATTATGCTACAAGTATAGAAGGATTTAACGGAAACTGGAATCCACAGGCAGTAAAAGATCCGAGTGGAAATGTAATTAAACCAGCGGGTACTAGTCAACAATTAAATACGGGGCTTACAACACAGTTCTGTAATATATTTGATATGGGAGGTAACGAAGCAGAATTTACTACTGAGTTAAACCCAGGTACTTCCGAGACGGTTGTGCTTCGTGGTGGTTATTACGACAGCGGCTCTCCAGCAGGCTACCGTTGGGACAATTTTTCGGGCTGCCGGCGTTGCCTACGGGTTCCGCGCCACTTTATTCTTAAAGTAGCTCTGACCACTGTTAAGATTACAGAAAATATGCGAAAAATGAACTGAAAAGTAAAATAAGAACATAAGGAAAGAAAAACATGGTAAATGATCCGTTAGAAAGATACAAATCATCGGGAACATTGATATTAATTCCTAAAATAGAAGACTATATAAAGTATACATATCAAGTACTTGTAAAAATACCAAGGGTAGAAAAATTTAATATTGGTTCGGAAATAAAAACTTCTTCATTAAGAATGTTAGAATATGCGCATTATTTAAATAAGGATAGGCAAAATGCCTATTCTTACTTGAATAAAATTGATGCTTTGATCAGCTATAATAGGTCTATGGTAAGAATTTTAAATGATGAAAAATCAATAACAAAGAAGAACTATGAGACGTGTATTTCAAAACTTGCTGAAATAGGAAGAATGGTTGGAGGACTGATAAAAGCAAATCCAGATGTTAGAAAGTCGCCAAATGAATAGAATAATAATATCAGGACGTATAAAAAGTATAGATTATAGATTAGTTGATAAGGGAAAAGTATATGCAATTTCATTTATAGAGTTGCAAAACGAAAAGTCAAAAGAAAATCTTCAAGTGATAGCGAAAAATGGTATGGCAGATTTAATTTATCGAAAATTTGAAATTGAAAGCAATATTTTGATTGAGGGTTATATACAGAAAACCCGAAAAAATCTTATGGTGATTATAAGAAGTGTGGAAAAATTAGAAAATGGCGAAATGGATAAGAAATAAATATGATGAGGTATTATCATATGAAAGTTTAATGAGAGCACATAAGCTATCTTGCAAAGGTAAAAAGCTAAGAAGAGAAGTTATACTTTTTTCTCTAAAGAAAGAAGAATATATAAAATATTTGTATGAAAAATTAAAGAGTGGAACATATGTACATGGAAAATATAGTGCTTTTAAAGTATATGAGCCAAAAGAAAGAATTATAGAAAAAGCACCATATATAGATAGAATTGTGCATAGGTGGATAGTAGATAATTTTTTGGCTCCATATTATGTGCCAAGTTTTATAAAGACAACATATGCTTGTATAAAAGATAGACGGAATGCACAATGCAACATTAGATTTGCAATTAGGAATGAAAAAAATGAAAAGAGCATATAGAGATTATTATATATTGAAAATGGATATAAGAAAATATTTTAATAGTATTGATAAAAAAATATTATATAAAATATTAACAAGAAGAATAAAAGATGAGAAGCTATTATGGCTAATACGTCAAATATTAACTGCACAGAAACGTCAAAAGGGCATAGAAATAGGAAATTATACATCACAGACTTTTGCTAATATTTATTTAAACGAGTTGGACCAATATGCAACTAGAAAGTTAAAAGTTCCATTTTATTATAGATATATGGATGATATTGTTATTCTTTTTAAAACTAAAAAAGATGCAAAAGAGGCATTGGATAAAATAAAAAAATTTTTAAAAGAACATTTAGAGCTTGAACTAAATGATAAAACTAACATATTTAGAGGAAAACAAGGTGTTAATTTCTGTGGATATAAAATAAATGAAAACAGAATGAAAGTTAGAGATAAGGGAAAGAAAAAATTTAAGAAAAAAGTAAAAAAGTTGCTCAGAGAGATAAAAAATGAAAACTTATCTTCAAAAGATGCAAGAATTTATTTGACAGGGCATTTGGGATATTTTAATATTGCAAATACATATACATTAAAAAAGAAAAATATATTATTACAAGATGAATTACTACGAGAAAAAATTATATATTAGGGATAAACTGTAAGCTAATTACTCAACTTCCGAGACGGTTGTGCTTCGTGGTGGTAATTACAACAACAACAATCCAGCAGGCAACCGTTGGGACAATAATTCAGGCAATGCCAACATTAACAACGGGTTCCGCGCCACTCTAATATCATTTTCGATGTATAGGTTTAAGGACCTATGCCAATAAAGTATTAGATATTAAAGAAGTTTATTCCTTCCTATTAAATGGTAAAAATGAATAGAATTTTAGTGCGACTCTGGTAGGAAACGAACGAAACACTAAAATGTTAAATTAAAAATATAGAGAATAGTTGAAAAGAAATGTTATGGAAAAGGAATACTTTCAATAAAGAGATTTGTTGAAAGTATTCCTTTTCTAAGTTTGCTTTTATAATTCATAAAATGTCATAAAAAATATATCCATATTATCCCTTTTTTTAATGTAAGATTTAATAAACTCATAACATGAGTGGAAAATACAATAAATTTATTTAATAGCTTTGCGATATTCCATTAGCTCCGTGCTTTCTCTTGCGAATTTTTGCAATGTGTTAAAAGCTTCACTAACAGAAAGAGTATCTGGATCTATTTTTGCTATATTTTCTATTAAGCTGTCACATTTTTTATAGTACACATATGTATAGTCTGACAATACTGGACTTTGGGTGGATTCTATAATTTTTACTGAAATATTAGAACCACGAAAGTATGCTAAATATTTATTTAATTGTGAAGCAGGAAAACCACATTTTACAACAGAAGCATTCAGATTTGTTAACTTAAAATTAAACAATTTTGATATATCTTTTGCATCATCATCTAGAAATATATAGAAAATTCCGTATTTAAATAAATAATAAACATCGCACTTTTCTTGCTTTAGCTGTAAGTATCTATTGTATAAAGTACTCATATACACCTCCATAAAACATAAAAATTATATATTAAAAATTGGAAAAAGTCTAGAACTATGAGTAGTTGCAAAATTACATTAAATTTATTTAGAAAATAACTAATGGGTAAAATGGAAGGAGAAAAAATGGCGTATTCAGATAAAATTTATAAAAAGGAAAAATTAATAAGTAGAACATTTTATATTGATGAAAAATTATATTTGGAATTAGAAAGATTATCTAAAGAGGTATATGAAGCTTCAATAAGTAAGTTAATAAATGTGGCGATAGAAGAGTTGATTGAAAAAGAAAAAATAGAAGTATACGAGAATAAAAATAGAACTTGCGTTACAAGGTCTATTCTAATAAGAGAAAGCTTGTTAAAAGGTTTGAGTGAATTGAAGATAAAATATGGTTTATCGATTAGTATGTTAGTTAACATTGCGGTAAAAAATGAAATTATGGAAGAACAAAAATAGAATATTACATTTTTATTACATTTACTTAAATTGTTGAATAAAATTTCCCATATTGATATAATTTAACCATACTTATAGACAAAATAGAAAAATATACTAAGGAGAAGGTTGAAATAGTTATAATTTTTTAATCTTCTGGTGGAAAGGAACGAGGAAAAATGTTGAAATCAAATGTTAGTTATAGCACAGATAAAGACAGCTTTACTGCTGGTAAATCATGTGCTGAAAAGGCAGTTGTAGACTTAATAGAAACTAAAGTTGCTTTTGTATTCAGTTCTGTGAAATACAATCAGAATAAATTGCTAGAAGGTGCAAAATCAGTTCTGGGAACGGCTCCAATAATTGGTTGTACATCATCTGGAGCAATAATTGTACCAGATGGAGTAGTATCATCAGAAAGCGGATTTGCAGGAATGCTTGCAATAGGAGACGATGAAACTGCTGTTGGAGTTGCAGGTTCAGAACGTGGAAAAAATCCAAGAGAAACAGGAAAAAAAGTTGCAAAAGAGGCAATGGCTAAAGTTGGAACAGATAAGGCTCCTGCATATGTATATATGATAGCTTCTCCAGGAGAGGAAGAAGAGTATGTAAAAGGAATTGAAGATGTAGTAGGCTGTGTTCCTGTTTTTGGAGGTAGTGCTGCAGATGATTCTATATCTGGAGATTGGAAAATATTTACGAATGATAAATGCTTTTCTGATGGTGTTGCTGTTGCATTTTTCTATACAAATAAATCAATAAGAAATAAATACACTGGAGCTTACCACGAGACTGTAAACTCTGGAATTGTAACAAAATTGAATGGAAGAAGACAGTTAGTCGAAATAGACGGAAAGCCAGCACTAAATGTGTATGCAAAATGGACTGGCAAAAAGGTGAAGGATTTAGCTGGAATGAATTTGTTATCTGCTTCTGTAACAGAGCCTTTAGGAGTAAAAGATAGATTGGGCTCACTAATTGCAATACGTCACCCAATGATTGGAAATGAAGATTTATCAATGAATGTTGGAAATAACTTAGCAATTAATACAGCAGTAATTCAAATGCAAGCAAGTGTTGATGAATTAATAGAAGCAACTGGAAAAACATTAAAGAATGTAAGAACAAACCTTCCATGCGAAGCTGGAGCATATCTTTTAATACATAGTGGAGAAAGAAAGCTTGGAATAAATGAAAGAATTGAAGAAGTTGCAGAAAGACTAAAGAAAGAAGCAAAAGGTGTTCCATTCTTAACAGTATTTACATTTGGCGAATATGGAACAGAAGACCATGGAGAAAATACTTGTGGAAGATTAATGCTTTCATTTACTGGATTTGGCAAGAATAAATAAAAATAGAATGCTAATAATAAAATTGGAAAAGGAGGAAAATCGATTATAGGCTAAAGGTCTATAAAATTGATTATAAAAAATTATGGCTAATACTAGATTTATATTAAATGAGACTTCATATTTTGGATTTGGAGCTAGAGAAGTTCTACTAGATGAATTAAAAGATAGAGAATATAAAAGAGTATTTTTAGTATCTGATAAATCTCTTGTTGATGCTGGGGTTACAGATAAAGTTATAAATATTCTTGAAGAGGGAAAGGTTAGATATGAATTATATGATGATGTAAAACCAAACCCTTCAATTGATAATGTATTACACGGATATAAAAAGAGTAGATGGTTTAGACCAGACGTTATTCTTGCAGTTGGTGGTGGTTCGAGCATGGATACTGCAAAGGCAATATCTATACTTATGACAAACCCAGATAGAGACGATGTAGTTTCACTAAATGGGCCATCAAACACAAAGAAAAAAGGTCTTCCAATGATTGCAATGCCTACAACAGCAGGAACTGCAGCAGAAGTTACAATTAACTATGTAATAACAGATGAAGAAAGAGAAGTTAAAATGGTTTGTGTCGATCCACATGACATACCAGTTTTAGCAATAGTTGATACAGAACTTATGGCTTCTATGCCTAAAAAGTTAGCAGCTGCAACTGGAATGGATGCATTAACACATGCAATCGAAGGATATATAACAAAGGGACACAACACAATGTCTCAAATGTTTTCTATGAAAGCAATAGAGCTAATTTATAAAAACTTAGCTAAAGCTGTAAATGACAAAGACCAAAAAGCAATAGATGATGTTGGATTAGGCCAATATATAGCTGGAATGGGATTCTCAAATGTTGGACTTGGAATAGTTCATTCAATGGCACACCAATTAGGAGCTGTTTATGATACTCCACACGGCTTAGCAAATGCAATATTACTTCCAACTGTATTAGAATTTAACGGAGCTGTTTGTGCAGATTTATATAAAGAAATTTTAACACAGGGAATGGGTGTAAATGCAATGAAATTTACAGATGAAGAAGCTGTAAAAACACTATGCGAAAAAGTAAGAGATTTATCTGAAGCTGTTGGAATTACTCAAACAGTAAAAGATGTAGGAGCAAAGAAAAAAGACTTTGCAATGCTTGCAGATAAAGCAATGGAAGACCCTTGCAAACCAGGAAATCCAAGAGAAGTAACAAAACAAGACTTTATAGATTTATATGAAAAAGCTTGGTAATCATTTATAACAATTGAAGAAAAATCGCCCAAGAGGGACGCCCCTTTTTGGGCGATTTTTAGAATAAAAGGAGATAAGAGGGTAAAAGACAGTTGAAATTTTGGTTATATCGAATATTATTTTAAATGCGGTTACATAAATATGCATTACTTACCATTAAGAATTCAACTCTTTTCTAAGCCGATTTATGCCTATAAGGAAGGAAAATAGAAAAATGGAAAAAGTGAAAAAATATGGAAAATTTCTAATAGCACCAGTAATTGCGGTAGCCATAGCTTTGCTTATATATGCTGTAAAAGGAATTTATCCATTTGGAGGAATGACAATTGCTCATGCAGACATGGGACAATCTTATGAAACATTCTATCATTTGTTATGGGATATTCTAAGAGGTGAAAAATCACTATTATATTCATATATACTGGGAAGTGGCTCTAATGTATTTGGAGGAGCATTACTTGATGGATTCGCAAGCCCACTAGCATGGCTTATTGTATTGTTTAAAAGAGAAAATATAATATATGCGTTCTCGTATTTGTTATTAATTAGAATTGCATTAATTGCACTAACAACATACATATTTTTAAATAAGATATATAAGAAAAGCGGAAACGGTGAAAAACTAGAATTTTGGAAAGTGTTATTTAGCGTTATGTATGCACTTTCAGGATATGTATTAATTAGTTATACAAATATTATGTGGTTGGATGTGGTAGCAATATTTCCTATATTTTGTTTGGGAATACACAGACTTCTTACACAAAATAAATCGGGATTATTTGTTGTTACGTTAACATTAAGTTTAATAATAAGTTATTACATATCTTATATGATTTTATTTTTCATACTATCTTGTCTACCATTTGCAGTATTTTTATATGCTAAAAAAGAAGATAGAAAAAGAGTTGCAGGAAAGCTTATAATGGCAGTATTATTATCACTATTTTTGTCGATGTTTTCTTTCTTGCCAGCATTTTCACAAACTATGAGTTCATATAGAATGGCTGCAAAAGCGGCAACTGTAGTAGAAAATAATGAAGCAGGAATGAAACTAATATTTTTAATGATGTCTGCTATTGAATTATTAGGAACAGTTAGGCTTATAAAATATTTCAAAAAAGATAACATTGTAAAAATGATGATTTTAAGTTTAATAATGTGCGGAATATTACCAATCTTATTTGAAAGAATAAATATGCTATGGCATACAGGCTCACATAATTGTTTTCCGTTTAGATACGGATTTATTCCAATATTCATAATGTTAAATTGTGGAATGTACTATATTACTAAATATTTGCCATGCGAAAAGAAATTTGAAAAAATAGATATTTTGCTTATAATCTTAGCACTAGTCCCAATTACGGTACTTACACCAAGAATAGTATTAAGTATAAATTCGAATGACCCAGCTTTTAAAATTGAAGTAGCAGACTGTATAGCTTTATGCATTCAGACAATTATGTGTGCTTTTGTTATAGATAAAGTCTTAAAAATAGAAAACAAAAAAGTTAGAAATTCAATAATATCTGTTATAGTTATTTTTCAAATAATAATTCAGGGGCTTGCATATATTGGTGTGCCAGAAGAAAGAAGAGGAGGACCAGAGCATTCAGATAGTTCGATAACAGTTGCAAATGAACTAATACAGGCGTTTAATTCAAATAAGGCAACATTGTATAGATATAAAGATTTAGACCAGAGTATGACAGAAAATTATCCATTAGTATTAGATTGGCCATCAATTTCAACATTTTTACATATAATTTCGAAAGAGCAAGTATTAACTCATTCTCAATTAGGTTATACCAGAAATAATACAAAATTGGGTGACTGTGGAGGTACGCTGGTTTCTGACGAAATATTAGGAATTAAATATAGCATTAGCAAGAATGAATTAGATAGTGAAATTTATCAAAAAAATGGTACTGCAAAAAATGGTACAAACTTATATGAATATAAAGAAATGCTTCCTTATGGAATTGTATATGAAAATAATAAAGATATAAGTACTATTCCAGAAAAATTTGATGTTTTTGAAACACAAAATTATTTATATAAAGAACTTTTCTCAGAAAATGAAGATATGCTAGAGAAGGTATCAACACAAAAAGAAAAAACAGAAGATGATGAGAATAAAGTAATATATAGATATACAATGAGAGTAAAGGAAAAATCATAATATATAAGATAATAGTAAACGGTGAAACAGTCACAATACCATGGATAAATAACCAGAATAATACTTGGTATTCGTTAAGTTCTAATAATGGAATAATAAACTTAGGAAAATTTGAAAATCAAGATGTTGAAGTGGAAACTATAAGTTATAAAGGAAGATGCAATTTGAAATTTGCAACATTGCCATTAGAAAAATTTGAAAATTTTGTTGCAAATTATAATGAAAGT
>OOBV01001735.1_pt1 | contig 12791 bp, 12 predicted proteins | sample 1671731 | NCBI WGS metagenome assembly OOBV01 (sample SAMN06348186, study PRJEB24527) | human gut metagenome | biome: human gut; feature: ankylosing spondylitis patient; material: feces | host: Homo sapiens | place: China | collected 2015-10
TTACTGGATAAGTTTTAGCATAAAATAAAGATCGTTCAAAAAGCCGGATGTAACTATCACATAACAATCTTTAGTGTATGCTTCAGCACTTCTGAATTTAAAATGATTCTCTGTGCCATATCTTCTGAAGTTAATCTTCAGAATAGCATGAAATCCGTTGAGCGTGTATTTTATGGCTTTTAATGTGAACTTGCCATTGAAATACGATAGCATGGTGTTGAACTGCCCAGCGCAACTTTGGAAATTCGTTTGTACTGATGCCATCTTTATCACCTCCTTTCATTCTCTGCTTATATTATATATGTTTTAGGTTCATACGTCAATACCAAATAAGTCAAGTTTATTTATTCCTACAAAAAAACTTCTTCAATTATATATTATGTTGTTCTTTGGTGATTATGCACAATAACTATGTTATGTTTGAAGTAAGTAGTGGACTTTCAAGAAAGAAAAAAATGTATGTTAACCTTTCGGGTCGTATGAGTGGGGGTACACATGATACCATACATCATTATAGTAATTATGATACTGAGTATAAAAAACTTAAAACAGCATATAAATTCAGTATATAAAGTGTAAGCTGTTGACCCGAAGGAGGTAATAAATGTTCATTAACTTTTCAAATCACCCGTCTGTCAGATGGTCGGCAGAGCAGACTGCCGCCGCAATTAAGTTCGGCGATATCGTCGATGTGCCGTTCCCTGACGTACCTGCCGGCGCGGATACTGCCGCCGTTTCCGCACTTGCCGATGAATACTGCGCCCTGATCCTTGATCTGGGGGCTGACATGGTTCTTGTGCAGGGCGAGATGTCACTTTCGTTTGCGGTCGCGGGCAGGCTCCAGAGGAACGGCGTCGCCGTTCTGTGCGCGTGCAGCGAGCGGGTCTGCGAGACTTCCGTGCTTGACGATGGTTCCACGGAGCGGCGTTCTGTTTTCAGGTTCGTGCGGTTCCGCAGGTATCCTCTTCTGGTATGATTTACGCATAATAATTCTTTCAGGGTATTGACACGGACGAAATTATGTGGTAAAATCATAGTATAAAGGGTGGTAGAAATGAAACAAAATAAATGTTTTTTAAAAATTCAAATCCCAGTTTGCCGCATAACCATGCAGGCTCGTGGGTTTGCAGTCTGAACTACCCCCTCACCGCGAGGTGATTGAAACTATCAATAATGGCGGCTGTTGCGCTGTCCATGCTGTGAGTCTGAACTACCCCCTCACCGCGAGGTGATTGAAACCCTGCGTAGTAGGGCGCGGTATCATCGGGATAGACGAGTCTGAACCCCCCTCACCGAGAGGTGATTGAAACCCCTCCAGTGCCGCGATCCTGGCTTCCAGCGCTGCGATTTTGTCTGAACTACCCCCTCACCGCGAGGTGATTGACCCCAATCCCCGATATCCTAAAAAGATATCGGGGATTTTTCTATGCACAAAACTTAAAAAACTGGCTTGTCCGGGTATACATAGTGAAAGGAAAAGCTCCTGAGAAAATCTCAGAAAAAAGTTTCCGAAAAACTTAAAAAACCTGCTTGTCCGGGTATATATAGTGAAAGGAGATGATCACATGGTAAAGAACTTCTGCGATGTTCCCATGTTCCGCTGATTTTACGACATTCATTCTTCAAGGGGGTATTCACATGAACAGATATTTTCAGTCCTTTGTTCCGACGTTCCTTTATGACATGTGGCTCGGCTATCTTTATTCCCCGTTTGTCGGCGAGCCTGACTGCTCCTCTGATTATTACAAATAAAACTTAAAAAACCGGATATTCCGGGTATAGATAGTGAAAGGTGGTGATCCCCATGCCGGTACCTGTTATAGTTGCCATCATCAGCGGTGTTACTTCCGTTATTGTCGCAGCGATCAATGCTGACTGACTTCCTGTTACATTTCGATACGAAAGGTGGTGATATCATGGCAAGAATTATAGCGCCTATGCCTAACCCGCTTGACAAGCCCCGCCGCAGGCGTCTGTTTATCCTTTACTGATTTCTGATGTTCCGAAGGGAGGTGATATCCATGGCTGATCGTGACAGCTTCATTCTCGGCGTTCTGGCTGGCATTCTTCTGGGCGGTGAGGACGACTGATCCGCACTTGATTTCAATATATGGAGGTGATATTCATGATTTCTGTTCTTGGCACAATTATCCGCATTCTCGCTGACCGTGACTGATCCGGCTTATTTCCACGAAAAGAAGTGATAAAACTTAAAAAGTTCAGTTTCTCGGGTATATATAGTGAAAGGTGGTGATACCATGGATGAGTTCATGAATCCCGGTTCTCAGCGCGACGATTCTCCGCTCCGTTGGGGCATTTTCTGGTGATTTTTCTCTGATTCCACGTTAAGGAGGTGATTTTCATGAGTGCAGACGTACTTACCGCCATCATCGGCGCTGCCGCTTCCATTGCTATTGCGGCTGTCAATTCTCAGGAGTGATTCCTGATTTCCTGATTTTATATGAAAGGTGGTGATACCATGAGCAAGATCATAAATCCCAATCCTCTGCGCGACGATTCTCCGCTCCGTTGTGGCATTTTCTGGTGATTTTTCTCTAATTCCACGTTAAGGAGGTGATTTTCATGAGTGCAGGCGTACTTACCGCCATCATCGGCGCTGCTGCTACTGTCGCTACCGCGATCGTCAATTCCAATTCTGATGACTGAACGCCCGTTTCGGGCAGGGGGAGGTGATAACCATGCGGCTTTTTTCGGCGGAAAACGGTTGACATTTCGGGACAAATGTGCTAAACTATACTTATAGGAGTGGTAAAAATGAAGCATAATAAATGTTTTTCAAAAATTCAAATCCCGGTTTGCCGCATAACCATGCGGGTTCGTGGGTTTGCAGTCTGAACCACCCCCTCACCGAGAGGTGATTGAAACCTATTTGTTGACGGGGTGTCCCATAATAAGTCTATAAAAGGAGATTTTAACGCATGGGTAAATATGGTTACAAATTCATAGGAAATGACGGCTTTGCTATGCATTTCACGGATCACAAGAAATCCTTATCTAGCGAACCGATTAGCAAGAGCAGTGATACAAGAAGAGACGGGCGACCTCCAATGTCCGACAACTGTGGTCAGCACCGAGAGAAGGTGTCTTCGACGGAAAATAATATAGCTGATTGCCTCTCTAAACTTGTGATAGCTTTTGCAAACTACAGAAAGAAATACATCGATAAGGACAGATAACCAGATGCAGAGCCAAAAACAAAACCAATCCATTAAAATGAAATCAATATTAGACTAGTCTGAACCACCCCTTCACCGCGAGGTGATTGAAACACAAAATTCTTCATGCTTGCGCCATCAACCGCTGATACTGTCTGAACCACCCCCTCACCGCGAGGTGTTTGAAACCCCACCCCGATATTCGGCAAATGTAACGAACATCGGGGGATTTTTTATCCACTTTCTACAACATTCCCCCAAAAATTGACAAAAATTGTCGAATGTGATAAAATGCTGGTTGACAAGAACAATAATTCACCGCCCGGAAATCTCCCGGCGCGGAAAAGAACGGAGTTGATATGATGTCAGAAACCGGATACGGCTGCGTGACTGCGCTTTACGACTGCCGCAGCAAACAGGAATACATATACCGCACCAACAGGATACGCGAGATCTCCGGCGGCTCGGAGCTTCTGGCAAACGTCTACGGAATGTTCTTCAGAGCCGCAGAAAAGAAGGGACTCCGCATAAATTCGGACTGGCGCAGCGGCACGGAATTTTCCGTGAAAGCATTTGCGGAAAGCGGCTTCGACGGCGAAGTGATATATGAGGGCGGAGGAAATCTCTTTATCATGTACAAAAGCCGTGAGACCTATATCCGTGCTAACCGCATTTTCTCCCGCATGCTGCTGGAAAAGACCTACACCATATCAGTGATAGCCGCCTGCGTTGAAACCACCGATAATTTCAAGGAGGACCGCACGCGCCTTTATAATGAAAACAGCCGGATAAAGTCCACCGACTGGATATCTGTTCCCTGCAATACCCTGCCGATAACGCAGGTCGACAGGGATACTTTTATGCCCATCGTAAAGAAAGAGGACAACTGCTCACTTTCCCGGGAGAGCGTGCTGAAACGCAAGGCTTTTGAGAAGTCCGCAGAGGTCGGCGAGATGTTCCTTGACGATATCTCCGGCGAGGAAAACAAGGGCACCGAAAGCCTGCTTGCCGTTATCTATGTTGACGGCAACGCAATGAGCAAAAAGGTAAAGGCGTGCACTGAGAACATCAGCGGTTACACAGAATGCACTTCCGCGCTCCGGAGGTTCTCCATAAGCACGGACAAGTCATTCGTGGAGCGCCCGATAAGCGCTATAAAGGCAAAGCTCGCCGAACGGACCGATGGCAGGCACAAGTTCCGCAGAGTTATCGCCGGCGGCGACGAGATAACCCTGATATGCAACGCAAGAGCGGCGCTCGATGTCGTGACCGCATATTTCAGCGCGCTCGACGAGGAAAACCGCTCCCTGCCTGACGATCAGAAGAATTACGCATGCGCGGGCATCGCGATAGCGCACAGCCATGCGCCGTTCTCCGATGTTTACGAGATCGCAGAACAGTGCTGCGAATCCGGAAAAAAGAAGTCAAGAGCGCAGGACAGCCGTGTGAATTACGTAGATTTCCACTTCTGCCGTTCTGGTATCACAAACGATATGGAAACTATCCGCGAAACGCAGGAAGCTGGTCTGACTGCGCGGCCGTATGAGGTTTCGGCTGAACTGAGCGGGTTTATCAGCGCCGGACAGCGCCTGAGCGCCATCGGCAGAGCCAACATAAAGGACCTTGCGGCGGCAATGATAAAGGGCGATTCCTGCTACCGCTTCGAGGTGGAGCGGATAAAGTCCAGATACCCCGCCGCCGGGCTTGACAGCGGCGATGAAAAGCTCCGTAAACTCATTTTCGATATCGCGCAGGTTTACGATATCTGGTTTGCGAAAACTGAAACCGATGAACAGGAGGCGTCCGAATGAACTGTGAATTAAGAATAACGCTGAAATCGGATATGTGTTCTGCAAGCGGGGACGGTTTCTCTCTGTCGATAGATACCGATGTCAGCTATGACAGCCACGGTTTACCGGTGATACCCTCAAGGCGCATAAAGGGCTGTATGCTGGAGTCCGCAAAATACATAGGCGCACAGAATATCGGCGGGATATTCGGCGTTTCCGGCACCAGCCGCGGCTCGCTGAGAATAGGGAACGCAGTTCCGGAGGGCTATGCTTCCCTCTGCACGGAGGCTGAAAATTCCGGGAAGAACGCACAGCAGATACTCGCGCTGTTCACTTCTGTGAAAGCTTCCACCGCCATCGAGGACGACACGGCAAAAAATGAGAGCCTGCGCTTCATGCGCGCTGTGAACCACTATTCGCCTTTTGACGGGTCGGAGATGGTTTTCACCGCGCCGATTGAAATAGAAGATAAGTATTTTGACGAGCTTTCGAGAATATGCAGAGCTGTCCGGAATATCGGCTACAAGCGCACCCGCGGATTCGGCGCGGTCAGGTGCGAGCTTTTAAGGTCGGGGCAGTCCAGCGTAAGTACCATTTCCGGAAAGATAACAGATGATGAAGCGACCTACGAGCTTCGGTATTCCGTCCGCAACGAATCTGCACTTATGCTGCCGGGGAGCAGTTCTTCTGAAACCGCCGACTATATCAGCGGAACTTCCATTATGGGTTTCTTTGCAAATCAGTATCTGAAAAATCACTCTGACGACAGCGATTTTGAGGAAATGTTCCTCCGGCATGGTGTGATTTTCTCGAATCTGTATATCACCTCGCCAGAGGGAACAGCCGCGCTCCCCGCGCCTGCCGCTATTGCTAAGGATAAAACTCAGTCAGCTGAACATGGGACTGTTTATGAGAATCTTCTTACAGTCGGCGAAAATCACGGCAGGATACTGAAGCCGCTGAAAAGCGGATATTTCGCCGCCGGGTCGGAAATCAAAGTTCAGACCGAGACGGTATATCATCACAGCACCGGAGATGACAGCACTCTTTACACCCAGACGTGTATCTGTCCCGGACAGGTGTTCAGCGGAACTGTTACCGGAAAGGGAAAATACCTGCGTAACATTGCGGAAGCTCTCTCCGGCGGCGTTGTGACCGTTGGCAGGAGCAAGACCGCGCAGTACGCGGAATGCAGCGTTCTGTACGCTGAGCTTAGACCGTTGGAGCAGAAGCAGATAAGCGTTTCCGGCGGCGAAAGGATCGCGGCGGTGTTCTGCTCTGACGCGCTTTTCACTGACGACTGCGGAAGCTATACGACTGATTTCGCAGAGGTTTGCTGTCAGCTCGGAATAAAGAACGCCGATACCGATAAGTCGTTCATGAAATATAAGACGATCATGGGCTATATGTCCGCGGGTAACTACAAGAAACCGCATATCCGTGCGATCGCCGCAGGGAGTACGATATGCTTCACGGCTGAGAGCGTCTGCACACTGCCGGAGTATGCGTATTTCGGCGCAAAGAACGGCGAGGGCTTCGGAATGGTTCGCTTTGTAAAGGCGGACGAGCTTATGAAACTCGGGGAAAGCGTATCTGCTTCCGGAAAGGTAAATGCGGCAACGGACGGCAGGCTCACTGAACTCCTCAAAAAGAATGATACGACTGAAGAAATGCGCAGTTCCGCCATCGACTATGCGCTCAGCAACAGAAGCGCGCTTGTCGGGCTGAGTTCCTCGTTTGTCGGCAGAGTATTGCTGATGATACGGCAGGCGAGCGATTTCAACAACCTTATAAAGCGGATAGACTCCGTCAAGACAGAGGCAAAAAAGGAAAAGGCGCACGATATCGCAATGACCGCCGAAAAATACAAATATAACGAGGACTGGCGCGAGTATCTCGAAACCGTATTCCTGCTCGGCAAGTATTTCCTCAGGGCTTTCGATAAGAAGGAGGGAGAATGATGGAGCGTGTATATTATAGGTTTCTTTTCAGACTGAAAAGCCCGCTGGCGCTCGGTTCGGGGATAAGTGACAATACCGATTCTGACGTTCTCCTTGACAGCCGCGGTGTGCCGTATATTCCGGCTACCTCAATTGCCGGAGTGATCCGTCACAGCGTTGACGAGGATACTGCCAGAGAGCTTTTCGGAACTATCCAGAACGGCAGCGGCGAGATGAGCAAAGTGCTGACCTACGACGCAGTCTGCACCGGAGAAAACGCCGTATCTGTACGCGACAGCGTAAGGCTGAACAACAAGGTGGCGGAGGACACAGGAAAGTTCGATTTTGAGGCGGTCGAGACAGGAGCGGAGTTCAGAGGCTATATCGAGCTTGCGGACTGCGGAGCTGACGGCGACAGCGTAATTAACGAAGCATTCCAGAAGATAAACGCAGGTCTGCTGAGATTCGGTCACAAGACGACAAGAGGGTACGGAACGGTCGCTGTTGAGGGACTCCAGCGCATAGGATTCAGCGATGCAGACGACTGGCTCGATTTCGATATGTTCGACGATGAGTGCTGGAAAAACGCTCAGGCTGTGGAACTGACGAAGCCCTCCGACCTCACGGGAATAACGCTTTCGCTGAAACAGCGGGGCGGTATTTCGATACGCAGGTATTCCACGGATGTTTCTGACGGAGAGAATGCAGCGCCGGACTACGAGCAGCTTTCCCTGCGCAGCGGAGTTCCGGTGATACCCGGTACAAGCTGGGCGGGCGCATTCCGGGCAAGATTCTGCGAGTTCGCAGGAGAAGAGAAAGCTGACGGGCTTTTCGGTCATATCGAGGAAAACGTCAAGCAGGCGAGGAATAAGAAGTCTGCCATATATTTCAGCGAAAGTATGCTTGACGGCGGTTACTACAAGACCGTTACGAGAAATTCCATCGACAGATTCACCTCTGGCACGAACGACGGCGCGCTGTACACGGAGAAAACCTATTACGGCGGAAGCACCGAGCTTGAACTGCTGTTCACGGAAAAGCAGTCCGATGACGTAAAGCGTGCCGTCCTCGCAGTAATAGCCGACCTTGACAACGGCTTCCTGTCCGTTGGTGGACTGACCTCGGTAGGGCGCGGATTATTCTCAGTTGAAAAGCTTTGTATCAACGGTCAGGACATGACAGAGAGCTTCAGGAATTACGATTTTGACAAGCTACTGGAGGTGTGGTAATGTACGATTTTATCTGTGAAAACGGCAGGGTCGAGGACTCCGGACTTGAGGCGCTTCTTAACTCAAAGGCACAGTCCGGAATGATATCCTACCGCCAGTATACCACCAGGATATTCTGCGATGAATTCAGCGGCACAGTCGATGATGCAGTACATCTTCTTGAGATACGGCTGTTCAATGAGAACGCGGAGATAAGGGCTTCCCGCCCGGAGATCGGAATGCCGTTCACATGGCGCATTATTGACGACAGCAGATTCCGCGAAGCGCTTTCCGGCGATGAAACATTCGAGGACAGGACATATACCGAACAGCAGTATCTTGATATCGACTCCACTAAATCGTTCGGCAGGAATTATACTGCAACAGGCGGTGGGCGTTACACGCTCCCGGTGGAGAACGCTGAAAAGCTGGAGATACGGAACTACTGCGTTTATGACGATAACGGCATACTGAAAATAGTGGATTTCAGAATTGTGCGTATCCTTGCGAAAGGAGAACAGTAATGGACGACAGATTTGTTAATCCTTACACCTTTGTCCCGCTTCCAAAAGGCGGCGCCAAACGCAGCGACTGCACCGCAGTGACCGAGCCGGTTTTCAGCGGGGAGATAAAGTGCAGGCTTACCACTAAAACGCAGATAGCCGTGCCGGATATACTGAAAAATCCCGTTCCGGACAACGTGGAAAGAACCGAGCCGAAAGAATACGACTTCTTCACGCTTAACGGAAAAGCGGCTATCCCCGGTAGCGGCATACGAGGAGTTATTCGAAGCGTGTTTGAGGTGCTGACGGATTCCTGCATGCATCTTAACGATAAGGAAGATGATTATTTTCATACCAGAATGAATAAACCATATGCCGGAATTATTACTTACGACCCTGCAAGCAATAAATATTTCCTCCATAAATCGGAGCGGGTACGCGACAAGACAGGAAGTGATTATAAAACTGGGGATAAAGTCGTATTTAATTCAAAACCCGGAAAGAAGGGCGCTTCTGATTTGGTATCTGAATTTTTGACTTATGGCAGTTCAAACGGGGTTTATCTCAGACCGGACACGTTTGGAGAAGACAAAAAATCTAATCCCAGTGTATTCAGGTGGTTTGAAGACGAAGAAGATAAAAGCGAAATTGATGTCAAATTCATTAAGCGTTTAAAGGCTAACGTTGAAATGTACAAGGGCAAACACAAGGGCGATTACGAAAAGACAATAAAAGAGATGGAAAACGGAGATGGATGGCTTCCGGTGTGGTATTATCGGGATCCTGACACCCGATCTTTTTACTTTGCTCCCTCACAGTGTTCAAGATCTGTTTTCAATAAAACATCGCATGATGTCGTTAAAGCCGCTAAAGTTAATGCGTGCGTCTTTCCTGAAAACTGCTGTGAAGCATGTGCGTTATTCGGATTTATTTCTAATGAGAATCACAATTCATTTAGTCGTGCAAGCCGTGTGAGATTTACAGACGCAGTATGTGATTCTACAGACTGTTTTGATGGTCCATATCTGTTGCCTTTACTTGCTAATCCTCGTCTGTCATCGTTTGAGTTTTATCTCAGCGGAAATTATAATAAGAGAGAATGGAACAGGCTATACGGTCCCGACAGCAGTAAAGTCACCATTGCCGGCAGAAAATTCTACTGGCATGCCCCGCAGAATGTCATCACCAGTGATGACGAGAAAGCTGAGGAGCAGCCTACGATGGCTGCCAGAATGCAGCTTGTCAAAAAAGGAATGGATTTTTCTTTCAGTGTATTTTTCGACCGAATAACAGAAAAGCAGCTTAGAAAGCTCGTATTTGCACTTGACCTCGGTGAGAATTCTGACGATTCCCGGCGTTGCCACAAACTTGGGCATGGTAAGCCTGTCGGATTAGGGTCAGTAAAGATCATTGTAGATCAGATTATAACCAGGAGCTTTGTAGAAAATCACTATTCTCTGAACGATATAACTAAGAATATATTAAGTGAAGCGAACGAGGATATGTTCCCTAAAACTCCTGTGCTCACTGCTTTTTTGGATAAGTTACTTGATTTGGATTATGTTGCAGGGTATGATGTGGATTATCCGCGCTTAAAGGAAGGTGGAGATGTTTTTAGCTGGTTTTCGGAAAACCGCGATCCGCTCGCAAGCAAAACGAACAAGTTTATAAAGGTTCAGGCTGAAAAAAGAATGGAAAGCTACAAGCGTCTTGACAATAAAGGTTATATAATATACTACAACCACCTGCCCAGGATCACTGATCCGGATCCGTCTTTGCCAAGAAAGCCTAAACCAGGTCAGAATGGCGGACAAAATTCTGGTGGCAATAAAGGCTCGTTAAATAACAGAAAATGATCATACGGGGGTGTCCTTTTGATATATCAGTCAGATTTCATAACGGACGATATCGACGCGTCGGAGCTGTATTCCGGGCTTGGGGTGAAGCTCCACGGCGCTGCAATGAAGCTGATAAAAAGCAGCTACGCTGAATTCCTCCATCAGAAGGAACACCACCCGTTCTCAATTTTCGCAGTCCCGAATGACGGCGGATTTGTCATCAGGGTATCCGCGCTGAACGACGAGGCCGCGTGTATTATCGAAGGCTTCCGGAAAGCGAAGCAGCTCAAAATCTACGGCATTGAACAGCCGGTGCGTATCGTAGGGGAGAATCCAGCCCCGGCGATACGCGCCGACAGCTCCGGGGAGCTTATCCGGGGAAATTCCTGCCGTATGGCGTTCGTCACTCCGGCTATGTTCAAGTCGCAGGGGAGGGTGTGCTGTTTCCCGGAGATAGAGCGGTATTTCTATTCCGTGATATGCAAGTTCAGCAAGTTCGAGGGTGCGGAGCTTTCCTATGATGAGTTCTGCGAAGCTTTCGCCGCCGGGGAGACCGGGGACTTTCAGCTTCGCCGGGAGGATTACAACGTCAGCGGGAATATATTCCACGGTATGACCGGGTATGTTGACTACCGCTTCCCGAAAGATCCGGAGCAGTCGCGGCTCCTGAAAACGGTGTTTGCCTACGCGACCTACTGCGGCGTCGGCGGCAAGACCGGCATGGGTATGGGCGGGTTTGTTCTGGCTTAAAATGCTTGACAAATCAAAAAAATTGTGCTAAAATATAGTCAAAAGGGTGGCTAAAATGAAGCATTGTAAATGTTTTTTCAAAATTCAAATCCCGGTTTGCCGCATAACCATGCAGGCTCGTGGGTTTGCAGTCTGAACCACCCCCTCACCGCGAGGTGATTGAAACTTCAGAGAGTGTGTGTATTTCCCGGGAGCAAGTGTATTTTGTCTGAACCACCCCCTCACCGCGAGGTGATTGAAACTACCTCCAGTTCGTTTATTCTGGCACGCCAAGCAGCGCGTCTGAACCACCCCCTCACCGCGAGGTGATTGAAACACTCTCACACTCCAAGTGTCAGTATTAAGTTTCAAATCGTCTGAACCCCCCTCACCGAAAGGTGTTTGACAATCATACAAAACCTTGACCACATCTGAAATTTGTGAGGTACAGTCGGTGCGTATTTACATAAACGAACATGGCGCAAAAGTAGGTATATCCAACGGTAAACTAGTTGTAAGCAAAAATGGCGTAAAGCTTAAGTCGCTTCCTGCTAAGCAGTTTGAATGAAAACTGCTATTTCCCTGAAGTGGAGAAAACAATATCAATGCTATCCTCAGCCGAGAATAAATGCAGTTCCGGTAGTAATGCCGCCATCCGTGGAATCGAAGGCAGCACTTCCAGAATGTATTTTTCAGCGCTGAGTTTTTTTATTGATAAGAAGTTCGGGTTCTCCGGCAGGAACCGCCGTCCTCCAAGGGACTGTGCTAATGCGGCATTAAGCTTTAGCTATTCGGTGCTGTATAATTCCGTTGACGTTATTCTGAGAAACCATGGGTTTGATACTTTCGTGGGATTTATGCACACTTCCCAGAGCGGTCATCGTGCCCTTGCTTCTGATATGATGGAGATATTCAGACCTCTCATTTCGGATCGGGCGGTATTGGATTTCTTGAATTCTGCAAATATCGAAACCGATTTTACATACAATGGAGAGGCAGTTTATCTGTCAGACAAGGGCAGGAAAAAGCTTATCTCCTGCTTTGAAAAAGCGATATCTTCTGCTGCGTCTGCTCCTGATGGATATGAGCAGAGCTGCAGGGGGCTTATGCTGTACCATGCGGATATGCTGTCTTCCGCTGTTGATAACAAAGATGTTTCACGTTTTGATCCATATATAGAAGGTGAAAGCAATGCACGTTCTGGTGATATATGATGTTTCTGACAACAAAAAGCGGCGCCGTATTTTCAGAATACTCAATGGCTGCGGAACGCGGGTACAGGAATCCGCATTTGAGTGTATCATCTCCGAAGCAAGAATTTCCGCACTTGAAAGAAAGCTCTCAGCATTGATCGACAGAACTGATTCTGTAAGATTTTACAGGCTTCCCGTCAATGCAAGGATATCTGTTTATGGTGATACGACCAATGAGGTATTCAGCAGCAGTTCATATGTTGTTATTTAGAGAATATTATATTGACAATATTGACAAATCAAAAAAATTGTGCTAAAATATAGTCAAAAGGGTGGCAAAAATGAAACAAGATAAATGTTTCATATGTTGTTATTTAGAGAATATTATATTGACAATATTGACAAATCAAAAAA
>OOBV01001743.1_pt1 | contig 12745 bp, 9 predicted proteins | sample 1671731 | NCBI WGS metagenome assembly OOBV01 (sample SAMN06348186, study PRJEB24527) | human gut metagenome | biome: human gut; feature: ankylosing spondylitis patient; material: feces | host: Homo sapiens | place: China | collected 2015-10
TTTACAACGGACAAAATTTTTGCAAATTAGGGGGTAGCGCGAAAAATTTTCCTTCTATATAACACACGGACATGTTTTCGCCTTTTGTCCGGAAAAAGTTGCGCGATATTTCCCAAAAGCCCTCTACTATACAACGGACATTTTTCCGCCGTTTTTTAAGTATCGGAGAAGAAAAAATGCCCCCGCTTTCGAAAAAGCGGGGACATCACGATCTGCGGATATTGAGATTTGAGAGAATAGCAAGCACAGCCGCTGTCCGGACACACCGGAAAAATGAGCGGTTTAGCCTTGCGCCCGAACTGCTCATTTTGTTGTTGGGGAAGCCCCAAGCCCTTAATTTCCGAATTGAAAATACTTCCTGAACTTTTCCGAAAAGCCCTTGCTTTTATTCGCTTTGACGATTATAATTATACTGCGATTTTATAAGCAGACGCAGAACTGAACTGCAACAGGAGTGCTGCCCATGAAGTATTTATCAATTGCGCAAACCGCCGAACGCTGGGGTATCTCCACCCGCCGTATTCAGATTTTGTGCGGCGAGGGGCGCGTCCCCAGTGCTATCCGTATTGGCACGGTCTGGGGGATTCCAGAGGACGCAGAGAAGCCAGCGGACGCAAGAATCAAAAACGGCAAGTATATCAAGAAGCCCACCGAAAACGAAAAATGAGCCGCAGATTATATCAGCGACTCTAACTCGAAATAATGGGGTCTATTCCATTTCGCGGGTGCGAATGGGCGCACTGACCCCTTGTCACGAATCTACCCAAATTGTCGATTCGACAGATTATAGCAGAGTTCTACAAAGGAGCAACAATTATGAACAAACAACAGCTTGCCAATAAAATCTGGGAATCCGCAAACAAAATGCGATCCAAGATCGAGGCTAACGAATATAAAGACTACATTCTTGGTTTCATCTTCTATAAGTTTCTCTCTGACAAAGAAGTAGATTTTCTAAAAAAGGACGGATATGAAGAAGCTGACCTTCAGGAACATGTACATGAGAACAACGAGGAACTTGTTGATTATTGTCAGCAACACCTTGGCTATTTTATCGCCTATGATAATCTTTTCTCGACATGGCTGGATAAGGGAAATAGCTTTACTGTTGACAATGTGAGAACTGCTCTTTCTGCATTCAATCGCTTGATCAGTGATACGCAGAAAAAGGTGTTCAGCAAAATTTTTAATACACTGGAAACTGGTCTGAGCAAATTTGGTGACAGCACCAGCAATCAAACCAAAGCTATCCGCGACTTGATTCAGCTGATCAAGGATATTCCTACCGATGGCAGGCAGGACTATGACGTTTTAGGCTTTATTTACGAATATTTGATCAGCAACTTTGCTGCAAATGCTGGGAAGAAGGCCGGTGAGTTTTATACGCCTCATGAAGTGTCTCAGCTTATGTCTGAGATTGTCGCAAACCACTTGAAGGATCGTGAGAAAATCGAAATATATGATCCTACGAGCGGTTCTGGCTCTCTTTTGATCACCATAGGCAAGAGTGCTACCAAGTACCTGAAGAATAAAGACGGCATCATGTACTATGCGCAGGAGCTGAAGGAAAACACATACAATCTGACCCGTATGAATCTTGTTATGCGCGGCATCAATCCAGCCAATATCTTCACTCGCTGTGGCGATACATTGGAGCAGGACTGGCCTATGTACGATGATGTCACTCAGACGTATAACCCGTTGTATCTGGATGCTGTGGTTTCCAACCCACCGTATTCACAGCACTGGGATCCGTCTCACAAGGAAACCGATCCCCGCTATCGCTATGGCATGGCACCAAAAGGAAAAGCTGACTATGCCTTCCTACTTCATGACCTGTACCATGTAAAACCAGACGGTATTATGACCATCGTCCTCCCTCATGGTGTTCTGTTCCGTGGTGATGCTGTTGGAGGCGCTGATGGACTGGGTGAAGGCGAGGGACGTATTCGCCGAAATCTAATCGAAAATAACAACATCGAAGCAATTATCGGGCTGCCCGCAAATATTTTCTATGGCACGGGTATTCCCACCATCATTATGGTTTTACGGCAAAAACGTGAAGCTTCCGATGTGCTTTTTATCGACGCTTCCAAGGGATTCACCAAAGTTGGTAAGACCAACAAGTTGATGGCGTCGGACATCAAGAGAATTGTGGACGCGATTGCCGCCCGCCCTGAGAGTATTGAAAAGTTTGCCCGACTGGTCTCCAAGGAAGAGATTCGCCGCAATGGATATAACCTGAATATTCCCCGTTATATCGATTCTTCCGAGGCGACAGAAACTTGGGATATTTACGCCACCATGTTTGGCGGCATTCCCAACCATGAAATTGACCTTCTGGAACAGTATTGGACTGCGTTCCCACAGCTAAGGAGTATTCTGTTTTCCACCGACGAGACCCCATATTCAAAATTGGCGGTTGAAAACATCAAAGATGCCATCGAAGGCAGTGCCGATGTACAAGCGTTCGTTGCAGCACATCAGTCAGCGTTCGCAGATTTTGATACATATCTGGACGGCGAACTGATCGGAAAAATGATGGATCTGAATGTCTCCAAGGCTGAGGATACTATTACGCAGAATATCTTTGGCCGTGTTGCACCGCTTCCCCTGATCGACAAGTATCAGGCGTATCAACTGTTGGATGACAAGTGGAATATAATTTCCACCGATCTTGAAATTATCCAGACAGAGGGTTTTGCTGCCACAAAGCAGGTCGACCCGAATATGGTCATCAAAAAGAAAGACGATAAGGACGAAGAAGTACAGAACGGCTGGGTAGGCCATGTCATTCCCTTTGATTTGGTGCAGACTACACTTCTTCGGGAAGATTATGATGCACTCAAGGCAAAAGAAGCCAGATTGGATGAAATTGCCGCTGAACTGACGGAGATCATAGATTCCATTGATGAGGGTGATCGTGGAGAGTTTCTGAATGATGACAATACTGCATTTGTCCCCAAAGAGTTTGCAGCAAAACTTGCGGAAATCTATGCAGATATCTCTTCCCCGGAACTTACTGCATTGCAGGGGTATGCTGCATTGATAGATGCCAAAGCCGGAAAGGCGGCGAAACTGCAATATATCTTTGAGCATAAGGAAGTGAACTGGGCGTTTGTAGATGGAAATGCCCCGTATACCAAGGGCAAAGTCGCGGCTTATATGAAAACGCTGCGCGAGGCATATTCCTTCCCGGAAGATTCCTTTGAGGCGAAGATGGTCTGTGCTGATAAGCTGATGACGGAAGAAAAAGCCGTCAAAAAGGATGTCAAGGAAAAAACCTATGCGCTCCACATGAAAACCAAAGAAACCATCGAAGGGCTGTCCGATGAACAAGCCCTTGAGTTGCTGCGCCTGAAATGGATTGCGCCTTTGTGTGCATCTCTCCGTGCAATGCCGGATGCAATCATTGACACACTGGAAAAGGCGGCACAGGCGTTGGCGGATAAGTATGCTGTGACTTACTTGGAATTGGATGAGCAGATTCAAAAATCCGAGCAAGTGCTTTCTTCCATGATGGATGACTTGACCGGCAGTGAGTACGACATGAAGGGCTTGGCAGAGCTCAAAGCGCTGTTGCAGGGGGATGCAAATGAGTAAAACCGAAATCCCTTCCATTCGTTTTCGCGGCTTTGACGACGCTTGGGAACAGCGTAAGCTGGGAGATATTGCTGACATTGTGGGTGGTGGAACCCCAAGTACAGGAAATCAGAGCTATTGGGACGGTGATATTGATTGGTATGCACCTGCTGAAATTGCGGATCAAATCTATGCAAATTCGAGTCAGAAAAAGATAACCGGCTTGGGTTATGAGAATAGTTCAGCCAAAATGCTTCCTCCCGGTACAGTCCTGTTTACATCTCGTGCAGGGATCGGGAAAACAGCTATTTTAACCCGAAAAGGCTGTACTAATCAGGGATTTCAGTCCATTGTCCCACATCGTGGAGAGCTTGACTCTTACTTCATTTTTTCTCGAACCGAAGAATTAAAACGATATGGAGAGCTTGTTGGGGCTGGATCAACTTTCGTCGAGGTTTCGGGAAAGCAAATGGCTGTAATGGAGCTGATGGTGCCGCCAACGATGCGAGAACAACAGACTATTGGAGGTTTCTTTCAGCAGCTCGACCAACTTATCACCCTTCATCAGCGTAAGTTTGAAAAGTTGACGAATGTCAAAAAATCGATGCTCGAAAAGATGTTCCCGCAAAATGGAAGCTGCTATCCCGAAATTCGTTTCAATGGATTTACTGACCCTTGGGAACAGCGGAAGGTTGGAGAACTTATTGAAGATTACATAGAAAAAACTACTGTACAGAATCAGTATCCGGTGCTGACTTCGTCACAGCAACAAGGCGTCGTTTTCCAAGAAGATTACTTTGCTGATAGACAGGTAACTACGAATGATAATATTGGGTATTATGTACTGCCTTATGGTTACCTTACATACCGGAGCAGAAGCGATACAGATGTGTTCGTTTTCAATCGAAATAACATCATAGATAGGGGAATTATTAGCTATTACTATCCTGTGTTTTTGCCAAAAGACTGTGACTCTAACTTTCTATTGCGAAGATTAAACCACGGCATTAAGAAACAACTGTCTATGGCCGCTGAGGGAACAGGACAAAAAGTTCTCGCTCATAATAAGTTCAAGAATATGGTAGTTGATGTTCCCGAAATCGAAGAACAACAAAAAATTGGCCTGTATTTTGAATCACTCGACCACCTTATCACCCTTCATCAGCGTGAGTTGGAAAAGCTCCAAAGCATCAAGAAATCTCTGCTTGAGAAAATGTTTGTCTGATACAGGAGGCAAGCTATGGTATTTGAACAGGAAGCCGCTTTTGAAACGGCGCTCATTAACTTGCTGACAGAAAAATATGGCTGGGAGCCGGAAATTCTGCGCTATAAAACAGAAGAAGACCTGATCCGGAACTGGAAGCGTATTCTCTTTGAGAACAACCGCGATGTGGACAGGCTGAATGATGTTCCGCTGACCGACGGAGAAATGCAGCAGATTCTTGACCAGATTACCCGTCTGCGCACGCCGCTGAAACTCAACGGTTTTATCAATGGTAAAACCGTTGCTGTCAAACGCGACAATCCCGCAGATGAACTGCACTTCGGGAAAGAAGTCAGTCTGAAAATCTATGACCGTCAGGAAATTGCCGCCGGTCAGAGCCGCTATCAGATTGCAGAGCAACCGGTGTTCAAGGCAAAAAGCTCTGTTTTACCCAACCGCCGGGGTGACTTTATGCTGTTGATCAACGGTATGCCGCTGATTCACTGCGAACTGAAGCGCAGCGGTGTGGATGTCAGCCAAGCCTACAACCAGATTGAAAAATATGCATATGAGGGAGTTTTCTCTGGATTGTTTGCTCTTGTGCAGATTTTTATTGCTATGCAGCCGGATGAAACAGTCTATTTTTCAAATCCCGGTCCGGACGGAAAGTTCAACAAAGATTTTTACTTTCACTGGGCAGACGCCAACAATGAGCCGTTGAACAACTGGAAAGACATTGCACAGTATCTGCTTTCCATCCCTATGGCGCACCAGCTGATCGGCTTCTATACCGTTGCCGACGATACCGACGGTATTTTGAAGGTTATGCGCAGCTATCAGTATTATGCGACTTCTCGTATTACCAGCCGCGTTGCTATGCGCCGATGGGCTGATAGGGATCAGATGGGCGGCTACATCTGGCACACCACCGGTTCCGGAAAAACACTGACCAGCTTCAAATCGGCTCAGTTGATTGCAGCTTCCAAGGATGCCGACAAGGTTGTATTCCTGATGGACAGAGTTGAACTTGGCACGCAGTCCCTGCTGGACTATCGCGGGTTTGCCGACGATACAGACTCTGTGCAAGCTACAGAAAACACGGATATTCTCGTAGCAAAACTGCGGAGCGATGATCCCGCAAACACGTTGATTGTCACATCTATTCAGAAAATGAGCCGTGTGGAAGAAGAAAATGGCTTCAATGCTCACGACATCGAACTGATCCAGAACAAGCGGGTTGTATTTATCATTGATGAAGCGCATCGCGATGTATTTGGCGAAATGCTGCGTACTATCAAAGCAACTTTCCCAAACGCCATGTTTTTTGGCTTTACCGGCACGCCGATCCACGATGAAAATCAGAAGAAAATGAGCACTACTTCGGATGTGTTCGGCAATGAGCTGCACAGGTACAGCATTGCGGACGGCATCCGTGATAAGAATGTTCTGGGCTTTGATCCATACATGGTGCCAACATACAAAGATCGTGATCTTCGGAAAGCGGTTGCACTTGAAAGAGCTAAGGCAACTACTGAGGCAGAAGCGTTGGCAGACCCTAAAAAGAAAAAAGTCTATCTGCATTATATGGATCACACAAAAGTGCCGATGGCTGGATATGTTCAGGCAGATGGTAGCTATTTGAAAGGCATTGAAGATTATCTGCCTGTTTCTCAGTACGAACGCGAAGAGCATCAGTGTGCCGTAGTTGATGATATTTTGGAAAACTGGACAACCCTAAGCCACGACAGCAAGTTTCATGCGATTTTTGCTACCAGTAGCATTCCAGAGGCAATCCAGTATTATAAACTGTTTAAAGCAAAGGGCAATCTGAAGATTACCGCTTTGTTTGACCCCAGTATTGATAACAATGGTAATGGGCTTTTTAAAGAAGAGGGCATTGTTGAAATCATCGAAGATTACAATACCAGATACGGTATGAAGTTCCAGATGGCGACATATGCAACCTTCAAAAAGGACATTTCCTATCGTCTGGCGCACAAAGAACAGTACAAAGGAATTGAACATACTTCCGACCAGCAAATTGATCTACTGATCGTTGTCGATCAGATGCTGACTGGGTTTGACTCCAAATGGATCAACACGCTATATTTGGATAAGATTTTGGTTTACGAAAAGTTGATTCAGGCATTCTCACGTACCAATCGTCTCTATGGTCCGGAGAAGCCCTTTGGCACGATTCGTTATTATCGTAAACCGTATACAATGCAGAGAAACGTTGAAGAAGCGTTCAAGCTGTATTCTGGTGATAGACCTCTTGGCCTATTTGCCGACAAGCTGGAACACAACCTCGAAAAAATGAATGCGTTGTACGATGATATTGGGAGCATCTTCCGTTCTGCTGGAATTGAGAACTTCGAAAAACTTCCGGTTGATCATACGGAGCGCGGACAATTTGCTAAATTATTCAAGCAGCTTAACAGCTATCTCGAGGCTGCTAAGATACAGGGCTTCACTTGGAATAAGCTGTCCTATGAATTTAAGAACGTTGGCAGAAAAGTGATCATAAATCTGCACCTCGATGAAACCACCTACTTGATTCTTGCTTTGCGTTATAAGGAATTATTCTCTGGTGGTAGCGGAGGGACCGGTGTTGAAGATGTGCCGTATGAAATCGACTCCTACCTGACGGAAATCAATACTGGTGTAATTGATGCCAACTATATGAACTCCCGGTTCAAAAAGTACATTAAGGCGTTGCAGGATGGCACAGAAACTGCCGCTGTGCTGGATGAACTTCACAAGTCGTTTGCAACGCTCACACAAGAGGAACAAAAATACGCAAACATCTTCCTCCATGATGTCCAGAACGGTGATGTGGTAGTTGACGAAGGAAGAACGCTCCGTGATTACATTACAGAATATATGACCAGTGCCAAAAATGACCAGATCCACCGTTTTGCTACCGCCATCGGAGTTGATGAAACGATACTGCGTAGCTTTATGCAGTCGAAAATCACGGAAGCCAATATCAATGAGTTTGGTAAATTTGACACATTGAAGGCAACTGTGGATACGGAAAAGGCGAAAACCGTCCTTGAAATGATAGAGGGTAAGCCTATCAAGAAATTCCAGATCAACATGAAGATTGACCAAATGTTGAGAAGATTTATTCTTGAAGGCGGATTTGATATTACATAATAGAGAAAAGGATGCGAAAACACTATGGTGAGCAAAACAAGAAAAGTATCGTTTTATCGTCTATCACTGGAAAAACAAACACTGCTTCCGCGAACGCGCACTGTCCGGGTAACACAATTAAACAACAGCGAAATCGAAGACTGCTTTAGGGAAATATATAACGAAAAAATGCAGGTACTTTCCGATAATCATAAAGCAATTAATATCACGGCTTCAAATGGACACTATGTCATTGAAGCAATATCCTTTGAAGAGCATAGAGCTTTCTTAAAGATCGGTCAGCAAAATCCTTCTAACACTGTTGCTCTGCGAGATCGAACAACATTGGAAACAGAAAATGTACCAATGCGCGAAAGTCAGCTGCTGGAGCTTTATACTTTCTGCCTTATTGATTTTGAGAGCGGAATTGTGAGCTACATTGGAATTAACGGGGCTCCCAAAATTTCAGCTGTCCGCAACCTGTTTGATCAAACGCTTGAACCGGGAGAAAATACTTCTGCCCACCTTGCAGCAATCATGACTGATGATATTCTACAAGTATTAGTTCGGAAGCATATTATCAGCAAGGTATCTGTTACGGTAGCCGTACCTGAAGATCAAATTCTAAGCGACATCGGGCTGGATATTGAAAGTTTTGATGCGATTCGAAATGTACGAACAAAAACTGCGACATACAAATTGGTAGGTCGCCGCAACAAGAACATATTTACTTCTAGTTCAAAACTCGCCGAAATGATCGCCGCAATAAAAATTAAATTTGGTGACAACCTGCAAGGGTTGACTGCAAACGCAAAGGATTATAACGAAAAATCACAGACATATGATTTGCTACAATATAACTTTACAAAAACAGTCGTCCTTGGTAGAGAGGACGAAGGTTTGTTGACACTTGATGATTTCAAAGATGCACTCGTAAATACATACGATTTATATAGGACAGAGCTGTTGAGATATTGTCGAAGTTAACCTGAATTGGTGGTGGAATAAATGACAAAGCTAAAAAACTGGATATGGATAGGTTTAGTATTAGTATTGTCAATTGGAGTATCTATTATATTATTTAAAAGCGCTTTCTTCGATATAAGCAAGTTTGAAAAATTGGCTCCGGATTTTCATTATAATGCAATATCTATGTCCGCGATAATTGGAGGCTTTTTATTTACAGGGATTAGCATTCTGATTTCTGTGATTGACAAAGAGCGCATTGAACGATTATGGAATAACAGCTATTTAGACAATCTCTATCGGTCAGCCTTCGTGGGAATGATTGCAAATATCATCACGATTATTGTTGCGTTTTCATTAGTCTTTTTAGACATTCCCTCAAAAGCGGAAGACATCTTTGTTGAGATCGAAATTGCAGCACTAATAATTGGTGTTGTATTCTTTGCGTGGTGTATAAAGTACTTGTTGTTTATAATTTCTAAGCTTAAAACCGAAAAATAAATTTTAGATTGTTGCGAGTCCCTACTGTTCACACAAGAGTTTCAAAATCCGGGTTGACATCTGCTCGGATTTTGATTATACTGTACTTAACCCAAATTGGAGGTTGAACAGCATGAAACAACTGGGTATGCGCCTTCGCGCATTGCGGGAAGGCATTGGCTTATCCCAATCAAAATTCGCCGATGTGATCGGCTCTACACAGTCCAGCATTAACCGCTATGAGAATGGCCAGGCAACGCCGACTGTCGATCTTCTACGCAAGTATGCGGACTACTTTGACGTTTCAATGGACTATATCTTTGCCCGCTGCGATGACCCGCACGGCAAGCTGTATGAGGCAAAACCTCCGGTTGACGCGAACAATCCTGAACTGAGGAAGTTTGTTGAGATGTGCTTCGATCCGGAATCACCGATGAACGAAAAACTGAAAGAAGCGATGCTGAAAATGCTGGGGGAGGCGAAGACATGAGCAGTGAATTAACCCATAATCCGGGACAGTTCGATGAAGTCATCCATATCATCGACAACGCCCGCAGCCGCGCCATGAAAGCAGTCAATGCAGAGCTTATTCAGATGTATTGGAGCGTCGGTGCGTATTTGTCAGAGCTTTGTTCTGCATCAAGCTTTGGCGATAAGATCATTGACGAAGTTGCCGCATACATTGCGCAAGAGAACCCCAACATCAAAGGTTTCAATCGTCGCGGTCTCTATCGTATGAAGCAATTCTACGAGACTTACAAGGACGATGAATTTGTGACACCACTGGTGACACAAATCAGCTGGACAAACCATCTGCTTATTATGTCTGGCTCCAAGACGGCAGATGAACGGCATTTTTACATGGCACTCTGTGCGAAGGAACATTATTCCAAACGCGAGTTGGAGCGTCAGATCGGCACATCGTACTATGAGCGTTCAATGATTTCTGCCAAGAAGCCGATGCCTGAATCCGTTTCGCATGATGTGCGTGAAAGCATCCTCGATACCTATGTGCTTGAGTTTCTGGACTTGCCGGAGCAATTTTCTGAAAAGAATCTCCGTAAAGCAATCATCGAAAATCTGAAGCAGTTTATACTTGAATTTGGCCGGGACTTTACCTTTATCGGCGAGGAGTACCGTGTTCAGGTCGGCAATACAGATTTCTTCATCGACTTGCTGTTTTATAACCGTGCGCTTTCCTGCCTTGTCCCGATTGAACTGAAAATCGGAAAATTCAAGCCGGAACACATCGGGCAGATCAATTTTTATCTCGAAGCACTTGACCGCGATGTGAAGAAGCCAAATGAAAATCCAAGTGTAGGCGTTATTCTTTGCGCCAGCAAGGATGACGCGGTTGTCGAATATGCTTTAAGCCGCAGTATGTCGCCCACACTTGTTGCAGATTATCGGCTTTGTCTTCCCGACAAGACGCTTCTACAAAACAAGCTGCGTGAACTGACAGAGCTTGCGTTAGAAAGCGGCGAAGGCAACGAGGGTGATGAAGAATGAACGCTGTCATCTATGCCCGCTATTCCTCTGATAGCCAGCGCGAGGAATCCATTGAAGGTCAGCTCTGCGAGTGCCGGGAATATGCTGAACGCAACAACATGACCATCGTTGGAACGTATATTGACCGGGCATTATCTGCAAAAACAGCAGATCGACCGGAATTCCAGCACATGATCAAGGATAGTGCAAAAGAACTGTTTGAGATCGTACTTGTATGGAAACTTGACCGCTTTTCCCGCGACCGTTACGACAGCGCGCACTACAAGCACATTCTGAAAAAGAATGGTGTAAAGGTTATTTCTGCGAAAGAGCATATCTCCGAAGGCCCGGAGGGTATTATTCTGGAAGCGATGCTGGAGGGCTATGCCGAGTTCTATTCTGCCGAACTATCAGAGAAAATCCATCGCGGACAGAAAGAGAACGCGCTGAAAGGGAAAAACAACGGCGGTGGTGTGCCTCTCGGCTATCTGTTGGACAAGAAGGCACAGAAGCTTGTGATTGATCCTATGACTGCGCCATTAGTGGTTGAGGTATTTGAGAAGTATGCTGACGGCAAATCGGTTCGTTCTATTGTGGAAGATTTCAATGTCCGTGGACTCAGAACGAAAAAGGGACAGCCGTTCAATATCAATAGTTTCAGCTCTCTGCTGAAAAACCGCAAATACATTGGCGAGTACCGTTATCAGGATGTTGTGATTGAGGGCGGCGTTCCCGCCATCATTCCGGAAGACCTGTTCAACCGTGTGCAGGAACGCATGGAGAAGAACCGCCATGCGCCAGCGATGGCAAAAGCCAAAGAGGACTATCTGCTGACAACAAAGCTGTTCTGCGGTAAGTGTGAGCGCATGATGGTTGGTGAAAGCGGTAAGAGCCATACCGGCGCTATGCACTATTATTACAAATGCAGCGGTGCGAAGCGCCTGAAGGATTGCGACAAGAAGGCTGTTCGCAAAGACTGGATTGAACGTGTTGTTGTCCGCCTGACCATGCAGCGCGTCATGGATGAAGAAAAGATCAACAGGCTCATTGACGCAATTCTTGTTATGCAGGAGCAGGAAGACACAACAACCCCTGCGCTTCGCTCGCAGCTTGCGGAAACCGAGTCCTCCATTGGAAACATTCTGAAAGCAATCGAGCAGGGCATTTTCACGCCGTCCACCAAACAGCGGCTTGATGAGCTGGAAGCACGAAAAGAAGAAATCCTTGTGAATATCCAGACTGCTGAACTGCAAAAGCCAAAGCTGACCCGCGAACAGATGACGGCATGGTTTGAGCAGTTCCGTCATGGCGATCCAGCAAACCGTGATTTTCAGAAACGCCTGATTGATACATTTGTAAACGCCGTGTATGTGTTCGATGATAAACTGGTCTTGACCTACAACTATCAACATGGGATGCAGACAATTTCGCTTGACGAGATCGAATCGGCGCTGAGTTCGGATTTTGATGGGGCTACTCCACCAAAAAAATAAGAGACACGCTTTCGCGTGTCTCTTATTTTTTTGGTTCACTCATTTCATTCGTTCACCCCAAGGGTAATTAAAATGCTCGGTGGAAGTGAATCCCACCTCCGCCAAGATTTTGCTGCGCAAAATGCTTGCACGGCGCAAATGCGCCGGTTTTGGTATCCGTGGGACATTTAACAGCGCACAAGCAGGTGAATTGCTTGTGCACCAAGGTTTTCGCACAGTGAAAACGCTTGTGACGCGCCACTCGGCATGCTTTTTTGTTTTTCCGCAGACGGCTTAAAGGTTCACTTGGGCCGCTTTTTTTGTTTACAGTCCCAGGCTCTCGACCCATTTCTGCACGCTGGTGCCGTCAAGATTTATGCGCAAAATTGTTTGCAGGCTCCGGCTGAGTGAAGTC
>OOBV01001745.1_pt1 | contig 12723 bp, 10 predicted proteins | sample 1671731 | NCBI WGS metagenome assembly OOBV01 (sample SAMN06348186, study PRJEB24527) | human gut metagenome | biome: human gut; feature: ankylosing spondylitis patient; material: feces | host: Homo sapiens | place: China | collected 2015-10
CGGTGAGTCCGCGGGAAGGGGATGTTTTAACAGAAGAGGAATAATGGGACTTGCATTTCCATTTATGCATCCGGTTATTTTTATATACAATACACTTATAATAATGACAAGCATGGCACTTGCATTATTTTTTAGGAGAAGAATGTTTGTGTATAGTGTGGTTTCTGCTTTTTGGATTGGATTGGCACTTACTAATTTTATAATACTTTCTTCAAGAAAAACGCCATTTACGGCGATGGATTTTTATCTTATAAAAGATGCTATAAAGGTTGCGGGATTATATGTGAGTGTTATACAGATTATTCTTATTGCATTGCTGGTTATAGCGGTTATTGCAGGACTTGTTTTTTTGTGGCGGAAAGCTCCAAAGCTTGAGGTGACAATTAAGAAAACAAAGTTTGTTGCATATGCAGCAGTACAGATGATACTTGTATTTCTTGCGGCATATGGAATGGGAATTACCCTTCTGTTTACAGGAGCTGTTGAAGGTCACTTTGGTAATCTTGCCCAGGCATATAAGAAATACGGATTCAGTCACTGCTTTGTGAGCAGTGTGCTTGACCGGGGAATTAAGAAATCAGGAGATTATTCTGAAGAATATATGGATTCACTTAAGAATGATCTTGATAATGTTGATGTTGAAGCGAGTGAAAAGACTCCTAATATTATATTTGTCCAACTGGAGTCTTTTTTTGATCCTACACATGTAAAAGGAATAACTTTATCAGAGAATCCGCTGCCTAATTATCAAAAACTTATATCTGAATGTTCTTCAGGATATCTCTCGGTTCCATGTTTTGGAGCAGGAACATGTAATACAGAGTTTGAAGTACAGACAGGAATTAATATTGATGATTTTGGACCAGGTGAATACCCATATAGAACAATTATGAAATCCAAGGTATGTGAGTCTATGGCCTATGACCTTAAGAAACTTGGTTATTCAACTCATGCAATACACAATAATGATGGAACATTCTATGATAGAAATCTGGTGTTTTCACATCTGGGATATGAAACATTTACTTCAATTGAATATATGGATGGGTTTGAAGAAACGCCTATGGGATGGGCTAAGGATTATATTCTTACAGGAGAGATTACTAAGGCACTTGATTCAACAGCTGGAACTGACTATGTGTTTACAATATCTGTACAGGGACATGGTGATTATCCATCTACACCAATGGAAGGATACACACCAGAGATTAAAGTGACTAACTTTCCAGTTGCAGAACAGCAGACATCATTTGAATATTATGTAAACCAGATTCATGAGATGGATAAGTTCATAGGTGAGCTTATACAGTCTTTATCAGAGAGAGATGAAGAAACTGTACTTGTGCTTTATGGAGATCATTTACCTACATTTGATTTTACAGATGAAATGCTTACTAACGGAGATAAATTCCAGACACAGTATGTAATCTGGAGTAACTTTGATATGGACAGACAGGAAAAGAATATTCAGGCATATCAGTTGTCTGCGTATGTAATGCAAAGACTTGGTATATCTGAGGGATATATCATGAAATATCATCAGTCAAAGCAGAAACTTCCAGAAGATGAGTATTTGAAGAATCTCAAAATTCTGGAATATGACATTCTGTATGGTAAAAAGGAAATTTATGGTGGAGAAACACCATATGAGGCTACAAATCTTAAGATGGGTATTGATGATATTGAGATAACAGATGTCTATAATTATAATGATACGGTGTTTATTGAGGGCAGCAGTTTTAACGATTACAGTTGTGTTCTGATTAACGGGAAAGAATATACCACGGAAAAGGTGAGTGACCGTCTTTTAAGAGTTAATGGTATTAATGTAAAGAAGGACGATGTAGTTGTTGTTGCACAGAAGGGCGATGATAAAGTTGAACTCAGCCGTACAACTTTTACAGTAAAGCAACAGAGTAAGAAAAACGCACAACAACAGTAAATGTGCTATCTTTAATTGACAGCGGGTACCTGAAATGGTAATATTAGTAAGGTGTTTCAAACATCAAGATTTTTTTTGGAGGTACTTGAAATGAAGGGTACAGTTAAATGGTTCAACAACCAGAAGGGTTACGGCTTTATCAGTGATGAGTCAGGAAAGGATGTATTTGTACATTACTCTGGACTTAACATGGAAGGCTTCAAGTCTTTAGAGGAAGGCGCTCAGGTTGAGTTTGATGTAACAGATGGCGCAAAGGGTCCTCAGGCTACTAACGTAACAAAATTATAATCGGTTGTTTTTCAGTGTGCCTTTTTTATATTATATATAGAAAGATATATTGTAACACAATAGGATTATGGGGGCGGTCACAATTAATATTGGACCGCCTTTTTTTGATAATATAATCTGGAGGTTTTATGGAGAATTTAAATATTAATTATGACAAGACAGTGAGTAATGCAACTGTCAGTATGATATCAGCAGGCGCAATACTTGTTATATCTGTTCTGATAGTTCTTCTTGTGTTGGTAATTAAGAGATGGAAGGGAAGATTTATACCTTTGGCATTAGGTGTTCTTTCGTATGTTGTATTTGGGTTTATGTTTTCACAGCTTTTGATGAGTGTTCTTTCGCTTATACCTAATGTTGATCAGTCATTTACGTATAATACCAATGCATATGTGGTTATATATAATATTCTGCTTGCAGCAGGGTTTGGTATTGCAAGATGGTTTACGGCAAAGATGATGACTGACAGATATAACAGAACAGGGGACGTGCTTATGGCAGGAACGGGTCTTGCAATTGGAGATACCGTTATTACTTATGCATTGTCAATGTTTACATTTTTTGTATATGCACAGGCAATATCAGCTAATGGATTAGAAAAATTCATCTCGGATATGTTTAACAGCGGAATGGCTGAGAGTGATGTAATTACATTATATACTTCAAATGTATCACAGCTGATTGATTCGCCTGCGATTTTGTGGTTTTTAATGGCTGTATCTGCGGTTCTTGATATTGCACTTAATATAATGCTGTTTATGGTTGTATATGGCGTAGTAAAGAAACAGGTTAATTATATGTATGCATATTATGCGATAATTGCACAGTTTGTTTCTAATATAATGTTCCAGTTATATAATGCATTTTCACTTACTAATATTATTGTTTTGTTTATTGTTAAGCTTGTGATTGTGGGAGGAATAGCTTTATTTATCAAGCAATTCATTATGAAGGAGATAAAATACTCAAATGACTGATGTGAAAAAAGGATTAACAGCAGATGAAGTAGAGCAGTTAACAAATGATGGCATGGTCAATGTGTCAGTTGGAAAACAATCCAAGACCATTGGCCAGATTGTTGCGGGCAATGTATTTACATATTTCAACCTGATATTTGCTGTATTTGCTGTTCTTCTGGCTTTTGTGAGGTCATATAATAATATGACATTTCTTCCAGTAATTATTTCTAATATGTTTATTGGAATAATTCAGGAGATAAGAGCTAAGAAGGTTCTTGATAAACTTACGGTGGTTAATGCACCTAAGACATCGGTTATAAGAGATGGACAATTACATACTGTAGCTTCGGAGACTCTGGTTAAGGGAGATTTGTGCGTATTTTCAGCTGGAAACCAGCTGAGTGCAGATGCAATTCTTGTTGATGGGTTTGTTCGTGTCAATGAATCATTAGTTACTGGGGAGTCTGACGAGGTTGTCAAGAATGCCGGGGATATATTACTCTCCGGCAGTTTTATTGTGTCAGGAGAATGTAAGGCTGTGCTTACAAATGTTGGTCTTGACGCATATGCAGCAAAGCTTGCAATAGAAGCAAAGGCAGGACGAAAGAAACACAAAACAGATATGATGCAATCTCTTGATAAGCTTGTTAAGACAATCGGTGTCCTTATAATACCTATAGGAGCAGGACTGTTTTTACAGAGCAGATTTGCAGTCGGGGGCTCAATAAAGAGCAGTATAGATTCAATGGTAGCCTCACTTGTCGGAATGATTCCAGAAGGGCTGTATCTGCTTGCAAGTGTTGCACTGGTTGTCAGCGTTATGAGACTTGGAAAGAAGAATGTTATTGTACATGAGATGAACTGTGTAGAAACACTGGCGAGAGTTAATGTATTGTGTGTTGATAAAACTGGAACAATAACCAGACCAGATATGTCAGTTACTCATGTTGAAATATTGGATTACACAGATGGTTACGGAAAGCATACTGATTACCATGAAACAGAGAGAATTATAAAAAATGTAGTGGCGGCAATCAGCTCTGACAATGCAACGATGGAAGCAATACATTCGTATTATGGAATTGAAGAAGAATGTGAATGTGACCAGGTATTTCCATTTTCTTCTCAGAATAAATACAGTGGTGCAAGATATGGAAAAGATGTATATCTGTTAGGAGCACCTGAATATCTGCTTCTTGATTCATATCCTGATTATAGGAATATTATTGATAAGTATTCATGCAATGGAGAGAGAATTGTCGTGTTTGGGCTGGCAAATGAGCAGATAACAGGAGAGGCTGTCACAAAGGCGATAACCCCTATGGCTTTTATAATCCTTGAGAATGAGATAAGAGAAACGGCAAAAGAAACATTTGAATATTTTAAAAAGCAGGGAGTCGCAATTAAAGTTATATCTGGAGATAATCCGCTGACTGCATCAAAGGTTGCAATACGGGCAGGGATAGATGATGCCACACATTACATAGATGCGACTACGCTTAAAACGGATAAGGATATAGCAGATGCGGTTCAGAAATATACTGTTTTTGGAAGAGTTATTCCGGAACAGAAGAAAAAGATTATAGAAGCATTTAAGATGGCAGGCAATGTTGTCGCAATGACAGGTGACGGGGTCAATGATGTACTTGCATTAAAATGTGCTGACTGTAGTGTTGCAATGGCATCAGGAAGTGAGGCTGCCAGCAATGCAGCACAGATAGTTCTTCTGGATTCTGATTTTTCAAAGATGCCGGATGTTGTTGGAGAAGGAAGAAGGGTTGTCAATAATATTAAGCGTTCAGCATCGCTGTTTCTTGCAAAGAATATATTCTCGATGCTGCTTACGATATTTACACTTATATCAGTTAATCTGTATCCTTTATATCCGACCCAGTTATCATTCTTAGGAATATTTACAATAGGTGTACCGGCTTTCTTTCTGGCATTACAGCCTAATAAGAGCCTTATAAAGGGTGATTTCCTGCTAAATGTAGTACTAAAGGCGTTGCCTACAGGTCTGACGGATTTTATTGTAGTTACGATTATAACAATATATGGCAATTGCACAGGTGCACCACATGAGCAGACAGCGACTGCAGCAACACTTGTGCTTCTTACGGTGGGCATGGCAGCACTGGTAAGAGTATGTAAGCCATTCGATATAATAAGAGTATGTGTATGCGTTGCAATGGCATGCGGAATTGTATTTTCAATGATATTTTTACGCTCATTATTTGCAATGGTTGTATTAAAGGGACTGGCACTTAATCTTACTGTTATTATGATGGTTCTGTCGCTGCCACTGTACAGATATGTATGCAGGATGACGGCATGGCTGATAGATTTCCTTGAGAACCATAACCGTCATTTCAGACACCTGCTTAAAGGCTGATATATTAAAAATGTATTACTGCTTATTTAGAGCTTTTTCAGAGAATTCAGTTGTTACAAGGCTGCTGTAAGGAACTGGAGATTTAAGCTCACCAGCCTGTGTAAGAATGTCCTGTAAAAGATTAAAACTGTCTTCGGTGAATACAGTAGAGGTTTTCCATGTATCCTGTGATTTATATCTTTCAACAATTGCGGTTATTGTTGCAATATCGGTTTCTTTAAACTGAGGTGCAATGATGGCCGCAATTTCTGCTGATGAATGTGTATTGACATAATCAAGCCCCTTCTGTGTAGCGTTAGTGAATTTCTGGATTACATCAGGATTCTTCTTGATATAGCTTTTCTTTGCACAATATGCTGTGTAAGGAACATAGCCGCTTTCTACACCGAGCGAGGCGATAACGTGGCCTTCACCCTGCTGTTCAAGTAAAGTTGCAGAAGGCTCAAATTCAACTGTGTAATCACTTATTCCAGATGTAAATGCGGCAGATGTTGAACCAAAATCAACATTCTGAAGGATTTCAAGGTCTGTTTCAGGGTTAATATTATTCTTTTTCAGAATATATTCAAATAACATCTGGGGCATACCACCGGCCCTGCCTCCGATTACAGTTTTTCCTTTAAGTTCAGACCAGTCAAAATTATCATTGGCTTCCCTTCCGACAAGGAAATTGCCGGCACGCTGTGTAAGTCCGGCAAAGTTGACAGCATAGTCATCAGAGCCTTCGGCATATACATAGATTGATGATTCAGAACCCATGAATCCAATATCTGCATCACCGGATATTAAGGCTGTCATTACCTTGTCAGCACCAAAACCATTAGTTACGGTAAGCTCAAGCCCTTCGTCGGCAAAATATCCATTCTCAATGGCGACATATTGTGGTGCATAGAATATAGAGTGTGTAACTTCGCAGAGAGTGATTTTTTTAACGGAATTGTCTACATTTTCTTTGTTGCAGGCTGTCATTGGAAATGTTGTGACCAGTATGATGGTCATAATAATAAATAATGATATATATTTGCTGAAATTCTTCAATGAAATTCTCCGTTGTAGCTGCTTTTATTGTTATAGTATTATTTTTCTGTAATTTTGTTCCACAAAAGTAATAAAAAGATTGTCATTATGGTATCATAATAGAAAATTACAGTGTAGATAATTTAATATCTGTATATGGAGGCGCGTTATGTTTAGAAAGAATAAAACAACAGCTAAAGCAGCGTCAGGTAATGATTTGAATACATTGCTTGATGTATTTGATAAGATAATATCTGGTGAGATATCGCATACAGGTGAATCACCGGCTGATACAACACTTTTTGAAAATCCTGAGGTTGCCAATAAGTTTAATGAAGTTGTTGAGACTTATAAGAGATTCAATAATAATTTCGTAATGAGACTTAATGAGGCTATGGAGTCAATTGGCGATAATTCATATGTAAAGAATATGATGGATGAGGTGCAGTCACAGGCTCAGGCTATTGGTGCTATGGGAGAGTCAGGACATAATCTTGAAGAATCTATTAACCACATTAATGTTGCCATGGCTGATATTAAGGACAATACTCATGAGATGCTTGCTGCTACACAGAACAGTACAGCTAATATGAATGAGAGTATTAAGGTTGTTAATGAGTCATCAGAAAAGATTTCGGATATTAACAGACAGGTACAGGAATTTCAGGACAAGATTCATAAGATTGGAGAGATTGTTGATATTGTGAAGAAGGTTGCAAGCCAGAGTAATCTGTTAGCTCTCAATGCTTCTATTGAGGCTGCAAGAGCAGGAGAGGCAGGAAAAGGTTTTGCAGTTGTTGCTGATCAGGTAAGACAGTTATCAAGCAGTACATCAGAATCTGCTGATGATATTGTTAATTATGTAAGGGAACTCAATGATGATATTGGAAGATTGGCAGTATCCATGGATGATACAACTGTTAAGCTTTCAGAAGGTAATTCAAAGGTTGAAGAATCACTTTCAGATATTGAAAGAATGAATAACCAGATGGTTGCAATTAATGATGCTGTTAACGGAATATTCGCAGATATTGATACACAGTCATCTATTACGACAGAATTTGCCAAGCAGGTAGACAGTATTGCGGCAAGCTATGATAAGTTATCTGATAACTGTATGGCTACAGGTACTCATATCTATAAGATTGGCAGATATATTGATACTGCAAGAAGTGATATGTTCAGGTCATTCTCTAATGTTACAACACAGGATATGATAAGAATATTCCAGATTGACCACTTTATCCTTATGTGGAGAGTATATAATAATGCTGTTGGATTTGAAACTCTTAAGGTTACACAGCTTAATAATCCAGATAGCTGCAAGCTGGGTAAGTGGATGAAAGCACAGACAGATACGCGTATTACAGGAAGCAGACAGTTTAAGGATCTTGATGCGGCACACAGACAGATTCATAAATATGCTGTTGATTCTTGGAACGCCAAGGAGTCTGGTAATGTAGAACTTGCACTTGAATACTTCCAGAAGTGCTATGATGCATTTGGTGTATATAGTAATAAGATAGAAGAGTTCAAGAGCTATATGAGAACAATTGGTTATACTGATGAAACTGAAAAAGTGACTTTCAGAAAGTAATTAAAGTGAATGGTCTCCTATGGTGAAGCATAGGAGACTTATTTTAATGTAAGAAGGAATAGAGTGGTTTAGATAATTATAAGGAGATAGCAAACAGAGTATGGAAGAATATAAAGAAAAAGCAAAGGAAATTATGGTTATAGGCCATAAAAATCCTGACACAGATTCAATATGTTCGGCAATATGTTATGCTGATTTAAAGAATAAGATAACCGGAACAGATAATTATGTGCCTAAGCGGGCGGGACATCTTAATGAGGAAACTCATTTTGTACTGAACAGATTCGGTGTAGAGGCTCCGGAATATATTAAAGATGTACGTCCACAGGTAATGAATATAGAGATAAGGCATACAGAGGGAATAGACAGAGAGATTTCGGTGCGCAATGCATGGAAATTGATGGATTCGCTTAATGTTGTAACACTTCCTATTACAGAAGGCAGAAAACTTACAGGTCTTGTTTCAATTGATGACATTGCCAAATCGTATTTTGAAACATTTGATAACAGAGTATTGTCAAATGCTAAGACAAGTTTTGCTAATATTGTTGAAACACTTGGGGGAAGAGTAATTACAGGTGATGAAAGCGAGATATTTGACAAAGGAAAGATGCTTATTGCAGCGGCTAACCCTGATATGATGGAGAGCATGATTGATGAGGGAGATATTGTAATTCTTGGTAACAGATACGAATCACAGCTCTGTGCAATAGAGATGGAGGCAAAATGTCTTATAATATGTGAGGGGGCAAAGGTATCCAATACAATTGCCAAGGTTGCAAAGAGCCATAACTGTATTATTATTGAAACTGATTATGATACATATACTGTTGCAAGGCTTATGAATCAGGCAATTCCGGTTGGATTCTTTATGACACCAAGAGACAGAATTGTATGTTTCAAGACAACAGATTATGTTGAAGATATTCAGGAGATTATGACTAAGAAAAGGTTCAGGGATTTCCCTATAGAGGATGAAAACGGTAATTATGTAGGAACTATTTCAAGAAGAAATCTCCTTCGTTCAGGCAGGAAAAAGGTTATTCTTGTTGATCACAATGAGAAGAATCAGGCAGTCAATGGAATTGAAGATACAGAGATTCTTGAGATAATTGACCATCACAGATTAGGACCTATACAGACAATCACCCCTGTATTTTTCAGAAACCAGCCTCTTGGCTGTACGGGAACAATTATTTATAAGATGTATCAGGAGGCAGGAATTAATATAGAACCTGTTATAGCCGGGCTGATGTGTTCGGCAATTATATCGGATACATTAATATTCAAATCTCCAACATGCACACCTGATGATATAGAAGCGGCAATGGAGCTTGCTGATATTGCAGGAATTGACCCTGAAGTGTACGGAAGACAAATGTTTGGAGCTGGAAGTAATCTTGATGAAAAGACAGACAGAGAAATATTCTATCAGGATTTTAAGAAGTTCGCAATTAATGATGTTACCGTAGGTGTGGGGCAGGTTAATGCAATGGGACCTGAGGATATAGAGAAGATAAAAGCAAAGGAAGTGCCGTTTATAGATACAGTAACAGGTGATGGCGGGCTTGATGTAGTATATTTTCTTATGACAGACATATCAACGGAATGCTCCTATGTACTGTGTTCAGGTAAAAATGCGGATACAATAATGTCACAGGCATTTGGAGTTGACAAACAGCAGGATACATATATACTAAAGAATGTTGTTTCAAGAAAGAAACAGTTCCTCCCGGCCATTATGGAAGCTATGGAGCAGTAGAGAAAATGGAGAATAGTGATGAAGGCATTACGAAAAGATGATCCCTGCTGGTGTAACAGTGGGAAAAAATATTGTGACTGTCACATGGAATTTGATAGAAAATTAGATAATTTCAAGAGAAAGTTTCATAAGGTACCACCAAGAAATATTATAAAGAATGAAGAACAGCTTGCAGGAATGAGAGAAAGCAGCAAGATTAATATTGCTGTGCTTGATTATGTTGCAGAGAATATTCATGCAGGAATGACAACTCAGGATATAGATGATTTGGTATACCAGAAAACAACCGAGATGGGTGGAATACCTGCACCGCTTAATTACGAAGGATTTCCAAAGAGTGTGTGTACTTCAATTAATGAGCAGGTATGTCATGGAATACCATCTAAGAATATCCAGCTTCTTGATGGTGATATAATTAATGTTGACTGTTCAACGATATTAAATGGATATTTTTCGGATTCATCAAGAATGTTCTGTATAGGTAATGTTGCACCAGAACATAAGAAGCTGGTGGATGTTGCAAAAGAATGTGTTGAGTTAGGTCTTGCACAGGTTAAGCCATGGGGACATCTTGGAGATGTTGCGGCGGCAATAAATGAACATGCAAAGGCTAATGGATATTCAGTAGTAAGAGAAGTTGGTGGACATGGAATAGGTCTTGAATTTCACGAAACCCCATTTGTAAGTTATGTAATTAAGAAGGGAACAGGAATGGTCATGGCACCGGGCATGGTATTCACAATTGAGCCAATGATAAATGCGGGACTTCCAGACATATATATAGACGAGGGCAACAACTGGACAATATATACAGATGATGATTCGTACTCAGCACAGTGGGAAATAATGGTGCATGTGACTGAGGACGGATATGAGGTTATGAGCTACTAAAAGTTTGTGTATATTCGCAGATGAACACAAACAATAAAACAGACACAACACATCCATCCTGACAGGACATACAACAATAAGTGAAAAGCTCCATATACTGTAGTGATACATGTATATGGAGCTTATTTTATGATGATGACACAACAGGTTCCGGCGATGTGCTATGTACCGTGGCAGCGTTGGGATGAATTATATGAGCCTTCACGGGCAATTATGCGGGGAACTATGTTTCCTGTACTTGATAAACCATTTACAGGAGGCAGGTCATGAATTGTTGTAATAATATTAGAAATGAAAAAGCTATGATTATGAAGAATATTTATGAACTTGGCTTTGCTCTTGTTGAAACTATGCTTTATCTTGATACCCATCCGGATTGCAAGGAAGCATTTATCTATTATAAGAAAATGGAAAAAATCCGGAACGATGCCATCAAAGAATATGAAATCTACTGCGGTTCTATCTTATCCTACCGCGCGAATGAAACCGGATCCGAAAACTGGAACTGGAATACCGGAATACTTCCGTGGACAAATGGCTGCTGCAATGGAAGGAGGGGGTAATCTATGTGGTCTTATGAAAAAAGAACACAGTATCCGATAAATATCAAAAAAAATGATGCAAAAGCTGCCATGATTATAATCAGTCAGTATGGTGGTCCTGACGGTGAGATCAGTGCTTCCATGCGTTATTTGTCCCAGAAATTCAGTTTTAAGAATCCGCGTGTTTCCGGTCTGCTGAATGATATTGGTACAGAAGAACTGGCACATCTTGAAATGGTCGGAACTATCGTCCATCAGCTTACCTGTAACCTGTCTCCGGAAGAAATCAAAGCTTCCGGATTTGATAAATACTATGTTGACCATACTTTGGGCGTGTGGCCGCAGGCAGCGGGCGGAATTCCTTTTAATGCCTGTGAATTCCAGGTCAAGGGAGATCCGATTACCGATTTGTTTGAAGACATGGCAGCGGAACAGAAAGCACGCAGCACCTACGATAACATTCTCCGCATGATTAAAGATCCGGATATTGTAGATCCGATTCGTTTCCTGCGTGAACGTGAAATCGTGCATTTCCAGCGTTTCGGTGAAGCACTCCGCATTGTCCAGGATGAACTCGACTTCAAAAACTTCTATGCATTCAATCCTTCCATGGATCAGTGCTGATACTGCATAACAGCTTTTTTAAGAAAAGAAGAGGTTTTTTACACCTCTTCTTCTTTTCTCTTCTTCGGGCATGCCAGAATCAGAATAATCAGTGACAGGATGGATAATAATACCAGATGGCTGATATTTGCCTTATCCCCTGTTGAAAGCTGTTCTGAGCTTACCTTATGAATTCCTTTATTATTACTTTCTATATTTGCAGTGTTTTCACTTGAATCAACCTTGCTCTTATCTCTTATAAGTGCCAGCAGCTGATCAATTACACTCTTATCCACGGGAACGGTACTGTCTTTTACCTGACTATCCGCATTTCCATTTCCAGAATTTCCAGAATTTCCATTATCCACGGCTGCCGGTGTTTCCGGTTCCTGTGGAGTTTCCGGCTCTGCTGCGGTTAAATCTTTCCATTTAGCCGTAAGTGTAAGATTACCAATGGAATCCCTGATTTCTGTTACCTGGTTTCCTGCATCATCATACCAGCCAAGGAATTCATATCCTGTTCTAGATGGTGTTGTCAGGCTGATTACGGATTCTACCGTATATACATCAGGATTATCTTCCGCATTTCCTTCCAGATATGTAATCGAATACTCAATCGGCTCAAATTCAGCCATAACTGTGATATCCTTGTCCGGCATCAGGAAATAATAGATGCCATCTGCAATCTCATACAATGGAAGGTCTATCTCCATGCCCAGTAAATCTTCAA
>OOBV01001769.1_pt1 | contig 12555 bp, 9 predicted proteins | sample 1671731 | NCBI WGS metagenome assembly OOBV01 (sample SAMN06348186, study PRJEB24527) | human gut metagenome | biome: human gut; feature: ankylosing spondylitis patient; material: feces | host: Homo sapiens | place: China | collected 2015-10
GAGCATTAGCCTTCCAAGCTGAGGGTCGCGGGTTTGAGCCCCGTCTTCCGCTCTTCTGAAAATCAGATAGTTATCGCAAGATTTCTATCTGATTTTTGTTTTTAGAGAATGCTGAATTTAGTGTGGTTTAACCGAGTGAGTTAAACCAGGAAGTCAACCGAATGACGCAAAGCACAAATTCATGGTTATTTAAATAAGATATTTCTGAGAATATCATCTAACCACGGCTCTTTCATCTTTTCCACAAAAACATCATTCTTTAGTTGAAAAGCCTTTTTGTAAACACTCTGCATTTTCAAATTATAGCGCACCGTATCATAGCGGACTACTGACTGGTAAAATCCGGTATCAACAGCGACAATTTCATTTTCTATTCTCAATGTATCCTCAGCTGTATCGGAAACTCTTCCAGTCTCCATCTGTGCGAATGAAATGCAGCTACCTCCGATTAGAGCCAATAATGTTACCAATATTTTATTCATACGCTACTGTTTTCTACAAAGATACAATATTCAAAGAACAAACATCTCTTTTACAAAAAAAATTCCATTATACCATAAACGCTTATAAGGCAACGCACACATTTGTATATCAAAGTTCAGTTTTAGTTAATAAAATTATGTAAGTTTGTAAACGAATAAAAAGCTCCCCTCCAATGAACAACATCATTCATAAAATCAGGCAGATTTATCCGGTTTCCGAAGAAGCTCTTCAGGCATTGCTGATGAATATGCAGGTAAGACACTACCCTAAAGGAACTTATATAGTACAAGCAGGAGTGACAGACCGTTTGGTTTATTTCATTGAGGAAGGGGTCACCCGTTCCGTATTTCATCACGACGGACAAGATACCACCACTTGGTTCAGCCAGGAAGGTGATGTAACCTTCGGAATGGATTCACTGTACTATCAGCAGCCGTCAGTAGAAAGCATTGAAACTCTTTCGGACTGCAAAATCTACGTCATCCACATAGACAAGTTAAATGCTCTCTACGAAACATATATTGATATAGCCAACTGGGGCAGAATACTGCATCAGAACGTAAACAAAGAGCTCAGTCATATGTTTGTGGAAAGGCTCCAACTGCCTCCCAAAGAGCGGTATGAACAATTTAACCGCCGTTACCCCAGACTGATAAATCGGGTGAAGCTAAAATATGTGGCAGCCTTCCTGGGTATTTCCATCTATACTCTCAGCCGGGTACGCGCAAAAAAATAGAAGATTGCCGTTCTTTTTTGCTTTTAAGCAAAAGAACTTCGCTTCGCATGGCGTATCTTTGAGATCCGAAAACATTAACCAAACAACAGAAAAAAAACAGATGTCGCACATTTCATCTTCTGCCTTTTCAGACACCAAAGCACATTATGACCTTCTCGACGGGCTCCGTGGCGTAGCAGCCTTGATGGTTATATGGTATCATATATTCGAAGGCTATGCTTTTGCCGGTGGTAGCATTATCGAAACCTTCAACCACGGCTATTTAGCTGTAGATTTCTTCTTTATACTATCGGGATTCGTTATCGGGTATGCTTATGACGACCGTTGGGGCAGGAACCTCACAATGAAAAACTTCTTTAAACGGCGCCTGATACGTCTCCATCCGATGGTCATTATGGGAGCTGTCCTGGGTGCCATTACTTTCTGTCTTCAAGGATGCGTACAATGGGACGGAACACATATTGCCCTCTCCATGATTATGCTGTCCCTTCTTTGCACTATATTTTTTATTCCCGCAATGCCAGGTGCAGGTTATGAAGTCCGTGGTAATGGCGAAATGTTTCCTTTGAATGGTCCATGTTGGTCCTTGTTTTTTGAATATTTAGGAAAAATCCTTTATGCCTTGTTTATCCACCGCTTATCAAACAAAGCCCTTGCCGTACTGACAATATTGCTGGGAGTGGCATTGGCATCATTCGCCATTTTCGACATCTCCGGATACGGAAATATGGGGGTAGGCTGGACACTGGACGGAATAAACTTTGGCGGCGGATTGCTGAGGATGCTTTTTCCTTTCTCCATGGGCATGCTTTTGTCGCGCAACTTCAAGCCTATCAAGGTGAAAGGTGCTTTCTGGATATGTGCCATTGCATTGGTTACCTTGTTTTCAGTGCCCTACTTGGAAGGTGCAACACCGGTCTGTACAAATGGCATTTATGAAGCGTTCTGTGTAATCATCGCTTTTCCGGTTCTCGTCTGGTTAGGAGCTTCCGGTACCACAACGGATAAAAAATCGACCCAGATATGCAAGTTCCTGGGAGATATATCCTATCCAGTCTATGTGATACATTATCCATTTATGTACTTGTTCTATGCATGGCTCATCAAGAACCAGCTCTTCACGTTGGAGCAGACTTGGCAGGTTGCCTTGTGTGTTTACGCATGGAACATATTATTGGCTTATCTATGCTTAAAATTCTATGATGAACCGGTACGGAAATATCTGGCCAGACGCTTCTTGAGCAAAAAACAATAAACAGTCCGTCACGGAGATTATGCTGATTCGCACAGATACAAATTCCCGATATAAATTCAATCTGCGCAAATCAGTATGATCTTTGTGGCGAACTGTTATTCCAGATAAAGCGGTTCCACTACTTCCATCACATTCTCATGGAACCACTCATCCAATTTTGCCTCTACCTTATCCTTTATCTGTGGAGTGATGTATTTCTTCATTTTCTTATAAGCATAGATTGCAGCAAATCCCTTCCCTACCATAAAGACTTGTCCCAAGAGGTCTTCTATACCGGCAGGAAACACAATGGCCACCAAAGCAATCATGATATTTGTCCTTTCACTCTCTGGAGTAGAATCAGCAGTCAGGACATAATAAGCTGTCAGTACGGGACGACCAGCTGCCCGACTACCTTTCTTTATATACTCCTCTACTTTAAGACGAATCTCGTCCATAGAAAAATTCATTTTCATATTCATAATCTCCTCTTTTTATTTATTAGACGCAGAAAGATGAAGTTTGGTTGCAAAAATCTGCAAATAACATAAAAATAGTTCTGTGGAACAATCACAGCCCCACAGAACTCTCATAAAACCATCTAATCTATACATGTAAATCTTACAATACTACAAATTTCACAATTTGTATATAATCAAGAACCTTATCCAAACTATAATTGAATTTCCTTACCGGAAACGATACATTTCTGTACATCTATTACCCCATATTTCACATCTATAAACGGCTTTCCTTCCTTAAGTCCAACATTACCAAAACCCGTTTCCGTAGACAAGAATGAAGTGAAATCATCTCCAATCCGCGAATCTATATACAAAATTTTGTCTACTGCATCATAGCGTATTCCCGTAAGGCCTTCTAGCATAGCATAACTGGCCATTGCACGAGCATACCATGCTCCACACTCATATTCATTAAACGGATTACGAACACGACCATTATAACGATCACGGCAAGTTCTCACTATTTCAAGCCCTTTTTCCACTTCTCCTTCAAACATAAGATGAGCAGCCACTTGATATTCAATTCCAGTCCACACTTCGTTACTGTATACAAAAGGCAATTTTAGCTTACCACCTTTCGGCCAGGTACAAAGTAATAATCCCCCATCCTCTCCCAATGCAAAGGTGGAACGTTGAGGGTTGACATGGTTACTTAAGCTCTTTTTAAAGTTATACTTATGGACAGAAATCAAATGACTTTTTACTTTCAGACGATCGACCACCTCCGGCATTCCACATACCAATGTCATCCAAGAGCCCAATATTCCGTCAGACAAACAACCTTTACCATACTGATATTTCGGACCTTCTTCTTGTAGGATTTTTAAAGCTTCTGGCGTATAATGGGTCACAAACGATTGGGCATCAACTGGGTCTGGAGCGTCCAATCCAGTCCATTGAATGTTCTGAATAAAATACTCTCCATCAAAAAGTTTGCTCTCCAAATATGCTTTACTTTTATTCATCAATTCTTCATAACGGGAAATATCATCGCCTACCGTTTTACCCATCAAGCAAATAGCTTGTAATGCTCCTACATAAAAACTGGTAATCATCCCATTCGCGCCCCAAAACTCTATATCATACGTATTATGGTGAGGTTCTTCAACAGCTCCAACCTCTCTCGGATCCCAAGTACGGATACAATAATCCATACTTTTCTTCACAGCTGGATACATCATCTTCAGCCAATTTATATCACCCATAATTCTCCATTCACGATATACCTTCATTATACCTCCTAATTGCCCATCTGCCGCCGAATGAAAATCATGGACAGTAGGACTGATAGGCAGATTCGTACGGAACACTTGATGTCCCCTTTTATCCTGGCTCACAAAAAATTCTGTTTCACGTAATGTACGTTCTAATTTTGGGAAAAGATGAGATACAGCTTGCGCATAATTCCAAACATGCGTGCATGAACCATGACAAGAGCCCCAATTATCATGACTTCCCTCCCAATTCCACATACGCCCATCGTATTGGCGAAGTACTGTAGTAGATTTCAATATACTCAAATTAGCAGCAACAGCCTCCTTAACTTCAGGTGGAAGAGTAGAATCATAGAAAGCATCAGTGAACAACTGAGTATTCTTTTTCAATGCATCATAATTATCCAACCAGTAGTTTGCAACATCTTGTATACTGCCAAACCTACTGCTATACCAAGGGCGGTAATTCCCTTCAAAATTATTCTCATAAGTATAACAGTTACTCAATTCATCTGGACAAACTGGTGCATCAGGGATATCAGTATCTGTACGTGGGATTCCACCTATTCGTTCTTGTGAATAAGGGACATGCCAAGCCATGTACAACCTTATATTACGAGTCTCACCAGGTGCTAAAGTAAACGGCACATATAACGAAGCTCCCACTGCTCCTTCCAAGCCTGCTGGATTCTCTTCCATTCTGCCCTCTTCCAAGTTATCCCAACAAATGCTCAATGGGTCGAACCAACCTCCACGAAACCAGTTATGATTAACTACCGTCTGGGGATTGTCAGTATAAATCATAAAATCACCTTGACAGAAAGGTTCATTCTCTGTGCCTGTCTGTCTTAGAATGAATCCATTCTTTGCTGCATCTATATACGCTTTACCTCTACCCGGAGTTTGCATAAAATTCATACTATTATATGAAAAGACGGCTTGTACTTCCTCATTACTGGTATTATGAAACTCATATTCAAACCCAGCAACCGGTAGACTTGAATTATCTTCATCCGTTGGTATAAATGGATTCCAGGCAACCAGTTTCACATCTATAGGGACATTCTGATCTGCCAACTCTACCTCCGCAAAAGGGAAACGTGACTGGAAACTATACTCCTTAAACCGGGGCATTCCCCATGAGCCGCCGTCTCCACGGCTGGAATTAGGAGCACCAAATTTTTTCCATTCTGGAACCGGCCCTTCCAGAATGCGTGTACCATACTCATAACCTTTCACATGAATTGCAGCAAACATCGTTGGTTCATTGAAAACATTCGGTCTATGACGTATAGACATATTACTCAATGCTCCTGTTCCTTCAATACAGAACATGCCCGTGCCTATACCTCCTATAGGGAAAGCTATTTTACGCGTATATTCACCTATATACTTCTCATTATAGCCACGTTCAACCGCACTCTCATGATGCCAGCACCCTTGAAAAATCAGTGCACAAACTACCAGACATATTAATAAATATTTCGTCATAAATACTGTATTTATTATCATTTTTTTATTTTGTATCAGGAGCTACAACTGTATAAACAGCACTACTTCTACCGGAAGAAAGGCGGAGATAACATTTTATATTTACTCCACTGAAAGATAAAGGTAACTGCAATGTATCCGTATAGAGTTTTCCATATAAACGAGGATCGGTACCATCTGTGGTATAATATATATCAGCACCCTCTACTGACGGCTTCAAATCCACTATCGCGTTACCGCCTCTAACAATAGCTTTATCCCAACCAATCGGTTCGGGAATACGGAAAGTAACCCCTTGTCTATCCAGTTCAGCCAAACATCCCGCTAATCTTTCACGGAAATCTGCATAATTCTTCTTTTCCGCAGGTGACCAACCTATTTCTGAAAGGGCCATAGCCCGAGGATATGCCATATAGTTCACTTTATCAGGATGATGTATAAATTCTCCCCAAACATTAGCTTGTACCCCCATTATATAACCGCATTGCTCTTTTGTAAGCTTAGGCGTATAAGGTTCATAGCTGTAGATATGTTCCAACGTAACCAGTCCTCCTATATTTAAAGGCTCATTAGTATAATCCTCACTCTGATAATAATCAATATACATATAGTTATTGGGAGCCATCACCACTTTATGCCCCATTCCCGCTGCAGCAATTCCACCGTTTTCTCCTCTCCAGCTCATTACAGCAGCATTCGGTGCCAGACCACCTTCTAAGATTTCATCCCAACCAATGATTTTTCGCCCCTTCCCCGTTACAAATTCATCCAAATGATGGATGAAGTAACTTTGTAATTCATGTTCATCTTTCAATTTATTTTCCTTAATGCGTCGTTGACACTTCGGACATTCTTTCCAACGTCTTTTAGGTGCCTCATCACCGCCTATATGAATATACTCACCGGGAAACAAATCTATCACCTCAGATAAAACATCTTCTACAAACCGATAGGTTTTATCATTACCGAGACAAAGAACTTCCTCCTTAATACCCCAAGTTTCCGGTATCCGAAATGGTCCGCCCGTGCAAGACAGCTCCGGATATGTAGCTAAAACAGACATTGTATGTCCTGGTAAATCGATCTCCGGAACAATAGTGATGTACCTATCTGCCGCATATTGGATAATCTCCTTAATCTGCTCCTGAGTATAGAATCCTCCATGTGGAATACGATCTTGTTCTGTCGGATTATGCCCCCACTGAGTACTATTACGCCATGCCCCAATTTTGGTCAATTCTGGATACTTTTTTATTTCAATACGCCACCCGGCATCTTCTGTCAAATGCCAATGGAATCTATTTATTTTATAACGAGCCATTAAATCTATATACTCTTTTACATATTCCACTGAGTAAAAATAACGTGCAACATCCAACATCAAACCACGATAACCAAAACGGGGTTCATCATTTATCATAATATACGGAAGCTGTATGCATCCATTTCCCTTATCAACAAGTAACTGCTGCAATGTCTGAATTCCATAAAATATTCCAGCTTCACTTCCCTTGATTGTTACTCCCTTATCATCCACAACTAATGAATATGCCTCTAAAGGCATTTTCTTGTCTATCTGCAAATGAATGGCATTCTTTCCTTTCGATCCTTTCTTCAAAGTCACCCCAAACCGTCCATCTAAATAATTATTAAAGAGACTGACTGTTTTGGTAAGCGCATCATTACTGTAATTTATACGTGTATCGGCAGATACATCCCAAGAACCTTCTCCCATCACCATTTCTTTTGGCATAGGAATTACTGACTGTGCATTACAAGGTAACGTACCGAGAATAATACATATTACCAATATGTATTCCCATCTGATTTCGTGTTTAATCATGACTGTAATTCAATTTTATATCTATATCCTTTTGTTTATTCACCTTGATATTTACTGTCTCGAATCCTTTGGCAGAAATCGTTAGCACATCGTTTTCTACAGTCAGAATGGAATATCTTCCGCCTTCCTTACTTATAACCGTTCTACCAGAATAATTAGATTTGATTTCAATTCCACTTATAGGGGTTGCTTGTACATCTCTGACACAACCAGCAACCTTTATCTTTCTTCCTGGATTCTTCACAATTTCATCCATGCAGAAGTCGTTATGACCAAGACTATTACTAGTCACCGGCTGTCTGCCAACAAAGATTGTCCTTCGTAATCTGATATCATCTGAGGCTGTTCCTATCTGTATTTCATACTCCCCTTCTTCTACTACTTTTTTCATGCTCAAATCATATAAGGCCAATTCTTGTATTGGTAGCTTCAAAACAACTGTCTGCATTTCGCCTGGTTGTAAGAATGGTTTTGAGAATGCCTTCAGTTGCTTGACTGGAGTCACAACCGAACTGACCACATCTCGAACATAAAGCTGTACTACCTCCTTTCCCGCTACACTACCCGTATTCTTCAAAGATACACTGACAATCAAGGTATCAGATGGATGTAATAACTCTGCAGAATAATGAGCATTCAAATACTCAAATGTAGTATAACTCAATCCATGCCCAAAAGACCATAACGGAGCTGGTGAAGAAAAAACATAATCACGTCCAGGTTCATTTGGTCTACCAGGACGACGATAGAATCCTTTGTCCGTTGGCAAATGATTATAAAAAACCGGTAAATGTCCTACGCTCTGCGGAAACGAGAATGGAAGTTTGGCTGAAGGATTAATATTTCCCAATAACATATCAGCTATTGCATCTCCAGCTTTCTCACCACCGTACCATTGTACAACTATGGCTGGAATATGTTCTTTTATCCAAGAAATAGAAAAAGGCTTACCTGTAACCAATACAACTATAACAGGTTTTCCTATTGCATAGATTTCTTCCACCAATTCTTCTTGTACACCTGTCAGATCCAGAGAAGAGAGGTCAAACCCCTCCCCACATGTAGCATCTGAATAGTCACGTGCCAGTGAAGCACTAGAAGAACCAACAAATACAACAGCCATGTCACTCGCTTTTACAGCAGCTACAGCTTCATCAAATCCGGATTTATTATCTGTAATAAGATCACATCCTGCCGCATAATTTATTTTTATCTTATTTCCAACCCGTTTCTTTAGGCCTTCAAGTGGAGTAACCCCATCTTTATTACTCCGGCTCCATGTATAATCCCCGAACTGTACTTGATTAGCATTCGGCCCAATCACTGCTAATGATTTTATTTTATTCAAATTTAAGGGTAAAAGAGTATTTTCATTCTTCAATAAAACAATCGATTCATCAGCCACTCTGCGCGATAGCTCCACCGCTTCTTTAGTACGCATGGCTACTTCCGGCATGTCAGCGCCCTGATATGGATTCTCGAACAATCCTAATTCAAATTTAACACGTAAGATACGTCCAACAGCCAAATCCACATATTTTTCATCAAACCTGCCTTGCTCTATCAATTGCTCCAAAGCCCAATAGCAATTACTGGAAGCTTCCAAGTCCACCCCCGCAGTCAAGGCTTGGATAGCCGCTTCACTATCATCCTTAGCTGTATGCTGAAAATCCTTCAACATAGCCACTGCCCCCCAATCGGAATATACATATCCTTTGAATCCCCATTCATTGCGTAAAATATTCGTCAGTAAATAAGAAGAAGCAGAATTAGGGATGCCATTCCAAGAATTATAGGAGGTCATCACCGCCTTCACTTCCGTATTCCGAACAGCCATCTCATACGGCTTGATATGGATATTACGTATATCCCGTTCTCCACTCTCAACTGAAGCCAAGTTCAGCCCTCCCAAAGGAGCTCCTCCCGGTCCAAAAGGTTTCAACATTGGAGATATTCCTCCGTCAATATAACCTTTCACTTGTGCAATCCCCATCTGTCCCACTAGCCAAGGATCTTCACCAAACGATTCCTCAACACGCCCCCATCGCAAATCCCGAACAACATCCAATCCTGGTGAAAGAGTCTGAATTACCCCTTGGGACCTTAATTCTGTAGCAATTGCTTTAGTCATCTGATAAGCCAAATCTAAATTAAAAGTACTACCAACGGCTACAGATTGAGGAAAAATGGTAGAACCATCATGTACCGAGCCATGTAAAGACTCAGTTACTGTAAAAACTGGGATTCCCAAGCGTGTCTCTTCAACCATATATTTCTGAATTGCATGAAATGCTTTCCGCACATTTTCACCAGTAAGATTGAATCCCTCAATACAGCCGTAACTAATATCACCAGCTGCATCTCTTAATTTTTGGTAATCCACCTCTTGACCATTGATAACCATGCAAATGACTTAATTGTGCTATTTTTTCTCGTAATGTCATTCTACCCAATAAATCTGTAACCCGTCGTTCAACAGACATACTAGAATCCTTGTACACCGGAATGCATTGAGCCATGGAATCTACGGCAATAAGAACCGACAATATAAAAGGTAATAACCATTTTTTCAAAATCCTATCTTCAAGTAACATATTTCAGTAATTCAAAAAGTAAATATAAATATCAATCTTATGGTATAGCTTGATGGTCTGTATCACGCATTCTATACCAATCAACCAACTTTTCTTTCTCTGGTAATTTGAACGCCAGAGGTACAGCTTTGTCTTGATACCAGAAAGCCGCCGAAGAGAATTTAAAGGGCCGGGTCTGCTCCGGTTTACGGGGATTTATAAAATCAAAAATAAAACTTTCATTGAAACAGATTGCATCTTGCTCATGATAACGATACATACTCACCATCGAACGGAGCGGATCCTTTATAGGAACTCCATGCAACTCTCCACAGAATTCACCTTCCCTAAAATACCAGCCACCATTAAAATAATCTTCAAGTCCAGAACCAACTATAGTCGGTACACTTTTGTCTTCCGTATCGATATAAATAAACTCGGGTGCTTCCAAATATCCCAAGTAGTTTGGAAGCCAACTCTGCATGGACAAGGAACAGCCAATAAAATGTCCATGTCCTTTAGTCTGCAATATGGTTAATGGTTCATAACCAGGATTGGTACCAGCATTATATAAACAATGGAATCGTCCCATACCCTCAGGTAAACTCTCCAATTGATCATAATTGGCATTTAAGAAAACGCTTGTAGTCAAACGGTGATGAAGATTTTCCACTTCTATCCTTACCTTTTTAAATGGCATCGGAAAATAACAATAGAAACCTCCACTGGACATACCTATATATTTGGACATATAATGCTTATATTCACAATGCCCTATACCAAAGAAGTCACCAATCGGACATTCTACAGAAGGATAGTCCTCACCATCCCAATAAATACGCAAAATCAGCATTTTCAAAATAGTAGGATCAGGCCACCGCTCCTTACTTAAATCCCAATTTTCCCAAAACCAACCATTAATAGTAAACCACATACGGGTAATTACACCAGGAGAAGTGTGATCTACCAGTACAGATTTCTCACCCGGTCCAACCAAATGGGCTTTAATCTTAGTATTCAAGTCAAAAGTCGTAAACTGACGAGATACAGCGTTACGCATAGTATGGATAGATGTAAAAGCAGAGGTTTGAATGTCTCTCCGTTCTTTCTTGATGGGATTCAATGCATGCCCTACACCAGGTAATGCTGCCAATCCTACGGCACCTGCCATAGTAGCCAATGCTTTACGACGAGACATCTTTTGAGGGCTGGAATCCATATTGCCCGGAATTTGTTTTCTCTTCATCATATTATGTATTAACAATTATCCTTGCGGTTCAATCTCTAAAATAGAGCCTTGTATATGTCTAGTACCTTTGGCTCTGTCAAAGTTTATATAGTATACCACCAATACCCTCTTCTCATCCAGCTGTACAGCCCATGTATATCCGACATCTCCATCATCCGCATCATCTCTTATGATAATCTCAGGAGCCGTGGCAAAATCTGTACATTCTGCATTAAGAATTCTGGCTCTAACTCCACAAGGTTCATGACGATAACCATATGTCAACAAAACTCTATTGTCTGACAGCCTCATTGCCTGGAGAGGATGTCCTTTGAACCCCATACTTTTCCATTCACCAAATGTTTTCCCACCATCTATGGACCGTGCAATACAAGCTTGGTCACCAAACGCTTCCGAACGCATAAAAGCAATCAAATCCCCATTAGGCGTTTCATACATGGAAGTCTCATTAAACGAGACCTTTTTATCTTTAGCAATTTTCGTACCGTATTCCCATGTTTTTCCTTTATCTTTGGATATAAGCAAATAGACCGACGTATTTCTTAAAGCTTCTGTATCAGAAGCTACTACTGCCCAAAAAATACGTCCATCTTTTCCTTCATACAAAGCGCCACGATTATAAGCCGGCAATTTACCTCCCAATCCACTATAATTTATTTCAGACGGAACGCTACAAGGTATAATCAAATCATTCCAAGTTCTACCATCATCATAAGAACGGAGCAAATATCCTCCTGCAAAAACAGCGTCTGTATTCTGTACGAACGGTTTCTTAAGAACAGCTAAACCATCCGGACGAATAAATGTCCACAAATAACTAGCACATAGCAGTGTTCCATCTTTCAACTTCAACAAACATGGATCTTGTGAGCCTCCAAACGGATGGGCATAAAGCAGTTCCGGTTCCTTGGTCCAATGTTCGCCATCTTTGGATCTCACTACTACCAGATAACTATTCGGGTCCAAATGATTATTCTTCTTCTCCTTAAAGACTTTACGGTCTGGAGCTCTTCTGAACGATACCAGTATCTCTCCATTCGATAATTTTACAGCTGAAGGAAAAGCGGAGTAAAACATGGTATCCTTATATATTATTACATCCTTTATTTTCTTGACACCTGGTATCAAAACGTCATTCTGTTGAGCAAACAATGTTGTCGCAGAACACAAGTGGACAAGCAGACAATAAAAGAGAAATATAGACTTTT
>OOBV01001778.1_pt1 | contig 12479 bp, 9 predicted proteins | sample 1671731 | NCBI WGS metagenome assembly OOBV01 (sample SAMN06348186, study PRJEB24527) | human gut metagenome | biome: human gut; feature: ankylosing spondylitis patient; material: feces | host: Homo sapiens | place: China | collected 2015-10
TTGGGTGGGCAGCGATGCGTTCCGCCTGCTCGGGGGAAACATCCTTAAAGGTGCCGTGTGCATAGCCGCCTACCTGCCGAAACTGGTAGGTTTCATAGCTGGCGTTCAGTGACAAGACAATGGTGAACATGGACGTAAATAGCAGCGTTGTCAGCGCAATGGCAAAAATAGCGATCAGATTGCGGCGACGGTTCGCATAAAGAGATTTTAGCCTGCCCGGCGCAGCAGCTCGGATGCCTGCGCGTCACGCAGATCCCGCCGCAGCTCGACGGGGCGGTAGAGGTACAGGAGCGCCTGCCCCACCAGAAAGCGGATCGGCAGCAGGCACAGTCCCTTCGGCGACAGCCGCCGGTTCAGCTGCCGGATGTCATCGAGCAATGCCTCGCGATCCTTGCAGGGGCAGGGAAACAGGCTCCCTGTCTTGATGCCTGCGAGTGTCGGCGCGCCCTGACGGATCAGAATATCTTCAGACATTCGCTCTTGCCTCCTTTTCTTCTTTATTACGATGGTTAGAGGCATCTAACTTGCGGGGTTCAGAAAAGCCGCCTTATAAGCGGTCTTCAAAGTGCGCTGCGGATTGGCCTGAAAACGAGAACAGCCGCTGCTTTTCATGCGTTCCCATTGCTTTAATGGTTAAATGCATCTAACTATTGCACCTATAAGTTACCACAGATCAGCGGGAAATGCAAGCATTTTTTCCCCTTTTCGCAGGCGCAGGATATGAAGGGCTTTGCGGAAGATGGAAACCTGAGATTTTACTTGCGCTTCAAATGTGTATTTGGTATAATTATTTCAATTTTTTATATGCGCATGCATGATATGCACGGAGGTGAGACACATGTCAGATAACAGAGTAACACTTCTGGGGACGCCCTGTGTCTATCGGGACGGAAAAGAGATCCACTTTCCTTACCGTAAGGCGGAGGGAATATTCTATTATCTGTGCGTGGAGAAGCAGACGAACCGTGATGAGCTGGTTTCCCTTTTTTGGGGTGCCTGCGATGAAAATACCGGACGAAAGAACCTGCGCCAAGCGCTGTTTCAGATCCGCCGCTGTGTAGGGGACGAGGTCATCGTCCTTCAGGGAAGAAACGACCTGAAAATGAACGAGCGCTTTGGGCTGAAGGTGGACTGGGATGCGCCGGATGCGGAGTTTGCCCTCTCCCGGGGTCGGTTTCTGGACTTCTTTTATCTCAAAGAATGTCCCGAGTTTGAAGACTGGGTCGAGCAGAAGCGCGCGCAGCAGCTCGCGCGCAGCCTGAGCTACATCAAGAACCAGATGGCAAACCTCTCCGTTTGCCGGAATACGGAACGGCTGCAGCAGCTCATTGACGTCTGGCAGATGTGGAAGCCATGGGACGAGGAAATGGTCCTCACCGGCATGAAGTGCTTCGCCCAGACGGGCAAGTATGACCTGGGGATACAGCTGTATCAGGAGTACGCCGGCCGCCTTCAGAACGATCTGGATGAAGCGCCCTCCCAGCTGGTGGAGCTGATGCAGCAGTCGCTGCTCCACCGCAAAAAGCTCGCCGCCCTCCGCAAGCCGGGGACGCAGGACAGCTTCTTTGGCCGGCTGGAGGAGCTGCAATACATTGACGAGAGGATCTTCTGGTTCTTAAACGAGGACAGCACGCACTCCGTGGTGATTGAGGGCGAAGTGGGCACCGGCAAGACCGAGCTCATGAAGCAGATCCTGAAAATGAACTACGGCACCGATGTTTTGCAGCTGTCCTCCCACTGCTACGGGATCGAGGAAAACTATCCCATGAAGGCGTGGCGCGATATGTTCGTCCAGCTGGAAAATCTGTGCGACATCGGGACCATACAGCTCTCCGAGCAGCATCGCGTCCGGCTCTCGTCCGTGCTGGCGCACGGCGTCAACCTGAGCGGGCACAGCGCGGAGGATGTTACCGTGCTGATCAGCGGCGTGCTGGCCATTTTCAAGGAGCTGGTGAGCCGCTGGCGCATCATCATGTATTTCGACAGCCTCCAATGGATGGATTCGGTCAGCCAGCTGCTCATGCAGCGGGTGATGATCGAATTCGGCAACGAGCAGATCTTTCTCGTGGCCGCGTGCCGAACGGGAGAGGAAAAAAGCGTCCGCGGACTGCTGCTTGCGCTGCAGGAGCGCAACCTGATCGACCTGCTGTCGCTCTCGCCCTTTACGGAAGAAGAGACCACCGCCATCACCCGCGAGGTGCTGGGCGTGTCCGAGCAGGATGACGAGGCTGTTCACAGACTGTATCTCCGCACCGGGGGCAACCCCATGGCGCTGATGGAGATGCTGGGCGTCATCCGCCGGGAGGGCTGGGATTCGCACCTTCCTCTGCCGAAAATCGACATGCTGACCCAGCTGCGGCTGGATCGGCTGAATCCGCAGCAGCGGCGGGTGCTGGATGCCATGTCCATCCAGTTTGAGCAGGCCGATATGGAAGATCTGACGCTCCTGACGGGATTTTCGCCGATGGAGCTGGTGGACCTGCTGGAGCAGCTGATGAGGGCCGACCTTGTGGTGGAGCAGCTGTGGGATCGCGGCGCGGTCTATAAGTTCAGGCACCCGTTCTATAAGCACTACGTCTACCAGCACCTGTCCATGGGCAAGCGGCAGCTGTGGCACCGCACCATGGCCGAGTGCTACGACAAGAAGGAAGGAAGACGCTGGTACATCCTGCTGCCCTATACCATTCGGCACTATGAATGCGGCGGTATGCCGGAGCGGGCCGAGGCGCTGCGTCAAAAGATGCAGAATGAGAAGGAAAACTGAAGGCGCTTTCACCCGTCAATGCGCCGGAGCGACAATATATGAATATAGACTGTGCGGTTTGTACACCGCTTTACAGCTTGCCGAAATGAGGTTCATCCTCGTTTCGGCAAGCTGTTTTTTAACGGGCGATGCGATTTTATTTTACATTTTTTTGCGCCGGATGTTTCCGTTAACGCAATTTTAACGCACCGCGCGTATACTTGAGGTCAAGTTAAACGGAAGAGCACTCCCCGGAAAGCAAATCGACTGTTTGATCGTGAAATATGAAATGGAGGAATGAAAATGACCCCGAATGAACAGCGGATGATGCAGGTCATCGATGAGAACCGCGAAAAGGTCCATAAGATCGCAAAGAAGATCTGGGAATTCAAGGAAGTAGGCTGGGAAGAGTTCCAGTCCTCCGCCCTGCTGGAGAACGCACTGGAGAAGGAAGGCTTTGAAGTCCAGCGCGGTCTGGTCGGCAAGCACCCCAAGTTCGATCAGGAGATCGACATGCCCACCGCCTTCAAGGCTGTGTACAAGGGCAAGGAGGGCGGCCCCGTCATCGGCCTCATGCTGGAATATGATGCGCTGCCCAACGGCCACGCCTGCGGCCACAACCTGATCGCCGCTTCCGGCTTCTCCGCCGCACTGGGCCTGAAGGAAGCCTTCAAGGATATCGGCTCTGTTATCGTTTACGGTACCCCCGCTGAAGAGCTCGAGGGCTCGAAGCACTACACTGTCGAAGCCGGCTACATGGACGAGGTCGACCTGATGCTCGCCAACCACTACGGCGGCAACTGGGGCTCCGAGGTCACCGGTAAGGCCATCGTGTGGCCCACCCACGACAACTGGCTCACCTTCAAGGGGCGCACCGCCCACGCCTCCTCCGCTCCCGAGCAGGGCCGCAGCGCGCTGGACGCGGTGCTCCTCACCTGCACGGCGCTGGAGTACCTGCGCGAGCACATGGTCGAGACGAACCGCATCCACTACATCATCTCCAAGGGCGGCACCGCCGCCAACTCTGTCCCCGATGAGGCAACGCTGAACGTGGAGCTGCGCACCAACGACTCCGCCGAGCTGAACTCCATGATGCGCCGCGTTGACAACATCATCAAGGGCGCCGAGCTGATGACGGAGACCACCGCCATCTACAAGTGGGATGCTCCCTGGTACTGCGCTACCCCCGTGCCCAGCCTGTATCACAACGCTGCTGACTATGCCGCGGATCTGGGCATCGATTCCTCCCGCTTCACCTTCGGCAACCTGCCCAAGGCCTCTTCCGACCTCGGCAGCGTGGCCTACAAGCTCCCCACCGTAGAGATCACCTTCCCCATCGTTCCCGACGGCGAGCCTGTTCCCGTTGGTCACGCGGACGAGACCGCTCTGCTGACCTGCCAGGACTACCCCATCGACCAGTGCATCCTTGCCAGTAAGCTTATGGCGCTCACCGGCCTGCGTATCGCCGGCGATCCCGAGAAGCTCAGCGCCCTGAAGGCGGAGTTTGCCAAGAACTACCGCGAGTGATCCCCCCTGTATTCTCAAGTGAGTGCCTTAACCCACACTCACATGGAATAAAAGAATCGCACAAAAAGAGAGGAGAAAAAACATGTCAGACAATTCTAAGAATCTGTCGTCCACAAAGGACCTGAAGCGAGTCCTTGGCTTCTGGGACCTGATGGCTGTCGGTATCGGCTCCATCATCGGTTCCGGTATCATGTCCCTGACCGGCTGGGGTATTGATGAGACCGGCCGAAGCGTTTGCATCGCGTTCGTCATCGGCGGTATCATTGCCGTCCTGGCCCGTTCCCCGCAGATCTTCCTGAACTCCGTAGCACGTTTCCGCGGCGGTGACTACTCCATGGTGGGCACCTTCCTTGGCCCCCGTTGGACCGGCACCTATTCCATGATTGCCCTTTTGACAAGCGTTACCCTTTGTATGTACGCTCTGTCCTTCGCCGACTATGCCATGCCCTTCCTCCCCAATGTGAGCCGTAAGGTCATCGCTCTGTCGATCCTCACCATCCTGTTCATCACCAACACCTTCGGTATCAACGCGTTCTCCAAGATTCAGAACGCAGCAGTTATCGTGCTGGTCATCTCCCTGACGGCCTTTACTGCGGTCGGTCTGACCAAGCTGGACGGCAATTACTTCGAGCCCACCCAGTTCATGACCCACGGTGCCGTCGGTCTGTGGCAGGCTTCCGTCCTCATGAGCTACACCTGCGATGGCGCTCAGTACGTCACCCAGATGAGCGGCGAGGCGAAGAACCCCACCCGCGATATCCCCCGCGTTATGCTGTTCTCCACTCTGGGCGTCTCCGTTTTCTATGGTTTGATCGGTGTGGTCGCTTCCGGCGTGCTTCCTGTTGACCAGGTTGCCGGCCAGCCCATGACCGTCGTGGCCCAGGCGATCCTCTCCAAGCCCCTGTACTACCTCTTCTGCATCGGCGGCGGCTGGATGGCTCTGCTCACCACCCTGAACAGCTCCATCGCCACCTGCACCAAGCCCCTGATGCAGGCCTGCAACGACGGCTGGTATCCCCGCTCCCTGGCCCGTCTGCACCCCAAGTATCGCACTCCCCTGATCCTGCTGGGCTTCTACTATGTGGTCGGCTTCGTCCCCATCGCCTTCGGTATTGATATCGACATCATCAGCAACATCACCATCACTGTCGGTGCCATCACCAAGACCATGATCGTGCTGTGCCTGTGGAACATGCCCAAGGTCCTGCCCGAGGCTTGGAACAAGTCCAACTTCCACATCAGCAACGGCGCTCTCAAGGCTCTGTGCATCGTTGACCTCCTGGTGATCGTCGTTTCCGGCGTTACCTCTTCGTTCGAGCTGCCTCTGCCCCTGCTGCTTGGCAACCTTGGCGTTGTGGTCTTTGCCTTCCTCTTCGGCAGCATTCGCTTCAAGAGCGGCAAGGTCCAGGTCGAGGAGAGCTACGAGTTGTCCTAATTTTCCCTGATAGATACCTCTTTCACGTTCAACACCCCGGAAAGCAAACGGTTCATGTTTATAGGTACACAATGTGACCTATGGGGCAAACCGGACGGTACAGGGCACGAAAAAATAGGTCGAGGGAATTCCCCTCGACTTATTTTTTCTTTGATCCCAAGTTTATTTGAGCGACACATTTCAATTGGATACGCAGACTTGATACGGGATATAACATTAGATTAAATTTCAGCCATCTGCCTTTTCATTGGCAGATGGCCGTTTTTTTGCTTAACAATTATTGAGCATCGTGCAAATCTGTTATTCCCCGCAAAAATTTTCCGTCATACGAAGGAGACTGCTAAGGTTTTTCGCTTTTAAGATATCCACCTTAGTGATCATACCACTGTCCTCGTGCTGTAGGACAAGAGACTTCCCATATTGCTCAAGAGATATATTTTTTGCCAAAAAACGCTTGCCTTGAAGCGTGGCCTCGATATCGGGGTGAGCAGTCAGCTCAAATACGATCGCGCTGTGGTCGTCGTGATCGCAAAAGGCAAGCTGCATGGGAAAGGTATCGGAGGAATTATCCTTGTCTGGCGTAGCGAGGAAGATGCTGCCGTTCTGATAATCACAGAGATAATGATACGGATAGTCGAAGTTCGTACTTATAGTCTTATCTGTTTCAAGATCGATCAAAGAGTATTGTTGATCATCATTCAAAGAGTATCGCTGACTATTGCCGGTCAACGCATAACCGTGGGTGATCTCTAACTGCTTGAAAGTGTCGGAGGCTCGACCTGTTTTGGGATTATAGAAGGATTTTTCATTATTATCATAATATTGCTTTATCACAATACCGGATCGATCCATCCAGGCAAGACCGGAATAAGGCCCGTATCCAATATCTTCTGCGCGGATATCATAATTTTTCGTAAGGAAAAGTCTCTTTAACCAGTGTTGATGTCTTTGAAACAGACAGAATATACCGCATCCAAGATAAATGATGTTGTCATACCGGTAAGGGAGAACTTTACGGTATTCTATCTTCCCTTGCTCATCTGTCTGGTCCACTTGGAGCAAGCCAAACTGCCCGCCCTTATATGCCTTGCATAGAGCAACGCTCTTTTCGTTATCGCTCTCTTTTTGCTTTAGACAACATTCCCAAGTCCACTCTATCGTTGCAAGGAAAAGCTCATTTTCGAGTTCCATTCTGCCCCTCCCTCTGTAAACATGGTTTCCTGTTCGATTGTATCTGTATTATAAAGCACGCCCCTGTACATTTGTCTGTACAGGGGGCGCCGATTATTTTACTCGGTATGGCATCAGCAAAGCATTTCCGTCAACTTTCTTTTTAGCTGTTGACGCCTTTCTTCGATGAAATGCTCAAAGTTTACAAATGTATAATCCATTTTCGGCAGGTAATTGTCAGCCCGATACTGTGCCTTTTCTGAATCCGTCGGGCAAATACGGGCAAACCAATCATCGAAATCTTTATTCTGTTTTTCAATATTTGGTATAGTTGCAAGGAACTGGAGGTTGCTCAAATCATTCACATGATCCATACAGAAATCCACTCTATCTGATGAAACACCATTTTTCTCCAGCATCGATTTGGTGAACTTACTTTTTGGATAGATGTGATCGATATCAAACTTGTTGCTGTAGTCCAAAGATGGATAAAGGAACATCAATATGGTACGAGTATCTGGCTGTCCGTATTTGCGATCCAGTAGATTTTCAATGTCATCGTCTGTAAAGATGAGCGTCTTATTTCCGCCGCGCAACTCATCGACGATCTCATCGATCGGAAAATCATTCTTGCCGTTCTTTTTGATAATCTCTCTAATTGGCCTGAGAATACTGTCCGGCTGTCCGCTAAATGCCTTTTTAAGCAGCGCCAAGCTGAGCCATTTTTTTGATTTTAATTCTATTGGAGGTAGTTGATGTAGAGGTCACAAAACTCGGTGGATTGCCGATGGTCATAAGATAATAAGCGATGGGGATAACCGCGTTGTTAGAGGTTAGATTCTCACGAGAGAACCCAAAGCTGGCAACAAGCTGAAACGCCAGAGCAACAGATTTTATTATTGTTTGCCAGTTTTGTTCAATCTTCAACATATTCGTTTTATTAAAGTTATCGACCTTAAACGCTATATCACGGAAATCACTAAGCACAAGGGATGCCTTCAAGACAAAGTCTTTATTTACATTGAACCCATAGCCAATAGAGTTGATCTCATCAACAAAATCCGTAATTTCCTTTCGTGCGTCTAATTCCTTCCACTGCGCAGAAGCAATTGATAAAAGCAAGTCTGAATAACTGAGAATTGTTCCACCACTGTTTACGCGGATAAAGATTTGGAGTACTGTATCCAATTGCTCGTTTTTAACCTTATAGTAGCTGATGCTTCTTTGCTCATGAACGGCCTTGTATAACGCTCCTAATGCGTTGTTGGCAAATTCCGCTTGTTCTTTTGAGTAGGAATATACAATATTACTCATTAAATATCTCATAACATCACCAAGTTCTGGCATGTTCAAGATATTACCAACAGCGAACCAATAATGCTCGTTGTCATTCTCCGCTTCGCCTTCAGTCAAAAACGAAAACTCATATTTGTCAGTGTCGTTTTTTGCAGGTCCAACAATATTAAGATAAAGCCTTCTTTCAAGAAAGGCAGCATCATTTTTCCACTGTTTGCGGGGAGTTCTATATGCATAAGAGCCCGTTAGTCCGATATAAATTGAAGTTAGCCTCTGCTGACCGTCCAGTACCGCCATTGCATTTTGATTTCCTGCAAGATTTATTCTTGGGTTGTGTCTGGCATTTTTTTCGTGGTAATTTTGAAGAAAGCTGTAAAATGTATATGATGTGATCTGCTCATTGGTGAGTTCCCAAAAAAGAAATGTTCCAATTGGGTATCCCTGCATAATGCTGTCGAACAGCCTTTCAATTTGGGGAGTACCCCATACAAATTCTCGCTGAATAGATGGTAGAACATACTTATTTGCTGAGATGTCATTTACAATTTCCGCGATGGTTAGGGGCGTCTCGTAAGCCATAATACACAGTCCTTTCCTTAAAATTATTATCTATGCACGGGTAAGCCCGTGAATTGATCGTCCCCCAGCAAATAGCGATTTTGCATAAGGCTTTCGATGATCTCCTCCCGCAGCCACGCAGGCTCTACGACCTCCACACGCGGTAGGTATTGCAGCGCCCAGAATTTGACGCCGCGCGGCGGTGCGGTAAAACTGGCGGTAAAGGTATTTTCGTCGTGTTCACGGATCTGTACCTCTGTGCCAAAGCGGTCGATCACATCGTCTAAGATGGCTCGGTCACAGTACATGATGATGCGCTCCGGCGCGCCGACATAGGCATAGACAGCATTTTGTGCCTCCTGACGGGCGACGGCCTCGCTGCGAGGATCATCCAAAATCTGAATGTCCTTCATGCGGTCAATGCGGTAAAGACGCGTATTTGGCGCGTGGTCGGGAACACAAATGAGGTAATACCGCTCATTCATGTAAACCATTTCGTAGGGGCTGAGCGTATAGGTCTTTGTCTCATGCTGTTTTTTATCCAGCCCGTAGTGGAGATAGCCGAGCCGGACTTTTTTCTTCTGCGCGATCGCCTCATCCAACTGCTCGATGTTCCAGAATACCTGCCGGTTGTCGGTCTTGCGGTCCTGCCGCGATATGGTCAGATAGCGATAACGCTTCCGCTGGTAGACGCTAAGCTGCTTTTGCAACTTCTGGACAAGCTGCTCGGTCTGCTTTGCAGGGATGAACGGGAAGGAATATACCGCGTCGGTCAGCAGAAGGACTTCTGACTGCTCCAATTCCCGACTGCGGAGGTAATAGCCGACACCGTTGTCCTCGTAAATGGAAATGTCGTAACCGAGCTCGATCAAAAGCGCAACGGCCCCATAAACGGTGCGGCGGTCGATTTTGATGCCGTAGAGGGACTGCATCTTTCCAATGATCTCCCGCATGGGTAGAATGTGTTCCGCGTCGGAGTATTCTCTCAGGACTTCCAAGAGGCAGATGGCGTTGGCTTTTTCCGTCAGCATGGTACATATCCCTTCTTTCGCTTACTTTACTTGAGTATAGCATCTGCGGATGGGCTTGTATAGGATAATAACACAGCTGAATGTACAAATGTTTGTATAGGTTTTTTACTCAGCAAATTGATCCATATCTGAAGTGGCTTCGCTCAGCACGCCATAGACCTCCGTCAAAGCGCGAACATACTGCGGGAAATTGCGCCGCAGCTCACTGTCCTCCCCCGGCGGCGGAACCGGTCTCCGCATCATACGATGAACAGCCCTCCATACCTGAAGCCTGCTGCCGGGATAGGATTCTCTCAGCTTCTCGACCGCGCGGTTCTTCGCCTTCTCCACGGCGGACTCCTTCATCATGTGATACATCCCGATCTCTTTCAAGGTCGCCTCCGGGTATCCGAACACGTCGCAGGTCTTGCCGAGAATGTCCCTGTCCTTCTTCGGCAGGGTATCGAACAGCTCCCGAAGGAGCTCGATGCAGACTTTGCGGTACACGGCTTGCTCCACCGAAGCGGTGAGCGTCCCAGGCATCAGCCGCTCATAGGGATCGCCGTCATAGCCCTCCGGGACAAGGTCATGCACACCGAGGAAATGGGTGTTGTAGCGAACATACCGGCTGACACGAGCCTCGGGAATGCCCAACTCCTCCGCGATTTCACTGGTATCCTTCCATGCAACATGATACAGCCTCTGCGCCTGTCGGACGGCAGACATCTCGTCCTTGCTCAGTGCCATGCAGCCAATATTCTGTTCCAGCCAGCGGGTCATGCGCCCCTTCAAATGCGGGTAAAGATAGGTGGTGAGCGCGGCGCGGCTCTCGTCATACTCCCGACTCTGTATCCGTGTCAGGAATTCCAACGCGCCCTCGCCGCAGAGGTCGTCCAGAATCGTTTTCGTATACGCGGAAAACTGATTTGGATGATGCTGATCCGTCATCAAGCAGTTAAACTCCGCCGCGGCTTCCTTGGCGATGCCGCGGATCAGACCGATGTTTTTATAGTACAGCTTTTCCAGCGCAGCTTCATCACCGTCATAATATTGGCGAACCAGTTGCTCGTTGGTCATGCTTGCTCACCCGCCTTTTTCTTCGGCGGACGGCCCCTCGGATTGGCCGTTCTGGTGATCCCGCAGCGCTGGTAGACATTCTCAGACGAAACGCTCTCTTCAAAGGCTTCTACAGAAATACTTGCGTCGCGCAAGGCGTCATAGAGCAGATCCCGCACATAGTCCTTGGCTTTTCTTGCGTCCTTCTGTGAGATCGCGTTCCGAGACAGATCCTTCGTGATGCGGGCAAAGGTGGTCACCTTGACTTTGACCTTGGGAATGTCCTTTGCCAACTCCTTCTGCACCTCCACCGAACCAAACTGTCGGCAGGTGTAGCCGGGCGCGTGGGGACATGCCCCTTCGCAGTACAGCGCGTGGACACCGCTCTTGAGCAGAAAATACCGTCCGCAGATGATGCAGCGGCGGACGTTGTGACCGCTGTTCAGCGCCAGCATAAAATCCGCTTTCATCAGCGCCTGCAAGCTGTCGGTCACGTGCTCCTGACAGATAGCGACGGAGCCGTCCGGCAACTGCCGCGGCGAATAGGAAAGCTCGTAGGCGTCGTGGGTCGTATAGCAATCGCCGTTGTTGCGGATGGGATTGACGATCAGCTTTTCCGCAATGCGCTCATCATTGTAGAAACCGTAGAGAGCCTTCGCGTACTCCTCCGGGCTGTTATGATCCAGTTTGGACAAGCTGAACTGAATAAAGTTCCGAATGGTCTCGTTGAAAGCACGGATGTCATGGAGGTACAGCGCGTAGCGGTCAAGGTACTTCTGGTAGCCACGCCATGCGTCCCTGGTGGGACCGAAGGCGCAGAGCATCTCATAATAAAAAGCCATCCCATCTTCCAGATCTGCCTCACTCGGATGGAACAGGTCGAGCGGAGCATACTCGCCGCGCTGGGAGAATTGGTTTGCCACGCGCTCAAACTGTCTTTTTTGCGCTTCCGCTGTCGGTGCTCGATCCTCTGTGGGAAATACGCTGAACTGCTCCGTGATCTCCCGTATGGCAGAGAAGAAAGCGTCCTCGCTCTCGTCCAGCAGCAGGCGGAACACCTGATACCGGCGCAGCTTCTGACAGAGCGCATCCATCTTCTCATTCAGCTTCCACCAAAGCGCTATGTCCCGCTTCCGCTCATATTCTTTCGCAAGATCGGTGATCTGTGACATACGCTTTTTCAGGCGCAGGTATTCGTCCGGAGACAGATTCAGCAGATCGGCGGTCAGCATACCAGCGGTCAACTGCTGGCCGTTCAGTTCCAAGGTGCTGCCATAGGTGTAGAAAATGACGCTGCCTCCCATGTGTATCCTCCCTCGCAAAAATTGTCCTACTTGATTTTTAATTTGTCCGCTCTTTTTCTCAGCATAGCATGAATTCCTCCACAATACAAGCAGAGGGAAAAACCACGCGCCGTCCCGTGGTAACGCCCCTCTGCTTTTTTCTGCTCTCATCGTTCCGATGGGAGCAATATTTTTTAAGGAGGATTCGAAATTGAAAAAAGAAAACCGATTACAAACCATCGATGGTGAAACGCTGATGAGTCAGCCGCTCACACCGTTGAATTTCGTGGTGGACACACTGCTCTCTCAAGGATTGCACATCCTCGCAGGATCTCCAAAGGTGGGAAAATCGTGGCTGGCGCTGTGGCTGGCCGTCACGGTGGCGAAGGGCAAAGCCGTCT
>OOBV01001786.1_pt1 | contig 12462 bp, 12 predicted proteins | sample 1671731 | NCBI WGS metagenome assembly OOBV01 (sample SAMN06348186, study PRJEB24527) | human gut metagenome | biome: human gut; feature: ankylosing spondylitis patient; material: feces | host: Homo sapiens | place: China | collected 2015-10
CTCCCCGTGGCGTGCCTCAGATCGAAGTGACCTTTGACATCGACGCCAACGGCATCGTCAATGTGTCCGCCAAGGATCTGGGCACCGGCAAGGAGCAGAAGATCACCATCACTTCTTCCACCAACCTGTCCAAGGAAGACATCGACAAGGCCGTGAAGGAAGCCGAGCAGTTTGCCGAGCAGGACAAGAAGCGTCACGAAGAGATCGACATTCGCAACAACGCGGAGAACCTGGTCTATTCCACCGAAAAGAGCCTGAAGGACCTGGGCGACAAGGTGACCGACGAAGAGAAGAAGCCCATCGAAGAGCAGATGGAAAAGGTGAAGGAAGCTCTGAAGGGCGAGAATGTGGAAACCATCAAGCAGGAGACCGAAGAGCTGACCAAGCGGTTCTATTCCATCGCCGAAAAGCTGTATAAGGACGCCGCTCCCCAGGAGGGCCAGCAGGCCGAGGCACAGTCCGATGCAAACAATGCCGACGGCAATGTGTATGACGCCGACTACAAAGTGGTTGACGAGGACGAAAACAACAAATAAGCAAGGGATGATAGCCTGACGGTGGTTTTGCCAAAGGAGAAAAAATTCTATGCCCGAAGAGAGAAGAGATCTCTACGAAGTGCTGGGCCTGCAGCGGGGCGCTTCGGAGGATGAGATCAAAAAAGCATACCGCAAGCTGGCAAAAAAATATCACCCGGATTTGAACCCCGGCGACAAGACCGCCGAGGAAAAGATGAAAGAAGTCAACGCCGCCTATGAGATCCTCTCCGACCCGGAGAAAAAGGCCCGGTACGACCAATTCGGCCATGCCGGGGTGGACCCCTCTTATGGGGCCGGGGCCGGATATAGCGGCCAGTACACAGGGTTTGAAGATTTTGACCTGGGAAGCATTTTTGACAGCTTTTTCGGCGGCGGCCAGCAGGCCCGCCGCACCGGCCCCCGCCGCGGGGAAAACATCCAGGTCAGCCTGAATCTGAGCTTTGAGGAAGCGGCCTTCGGCTGCGAAAAGAAAATCACCCTGAACCGTGTGGAAAAGTGTCCTGACTGCAACGGCTCGGGAGCCAAGCCGGGCACCTCTGCCGAGACCTGCCCCGACTGCCACGGCACCGGCCAGGTCAAGACCACCCAGCGCACGGTGTTCGGCGTCTTTTCATCCTCCAGCCCCTGTCCTCGCTGCCGGGGCACAGGCAAGATCATCAAGGAGCCCTGCAGCACCTGTCATGGGGCGGGTACTGTGCGGAAAAGCCGCACCCTCACCGTCAAGATCCCGGCGGGCATCGACCATGGCCAGACCATCTCCATGCGTGGGGAAGGGCATATGGGCCAGAACGGCGGCCCGGCGGGGGATGTGTACATCACCGTCAGCGTCAAGCCCCATCCGCTGTTCAAGCGCCGTGGGCAGGATGTGATGATCGAAATGCCGGTGACCTTTGTCCAGGCCACTCTGGGCGCCGAGCTGATTGTTCCCACCATTGACGGCAAGATTTCTTACAATATGCCGGAAGGCACCCAGCCGGACACCATTTTCCGTTTGAAAGGGAAGGGCATTCCCAATGTGAATGGCCGGGGCCGGGGCGATCAGTTTGTCAAAGTGAAGATCGAGATCCCCCGCAACCTGACAAGCGAGCAAAAGGACATTCTGCGCCGCTTCGACGACAGCGCCGAGGAGGCCCAGTACAAGGAGAAAAAAGGCTTCTTTGAAAAAATGAAAGACCTTTTCAAATAACCGGGTAAACAAAGGGCCTGGGACGGAATCCGTCCCAGGCCTTTTTTATTATATGTATTTGTTTTTTAGCAAAACTTTCTTATTGTGGCACTTGCTGCGCTACTTGCAAAAGTTTCTGGCTAATCCGTGTCTGCACCTCAACATAATAGGCTGTTTCTGCTGTATTTAACTCTTTGTTTTCCCACGCTTCAAAGGCCTCCATAGTTTCCGCATATTTACTCATATAATCTGCGTAATCAGACAGCAATGTCAAATCGGTCCCATCCGATTCGGCATATTTCTTCATAAATGCGATGTATTCGTCAAAAAATGCCTCGTAGGTATCCATTGCTTCTTTAAATTCCGGCCGCATGCCATCAATCAGCTCCGGCGTTTCCGGTACAGAAGGTGCAGGCTCGCTTGAGGATTGAGCATCTTCTCCTTCTGGTGTTGCAGAAACATCAGGCTCATTGGATTCGTTGGCAGACGGAGCATCACCAGAAGTTGCATCCTTTTCAGCTCCAGAAGAAACCAAAGAAGAAGAGAGATTATCGGAAGAGACCGACTCATTGCTTCTATTTGAGATAATGCCAGCCACAATCAGAACAATAATAAGCCAGAACCACCACTTTTTATAGATTGGCTTTTTATTTTTTGCCCCGCATGACGGACATACCTTTGCTTTCTCTGGAAGTGGGTTGCCGCAATTCTTGCATACACTGATTTTGGACTTTTTCACCATTGCTCTCTCCTTTTTAACAGTTATGACCATTTTCCCAAAATTGTTTTCTTTTGCGCATCAAACTCGTCCTGGGTCAATATACCTTCGTCCAGCAGCTCTTTCAATTCCCGCAGTTGCCCAACCGCGCTCTTGGAAGCGGTGGGATTTACAGTTTCCTGAATCCCCTGGGCCATTGTGTTTCCCAAAGCCACGCCAGCTCCCAGCCCTGCCAGACCCCCCTCCTGTTTGGACGCATCCCGCATTGCTCTTGCGGTCTGATACTGCATAAAGGATGCCATATCCTGCTTTGCCATACCAATTCCGGATTGCTCGTCGATCAGCTTTTCAACCTCATCGGGCAGGGAGATATTTTCAATGATAATATCACTGAACTGCACACCCATTGCAGTAGCTTGTGCATTCAGTCGCTGCTGAAGCTCACTGGACAGCTTTCGGTATTCCGTGGCCAGATCAAGCACAGACATCTCGCTTTCGCCTACTGCGACGGAGAAAGTCTCTGTGACCATGGATGAAAGATATTCCACAATATCATAGGTCATCACAATTCCCTTTGTCCCAAATATCTCCCGCATAAACGCCGCAACATCAGTAATTCGAAAAGCAAACTTTCCAAAGGAACGGATACGAACCATATTAAAGTCCTTATCACGCTTCATAATCGGATTCTTGGTTGCCCATTTATTATCAATAAATTGCCTGGTGCTCACAAAATACACATCGGCAATTACCGGGGAAACGAATAAGTAGGGGAATGCTTTCAGACTGGACAACACCGGAAAGTTATTTGTTGTCAGCGAATAGGTTCCGGGCGGCAGAATATCGGCAAGTTTTCCGCCTTTCAGAAAAACGACGCTCTGGCTTTCCCGCACGATTACCTTGGAACCCTGTTTCAGTTCATTGTTTCCGCTTTCACGCTGATATTTGGAAACAATCAGCTTATTGCTCTCGTCCACATATTCAATTACATCAAGGAATTGATCTTTTACTGCATCCAACAGTCCCATATAATCACCACCTCTTACTGACGCAGCGGCAAATCAAACTGATCTTTAAAAGAGCCGACCACAATCAAAATGATGTCAATGATCCATCCAATCCCAAACAAACCGAATGTAAACAGATATAGGATGCCTGTTCTATTTTTTCCCACATAAAACCTGTGTGCACCAAACCACCCTAAAAAAATGCAGAGCAGCAACGCAACCATCTTGCTTTTCTTGCTGACACTCGCCACCACAACTGAATTGGGAATGGTCTGATTATTGATGATAACCTGCGGTTGGACAACGGGCTGACCTGATGGAGGTGCTATTGTTGTAGCATTGGAGGTGTTTTCCTCTTTGTACCCGCAATATCCACAACTGCCATTTTCCATTGGTGCTCCGCATACCGGACATTTTGCTGCCATGGTTGATTCCTCTCCCTATCTTAAAAATTGGCAAATACTCCCGTTGAGAATATAAATGCAGAATGGTGTAGTTTTTGGCAAACTATCCAAGCTAAAGAAATCGCTAGACTTTTAGGCATTTCCAATATATAATGGTTTCCGATAGGAAGAAAATCCCGTTTTGCAAGAATGTACAGCTTTTTGTAAAAAAATTTGTTCTTATTTGATCATTTTTTGCCCCTCTCCCAGCGTTCCGCCCGGTAGCGGAAGGTGGAGAGGGGCATTTTGCATATTTTGGCGGCCTGAGTGCCGGTGATCTCGCCCTTTTTCCATTTGCTGAGCGCCTCTTCAAACCCAGGGGGCAGGGGAGTGGCCGGGCGGCCCAGATGTACACCCCGGGCCTTGGCGGCGGCGATGCCCTCGGCCTGGCGCTGGCGGATATTGACCCGCTCGTTTTCCGCCACAAAAGACAATATTTGCAGCACGATATCGCTTAAAAAAGTGCCCATCAGGTCCTTGCCCCAGCGGGTGTCCAGAAGGGGCATATCCAGCACCACAATGTCCACCCCTTTCTCTTTGGTCAGGATGCGCCACTGCTCCAGAATGTCCCCATAGCTCCGCCCCAGACGGTCGATGCTCTTCACATAGAGCAGATCGTCTTTTTTCAGTTTTCGTACCATCCTTTCATACTGGGGCCGGTGAAAATCCTTGCCCGACTGTTTGTCCACAAACAGGTTTTCCTCTTTGATTTGCAGCCCCTTCAGCGCCAACACCTGCCGCTCCTCATTCTGCTCTTTGGTGCTGACCCGGATGTATCCATAAATATTCCCCATCCTGTTTTTGCTCCTTTCCGCCTGCTGTTTTCACCATGATAAACGCAGAGGGGAAGTTCTTGTCGTAAAAATGCGCAAAAAGGCAACAATCCACCCGTTCCTCTTGACAAAACAGGCGGTTTATATTATGATAAGACCTGTTACCGATTTGTAATCAAAACACACTGATTTGTAATCTTCGGATTTTATTACCATTTCTTACGAAAGGAGGCCTGCTTCTTGAAGATCAAGAACATGGGATCTCTCAAAAGCAGGGTCCGCCGGCAGCAGGTCAAATGCAAGACCCATCTGGAGCGTTTGTGCCGCATCGGCGCCAATCGTCCCGGTGCCCAAAGCGGCAAGGAACTGATCCGCACCCTGGCTGGCAAAACCGCTCAAGCGGCAGACAGCCTGTTCCACCTGGCCGGTATGGCCGGCGTAGTGGTGGGGGAAGGGCTGCAAAAGACCTTCGGCCGCACCGCCTCTCACCTGGCGCAGCAGGGCCGCAACGGCCTGCGCCGCCTGGAAGAAGCACGCACCCAATATCTCCTCTCCGCCCGGAAGGAAAAGCGCAGCCGTGTGCCGGCCTGTGCCTTCCTGGCTACCGCCACCATCATGCTCTTCTCCGCCACCTATTTCGGCATCGGCGTGGAAGTGTGGCTGGACGGTCAGTCCCTGGGCTTTGTGTCCAGCAAAGAGGATATGGAAAAAATCATCAACAAGGTGGAAGAACGCACCGGCGGCTATCTGGGCCATCCTTATACCCTTTCCGCCGACCTGACATATTCTCTGGGCTATATGCAGCCTGACCGGCTGCTGGACGAAACAGAGGCCGAAGAAGCTCTGTTTGCCCAGGTGGAAGAGGTCTCCACCCAGTATGTGCTGTCGGTGGACGGCCAGGTCATCGGCGTCAACCCCAGCAAAACCGCTCTGGAACTGCTGAAGCAGCGGATGCTCTCGGCCCAGGTTGGCCAGGACGAAAACGCTCAGGCGGAATTTGTTCAGGATGTGACCATTGAACAGATGACCGTTCCCACCAGCGCGGTGGATTCCATCGAAGAAATCGAACTGGCGCTTTCCGGCGAAAAAAGTGGCACCAAGGTTTATGCGGTGCAGCAGGGAGACACCCTCAGCCAGATCGCCGAAAATTACGGCATGACTCTGGAGCAGGTGCAGGGACTCAACCCCCACATCGACCCGGCCCGCATCCATGTGGGCGAGGAGATCACCCTCCAGAACAGCGAGCCGCTGCTGTCGGTGAAAAAGACCACCACAGTGGAATACACCCAGGAAATCGCCTATGAAAGCGAAGTCCAGTACAGCGAAGAGCTGTATGAAAACGAAAGCAAGATCGTCACCGAAGGTCAGAACGGCGTAGCTCAGGTGGTGGCCAATGTGGTCAGCATCGACGGCGTGGAGCAGGAACGCACCATCCAGAGCTGGGAAGTCGTTCAGCAGCCTCAGAACGAGGTGAAGGTGGTTGGCACCAAGGAGAAGCCCACCACATCCTCCAAGGGCTACTTCATCCAGCCTTTCCGCGGCATTCTCACCTCTCCCTATGGCTACCGCAGCCGTGGTTTCCACACTGGTGTGGACTGGGCCGGCACCAAGGGTAGCCCGGTGGTGGCCGCTGACGGCGGCACGGTGATCCAGGCCGGCTGGAACGGTGGCTATGGCTATTGTGTCATCATCGACCACGGCAATGGTCTCCAGACCCTCTACGCTCACAACAGCGCGTTGCTGGTGCGGGTAGGGGAGAAGGTAGCCCAGGGCCAGCAGATCGCCAAGCTGGGCTCTACCGGCAACAGCACAGGCCCCCATTGCCATTGGGAAGTGCGGGTCAACGGCTCTCCGGTGAACCCCATGCCCTATCTCTCCTAGCATCCTTTCTTCAAAAATCAAAACGGACGCCTTCCCGGCGTCCGTTTTTTGTCATTCCATGGAGGTTGTATCACCGATGCAAACAGCACCAAACAAAGAAGTCCTGCGGCAACAGATGGAGGAGCGCATCTGGCGCTTTCTCTTGTCCTTTCGGGAGCAGAATCAGCTGCCGCCCCTTTGGCGGCGGGGCCTCTCATCGGCTTTGCCGACACAGATCATCCTGGCTTTCTCAGGCTGCGCCAGGCTGTGCTGCCGGACCATGCTTTGCCCCAGGAGATTCTTCCCGGCTGCCGCACGGCTGTGGTGTGTTTTCTTCCCTTTTCCCTGGAGGTGATAAAAAGCAACCGGGAAGGCCGCTATGCCTCCCCTCTGTGGGTGATGGCCTACCAGCGCTCGACTCAGGTCTTGGGTTCTGTGGGCCAGCTGATTCAGGCCATCGCTGAAGAGGAGGGCTTCCGCGCCGTCATTCCCACGGACACCGGCTACGCCGCCCCCGGCCTTTACAAAAGCCGCTGGTCCCACCGGCATATCGCCTTCCTGGCCGGCATGGGCACCTTCGGAAAGCACAACCTGCTCATCACCTCCAAAGGCTGCTGCGGCTACTATACCTCGCTAGTGACCACTCTGCCCCTGGCGGGAGACCCTATCCCTACAAAGCCCGCCTGCCTGCTCTACCAGGGAAAAGACTGCGGCCTGTGCGTCAAACAATGCGTGGGCGGCGCTTTGACAAAGGAAGGCTTCTGCCGGGAAAAATGCTATGCCATGTGTATGGAAAATCAGCCGGTACAGCAGAAAAGGGGCATGGCCCTTCCCGCCGATGCCTGCGGCAAATGCGCCGTTTGCCTGCCTTGCTCTTTTGCTTCTCCCTATACGGAGAAATAGCAGGAAGGCCGCCGAGAAGTTCTCGGCGGCCTTTTTATGGGAGGTTTCTGGTTTTTCGTTTTTCTTACTTCACATCGGCCCAGGAGGTGATCTCACCGGTGTAGATGCCCTTGATGGAGTCGGTGGAGATGTCATCCAGGCTGTTGTCCTTGTTCACCACGATGGCGATGCCGTCCATGGCGATCTGCGTGGCTTTCAGCTCAGCCAGTTCGCTGTCCTTCAGCTCACGGGAAGCCATGCCGATGTCGCAGGTGCCTTCGATGGCGCCAGACATACCGGCGCTGGAGTCGCTCTGCTGGATCTCAATGGTGGCATTGGGGTTGACCTTCTCATAAGCTTCCTGGAGCTTTTCCATGATGGGAGTGACGGAGGAGGAACCGGCTACCACGATCTTGCCTTCGGGCTGAGTGCCTGCGAAAGCAGGAGCGGCATCATCCACAGGGATGTAACCGTCGGCCACCACTTCCTGGCCTTCCTTGCTCATGATGAAGTTGATGAAGTCCTGAGCCACCGGGCTGGGATCGCCCTTTGTAGCGATGTTAAAGGGGCGGGCCACTTTATAAGAACCGTTCTTCACATTCTCTGCGCTGGCTTCGGCGCCGTCCACCTTCAGGGCCTTGACAGTGTCATTGAGGGAACCCAGGGAGATATAGCCGATGGCGCCCGGATTGCCGCTGACCTGAGTCATGACCGCTTCGGTCTGGTTGGCAACCACAGCCTCTTCGGTGGTCTTGTCTTCGCCGTCCTCTTCCACACCGGTCAGCTCCACAAAGGCGCTGCGGGTGCCGGAACCATCCTCACGGGTGACTACGGTGATGGCATCATCGCCGCCGTCGTCGCTATTGCCGGCCGCATTGCCGTCCTGAGCGCAGCCAGACAGCAGGGAAGCAGTCATCAGACCAGCCAGAATCAAAGAAAGTTTCTGTTTTGTGTTCATTTCGGTTTCACCTTTCGTTCTGTAAAATTCATTCCGTCTTTTCGTTACGGCCATATAGTAAAACAAGTTTGTAAAGTCGTAAGCCGCCGGAGGTAAAATGAAAGTAAAATGGTCTATTGCACTGTAAAATCCCCTATGATAAGATTCCCAAAAAGGAGGAACGCCTGATGAAAGCCATGAAATGGATCATTCCCGGCCTTTTTCTGGTGCTGGGGATACTGGGTCTTTGCTTTTTTCTGGACACCCAGCGTGTCCCGCCCCCAGCTCCCCCTGCAATAGAAAAAGAGGAAAAAGAAGAAGAGGCCCAGAAGGATGAAAGCGAAAGGCCGGACACATCCTCACCAGAGCCTCCTTTGTCCCTGGCCCAGCAGCGGCTTTCGGAAATGACCCTGGAAGAAAAGCTGGGGCAGGTCTTTTTGGTCCGCTGTCCTTTGGCCGAAGATCGGCCGGAAGTGGAGGCCCTGGCCCCTGGCGGCGTGCTGCTCTTTGGCCGGGATTTTGAAGGGAAGGACGCTGCTCAGGTCAAGGCGGACACCGAAAGCTGGCAGCAAAATGCCAGAACGCCCATCCTCTTCGCCGTGGATGAAGAGGGGGGCACTGTGTGCCGCGTCAGCGGAAACCCAGGACTGCGGGCGGAGAAATTTCTCTCTCCCCGGCAGGCCTATGCCCAAGGCGGCTGGGAAAAAGTGGAGCAGGACACCCGGGACAAAAGTGCCCTTCTCAACGCTTTGGGCATCCGGCTCAACCTGGCTCCGGTGGCCGACCTCTCCGATGATCCCCAGGACTTCATCTATTCCCGCAGCTTCGGAGGGGATGCAGGGCAGGTCGCTCAGTTTGTCCGGCAGGCGGTGGGCTGGGCCAGGCAGGAAGGGGTGGCCTCGGCCCTGAAACATTTTCCCGGCTACGGCAGCAATGTGGACACCCACACCGGCCTCAGCTGGGACAGCCGCACCCTGGAAGAGCTGGAAAGCCGGGACTTGATCCCCTTCCAGGCCGGTATTCAAATGGGGGCCGCCTGTGTGCTGGTCAGTCACAATGTGGTGGATGGGCTGGAAAGCGGCGTCCCGGCCTCCCTTTCTACTCAGACCTACCGGTATCTCCGGGAGAAAATGGGTTTTTCCGGCGTGGCCATCACCGACGATCTGGTGATGGGAGCCATCCGGGACTACTGCGGCGGAGAAAGCGCCGCCCCTCAGGCCCTGATGGCCGGAGCCGACCTGCTCATCGTCTCCGACCTGCCCACGGACTATGCCGCCCTGCGCCAGGCGGTGGAAGAGGGCCGGGTCTCCATGGAGCGGCTGGACGAGGCGGTTTTGCGGGTACTGGAACTGAAAGAGAGGCTGGGGCTTTTGTCATAACCATTGTTCCCTTTTCCGTGGTTTTCTATGCCTCCCGTGAAAAAGAGATGGGCCGGACTGCTCTTTTATGGTATACTATTTTATATTTTACAGCCATTTTCCCCTCCCCTGTGGAGACGAGGAAAATACGGCTCCTATTCCCACCCCGGAAAGGCGGAACAAAATGAAAAAACAAATCCTGGCGGCCCTGACTCTGCTTCTTTTTTTGCTCAGCGCCTGCCATCGGGAGGACCTGCAAAAGCAGACCGAGCCCTCTCCCAAAGAAACCCAGCAGTCGGAAGATATTCCCCAGCCGGAAGACAACGGCATCACCGTCACAGAGGATGTGTCCTCCGGGGAAGAAAAGGCCCAGGACGGCACCTTGCTTTTGCGCTATTCTCTTTCCTCCCCCCAGGTGCTCTATCAGGGGGAGTCCATGATGAACATTGGCAGTTACTACGATAATAATAAGGAGAAATCCCTTCTGTCCATCACAGAGGAGCTTTTGCCCATGGCCCGCCAGCGGCAGCAGGATGGGGATTTCCTGGGAAACTTCCAGTGGGATGAGGAGTTTGCCATTATGCGCAACAAAGGCAGCTATCTCTCCATTCGCCGGGACCGAAGCCAATACACCGGCGGCGTCCATGGCTCCCTTCAGATCATGGGGGACAACTGGCTTTTCCGAGCGGGAGACTATTACCTGCTCTCTCTGACGGATATTCTCCCCGGCGCGGAAGATCCCCGGGCTTTGGTGATGGAACAAGCTTTGGAGCAGGCCAAGCAGCAGGAAGAAGCCCAGCCGGGCCTGTTTTACGAAAACTACCAGGAAACCATGGGAGATGTGTGGCAGGAGGACTGGTACCTGACCGAAGAAAGCCTGGTGGTGGTCTTTCAGGAATACGCTCTGGGGCCCTACACCTCAGGCCCCATGCTTTTTGAGATCCCCTTCACAGAGCTGGGGGACAATCTGACGGAGGAACTGCGGCCATGAGTTTGGAAAAGAACAGCATACACGAAGGAATCATCACTGGCTATGAAAGCGGGGGCATGGGAGTATGCCGTCTGGACGGTCAGGTGGTGTTTGTAGAGCGAGGCGTGCGAGGAGACCGGTGCCGTCTGCGCATCGTCAAGGCCCTGAAAAACAAAGCCTATGCCCGCATCGAAGAACTGCTGGAGCCTTCTCCCCACCGGCAGGAGCCATGCTGTCCCGCCTTTCCCAAGTGCGGCGGCTGCGACTTCTGGCACATGCAATACGAAGAAGAACTGTTCGCCAAGCGCCAGCGGGTGCAGGACGCCCTGGAGCGGCTGGGCGGCCAGAGTGTCCCGGAGCTGGAGATCGTGGGAGGGGAAAACTTCCACTACCGGAACAAGGCCATGTACCCCTGCGCCACAGAAGAGGGGAGACCGGTGGCCGGTTTTTACCGGCGGCGCAGCCATCAGGTGATCCCCCAGGAAAAGTGCGCCATCCAGTCCCCTCTGGCCGATCAGCTGAAAGAAGGGGTGCTTCGGTGGGCGGAAAGCTGCGGCGTTTCCATCTATGAGGAAGAAACTGGCCGGGGCCTTCTGCGCCACATCTATGTGCGCACCGGAAAACAGGGCGCTTTGCTCACCCTGGTGGTCACCTCCTGGAAGGTGCCCCAGCCGGAAAAGCTCATCGCCCTTTGCCGGGAAAGCTGCCCCTCTCTGGTGGGCATCGTGCTGAACAAAAACACCCGGCAAACCAACCGGGTGCTGGGGGAGGAGTGCCGCACTCTTTGGGGCGAAGGACGGCTGCAAGACAGCCTGTGCGGTGTGGAATTTTCCCTGTCCCCTCTGTCTTTTTACCAGGTCAACCAGCCCCAGGCCCAGCGGCTTTATGAGCAGGCGGTGGAATATGCCGCCTTTTCCCCGGAGGACACTCTGCTGGATCTGTATTGTGGCACGGGTACCATCACCCTGGTGATGGCCCGGCACTGCCGGGAGGCGGTGGGGGTGGAGATCGTGCCCCAAGCCGTGGAGGACGCCCGGGAAAATGCCAGGCAAAACGGCATTAGCAATACCCGCTTTCTGTGCGCCGATGCAGGGCAGGCCACCCAGCAGCTTCTGGAAGAGGGGTTCCGCCCCACGGTGATGGTGGTAGACCCGCCCCGGAAGGGCCTGGACGAAAAGGCCCGGGAGATCCTGCTGCGCATGAATCCCTGCCGGGTGGTCTATGTTTCCTGCGATCCGGCCACCATGGCCCGGGATATCCGCCAGCTGACAGAAGGGGGCTACCGACTGGAAAAGGTCCGGGCCTTTGATCTGTTCCCCCGCACCGCCAATGTAGAAACAGTGGCCCTTTTGGTGAGGGCCTGAGACTTCCTGTTCAGATGGGAATGATCTTCCGCCCTTTTTCCCTGGCATAGCTCACCGTATAAGCCGTCCCACCGGTGTTTTTGTATTGATAGCACAGGCAGACGGAAGAAAAATCCACCAAATACCGATCTCTTTGATAATAGCAGCCTACACCATAAGCCTTCCGGGTATAGATTACCTGGGAGGCTCTTTTTTTCTGCTCTTCGTGCCGCTGGATGTCCTCCCGGGTCCATCCGCCCTCCCGCTCATAGGGTCTGGGGAAGGGCAGAACCAGAATCAGGCGGATGTGCGGATATTTTTCCTCCAGCTTCAGCACGGCCTGGGCGGCAATGGCGTCAAAGCCCCGGGCGCCTCCGGCGGCAAAATAAACATACCCTTGCCGGATCAGCTGCTCGGTTTTTTTCCAACACCTTATGAAATAGGAGTTCTGGATCTTCTTTCAATTCTCT
>OOBV01001798.1_pt1 | contig 12404 bp, 12 predicted proteins | sample 1671731 | NCBI WGS metagenome assembly OOBV01 (sample SAMN06348186, study PRJEB24527) | human gut metagenome | biome: human gut; feature: ankylosing spondylitis patient; material: feces | host: Homo sapiens | place: China | collected 2015-10
GCATTCGGCGCACTCTACCCATTTTCCCTTTTCAAACCGGTTTTTAGAGGTTCCCGTGATTTATTCTGCGCATTTGCTGATACATATTATAGCACGGTCAAAAAGGAAAACTGCGCCCATAAAGGCGCAGTTAGTTTTTTATTTCCTGCTCAGTCAACGAACTCAACTGTGAACCTGGGATTCTCTGCCTCGGTGTCGGTCAGCACTCTGCGGAGCGCAGCGGCTTCCTTCGCGCCTACGGCTTCCTCAAGCCTGGAATTATTCAGTATCTTCACGTGGGCGTCGAACTTATTTATCTCACAGAGGTAATCGTGCAGCGAATCCAGGGTCTCGCCGTAGCACTCCGCGAAATCGAACGCGGCAATGAATCTGTCGTGGATAGTGTACATGCTGTCGATGGAGGCAGCGTCGATGATAAGTGTTTTCATGGTTTATTCCTCTCCGTATAATAATGTGAAGCTCGCGTAGTGGTCGCCGGTGTAGTATATCAGCCCGTCCGATGAGAATATTATCCGCTCCGCGCCGCGGCTGGAGGCTCCCAGCGTGTTTACGTCGCACTCGGTATAGCTGTGACCCTCCGGCAGCAGACCCTCGTAATTCCCGAACCGGTCGCCGCCTATGCACATGCCCGGCGCGTATGGCTCCAGGGAACCCCCGCCCCAGCCAAGCTCCCGCGCCTGCTTCTTCGTGATGAAGTTCTGCGGCAGCTTCCCGTAGGTGTGGATATACAGCGCGACGTCCTCCTTGGTGGTGTAGCTGCCGTCCTCGGCGATGGAGCTTTCCGTCGGCGCGTCAGGCTGTACGGGCTCCTCATCGGTCTGCGGGAAGCCATCCTGCCCCTCGCCGGAGGTCTGCGGAACGTCAGGGCGCTCAGGCTTTGCAGGCTGCTCCTCCGGCTCCTGGGTCTGGAAGAACTCCCGCGTTACCGGGGAGCTTTCCTCTGCGGTCTGTATTATCTCGCCGACTATCTGCGACAGCTCCGGGAATACTCCGGAAGCCGTATCGGCGGAGCATGCCGTCAGCGACAGCGCCGCCGCCAGAGCCAGGATAAGACAAGGCAGACATTTAAGGCGGGTCAGCTTTTTCATATATGGTTCCCCTTTTCCGAACATAATATAATTAATTATAACATATTCTGCGCGGATTGTAAAGTACTATTTACCGCGCCGCACAGGTATAAACGACCCGGAATACTTACATATACTGGCGGTAATTCCTTATCTTTTCTTGCAAAATACCCAGTAATATGATATAATACATAGTTGTTCAGAATGGAGGCACTACACGACATGGAAAATAACAAGGGCATTATAACGAGGTCGTTCAGGGCGGCGTTTCCCTGCACTATACCGATACTTGCGGGGTTCCTGTTTCTGGGAATGGCTTACGGTATCTACATGAACGTTTCCGGGTTCAGCTTTGTTTACCCGATGATAATGGCGGCGGTGATTTTCGGCGGCAGTCTGGAGTTCCTCGCGGTGCAGATGCTGCTTTCGCCGTTCGCGCCGCTCCAGGTGCTGATGGTGTCGCTGATGATACAGGCGCGGCACCTGTTCTACGGAATTTCCATGCTGGACAAGTTCAAGGACATGGGCTGGAAGAAATTCTACCTCATCTACGGCATGTGCGACGAAACGTTCAGCATAAACTGCACCGCTGAGATCCCCGAGGACTGCGACCGCGGCTGGTTCTACTTCTTCGTAACGCTGCTCAACCAGCTCTACTGGGTCGGCGGAGCCACACTGGGAGGTCTGCTCGGGAATCTCATCACCTTCGACACGAAGGGTCTGGATTTCGTGATGACAGCAATGTTCATCGTGATATTCCTGGAGCAGTGGCTCAAGGAGAAGCGCCATTTCAGCGAATGGGCGGGTCTGGCGAGCAGCGCTGCCTGCCTGCTGATATTCGGCAAGGATAACTTCATGATACCCACGATGATATGCATACTGCTGCTTCTTACCGCGTTCAGGAAGCCCGTCGGGCGGAAGGCAGGTGAGGAAAAGTGACCATCACCGAACAGATAATCACCATCGCGATGTGCACCCTCGGGACGATGGCAACGCGTTTCCTGCCGTTCCTGGTGTTCCGGCAGGACAAGCCCACCCCGAAATCCATACAGTACCTCGGGAAGGTGCTCCCCGGCGCAATTTTCGGAATGCTCATCGTCTACTGCCTGCGCAGCGTTTCCGTGACGGAGTATAGCTGGGGTCTCCCGGAGCTTATCGCAGGAGCCGCCACGGTCGGAATTCACCTCTGGAAGCGCAGCATGCTGCTGTCCATCGCCGCCGGGACGGTTATCTACATGCTGCTGGTGCAGTTCGTGTTTGTATAATTTAAGCGCCTAGATTTATATAGTATCTACAAAAAAACACCAGATTGCCGGAAAATGTGTGGAAAACCGCTTGATTTACCATGATTTTTGTGGTATTATTAATTAAAGAAAATTACATCACGGCAGAGCATTTTCTATAAATGTTCAAATGTTCGGCTCGCGGTGTGATATGCAGCACCGTATGATCCGAATGACACCTGCGCGGCGCCGCAAAAAAAGGGAGGGTTTTCTATGAAATCTATCGGTATGAGGATACTGGTAAGCTGTATCCTTACAGTTGCAATTTCGCTGTTCACGCTTGGCGGATTTGCCTGCATCATGATCTACAACAGTACCGTAAATCTGGTATACAGCAGCATGACCGCTTCGGCGCAGGTCGCGGCGGAGCGCGCATACTGGGAGATGCGTTCCTATACCAACATTGCAAGGGAGCTTGGCACAATGTCCCAGCTCTCAGACTCGTCGACCAGCGACAGCGAACTCAGCGAAATAGTTCAGCAGATCATTGAGCGTCACGAACTGCAGAAATGCAACATCATCAAGCCTAACGGGGAAAGCTTCGACGGCAACAACTATTCCGACCGCGAGTACTTCCAGAACGCGATGAAAGGAAATGTCACCGTAACCGAGCCTATCGTTTCCAGAGTGACCGGCGAACTGATGATCATAATCGCGGCTCCTATCTGGAAAAACGGCATTACCGACGGCGAAACAGTGGGCTGCATTACCATCGTTCCTGATCCCGAATTCCTCAACGATATCGTGAGAAGCATAAAGGTCAGCGATAACTGCGGAGCCTACATAATCGACAAGAACGGCAACACCATCGCCGACCTCGACAGCGATCTTGTAAAGCGCGGCGAGAACATCGAACAGCTCGCGGCTGCGGACACCTCCGGTCAGGCCGGATACAAGACGCTTGCAAAGGCGCACGAGAGCATGCGTGCAGGCGAATCCGGCGTTGCGCGGTACACGCTCAACGGCGTAAGCAAGTTCCTTTCCTATGCCCCGATCCAGGATTCAAACGGCTGGTCGCTTGCAGTTTACGCTCCCACCGGCGACTTTATGGACTCTACATCCCGCGCTATTGTGATGACCGTGATCCTTCTTATTGTTGCATGCGTCGTTTCAGCGTTCATCTCAGTTTGCCTCGGCAAGAAGATAGGTTCCTCCGTAAAAGCATGCACCGAGCGTATCGAGAAGCTCGCCGTGGGAGACCTCACAAGCCCGGTTCCCGAGGTTCATTCCAAGGACGAGACCGGACGTCTCTCCGAGGCGACAAAGACGGTCGTCAGCAACCTCAACAACATTATCAGCGATATCGGGCGCATTCTCGAGTCAATGTCCACCGGCAACCTGAACGTACATACTGCTGAGAATGAAAAGTTCTATGTCGGCGACTGCCAGAAGCTGCTCCACTATGTCCGCGATATCAACCACAAGCTCAGCGCAACCATGTCCGAGATAAGCACCGCCGCCGACCAGGTTGCGGCAGGCTCCGAACAGGTTTCCTCAGGCGCGCAGGCGCTGTCACAGGGCGCTACCGAACAGGCTTCCTCCGTTGAGGAGCTGGCTGCGACCATCAACGTGGTATCCGAAATGATACACGAAAATTCCAAGGACGCAGAAGATGCAAGCAAATGCACAAAGGAAGCCGCCGAGAAGCTCGGCGACACCTCTGCGAAGATGGAGAACCTCATCAGCGCAATGGAGGAGATCAAGAATTCCTCCGCAGAGACCAAGAACATTATCAAGACCATCGAGGACATCGCGTTCCAGACGAATATACTCGCGCTGAACGCAGCGATAGAAGCCGCGCGTGCGGGTGAAGCCGGAAAGGGCTTCGCGGTCGTGGCTGACGAGGTGCGCAACCTTGCCGCCAAGTCCGGCGAGGCTGCACAGAACACCACGAACATGATCGAAGGCACCGTTTCCGCAATTGAGAACGGCAGCGCCATCGTGAACGAAGCAGCCGCGATGATGACGGCGGTTGTAGAATCCTCTGCAAAGGTCGAGGAGATCAACAACAAGATCTCCGATTCCACAAAGGAGGCTGCGGATTCCATCAAGCAGATTTCTATAGGAATCGATCAGATCTCCAACGTAGTCCAGACGAACTCCGCGACTGCGGAGGAATCCGCTGCGGCTTCCGAGGAGCTTTCGGCGCAGGCTGCAACGATGAAGGGCCTTATAGGGAACTTCACGCTGCGTGATTCTGACGCCTCTGCCAACCTCTGATAGTTCAACAAATTAAGATCCCGCAGCCGTATGGCTGCGGGATTTTTTCATATTACGGTTATTTCCCAGAGTATCAGGGAACCGTCCATGCCGCTCATATCCACGGCGCAGTATTTTACGTTCCCATCGGCGTCGGTGAAGGAGATCCCATTGTTCGGGATATCTCCCAGGAACACCAGACCCGCTTCCAGCGGACGCTCCGGCGTAAGCTCGGGCTGCGAGTACAGCTCCTCGGCGGAGAACGTGAAGATCCCGTTCTCGTCGATGTCCTGCATTGCTATCGACAGCAGCCTGAAGTCGCTGACCGTGCTTTCTGCGGAGAATACCACCTTTACGGCTGATTCGCTGACCTCGGTTCCGTCGGTCTGACTGAATGTGTCGTGCTCACCAAGCTCCGGCACGTCCTCGAGGTACTGCGCCTTTACCGGAAGGCTCTCAGCCGTTCCGGTTCCGGGAAGCTCCCCGGTCGGCATGGTTTCCGGAGGCTCCGCGGTATTTACAGGCTCGGTGCTCGGCGGTTCGGCGGTGGCTTCCGCCTGTGCGGAGCTTTCCGGCGTGGACTCCTTCGGCGCAGTTACGGACTGCTCGGACTGGCTGGTTTGACTGATTTGACTGATTTGGCTGGTTTGACTGGTTTGGCTGGACTGGCTCGGCTGGCTCCCTGACGATGTGACGTTCCCGGTGCAGCCTGTCATCAGAAGCAGCGCAGATAGTATCGCGATTCTCTTTTTCATATAGCACCCTCCTTTGGTCTCTCTATTATACCCGCTTTTCCTGAAAAAGTCAATCCAAATTTCAGAGCGTCAGAATTTCTGAATTTTTCACATTTAGGTGTTGACATAACCCCTAAAAAAGTGTAAAATAAAAATGTATGCGTTAATTGTATTCCGGGAAGGCTCCCGGGCTTGAAAGGATAGATAAAATGGCATTCTTCGATTATTCACCGGAACTGGTGGAAGCAGGAAAAAAGGCAATGGAGCTGTGCGCTCCGCAGTTTGCCGAGTTCGACCGCATGGCGGAATACAACGGCGAGCGCGTTTTAAAGGCGTTCATCGACAACAGGATAAGCGATATCCACATGAAGGGGACTAACGGCTACGGCTACGGCGACGACGGCAGGGACAAGCTGGACGCGGTCTTCGCGCAGATACTCGGCGCCGAGGACGCCCTGGTGCGCCACAATTTCGTGAACGGCACCCACGCGATAACCACCGCGCTGTTCGGTATCCTCCGCCCCGGGGACGAGCTGCTTTCCGTCACCGGCGACCCCTACGACACCATGCAGGGCGTAATTTCCGGCGATGGGATAGGTTCACTGAAGGATTTCGGCGTGAAGTTCGGCAAGGTAGACCTCCTGCCGGACGGCACCCCGGACTACGACGGCATAAAGCGCCGCGCGGGAACCTGCAGGATGGCTTATATCCAGCGCTCCAGGGGATATTCCCTGCGCCCGTCGCTGAGCATTGAGGTCATCGCGAAGATATGCGAGGCAGTACGCAGCGTTAATCCGGACTGCGTGATATTCACCGACAACTGCTACGGCGAGCTGGTCGAGGAAAAGGAGCCGGTTTCAGTCGGCGCCGACCTCATCGCGGGCAGCCTTATCAAGAATCTCGGCGGCGGAATCGCGGAGACCGGCGGCTACATCGCGGGCAGGGCAGACCTAGTGGAGCTGTGCGCGTTCAGGCTGACCACTCCGGGCACTGGCAAGGAGGTCGGCGCGAGCCTGAATCAGCTCCGCGGAATGTACCTTGGAATATTCCACGCGCCGGAGGCGGTCTGCGCGGCGCTCAAGACTGCGGCGTTTGCGGCGGCTCTGGCGGAGCTTCTCGGCTTCGAGGCGTTCCCGAAGTACAGCGAGAAGCGCACCGACATCATCGAGGCGCTGAAGCTCGGCGGCGAGAAGCAGCTCATCGCGTTCTGCCAGGGCATTCAGGCGGGCTCCCCGGTGGACAGCTTCGCTTCCCCGGAGCCGTGGGACATGCCGGGCTACGACAGCCAGGTCATAATGGCGGCTGGAGCCTTTACGATGGGCGCTTCCATCGAGCTTTCAGCGGACGCTCCGCTGCGTGAGCCTTTTGCAGTGTGGCTCCAGGGCGGGCTTACGTTCCCCACCGGAAAGGCGGGTATCATGCACGCGGCGCAGTACATGCTGGACAAGGGTCTGGCGCACATCTGACAGCAGTAGGGTTCAACAGGTCGAAAGGACAGTAACATGATAAAGAGCATGACAGGCTTCGGCAGAGGTCATCAGGTACTTAACGGCAGGGATATCACCGTAGAGATACGCGCGGTGAATCATCGGTATTACGAGTTCAGCTCGCGGCTCCCGCGCAGCCTGGGCTACATCGAGGAGAAGCTCAAGAGCCTGCTCCAGGGCAGGATAAACCGCGGCAAGGTGGAGATATCCGTGCTGGTGAACAACGTTGAGGCCGCGGACGAGAAGATAACTATAAATAAGGAAATAGTAAAGGAATACGTTGACGCGCTGCGCTCCGTTAAGGAGGAGTATTCGCTGAACGACGCCCTTTCGCTGTCGGATATCCTGCGTATCCCGGACGCGTTCACCGTAGTAAAGACCGAGACGGACGAGGAGCAGCTCTGGGCTGACGTAAAGTCGGTGGCGGAGGAGGCTCTGGAGCACTTCATCGCGATGCGTGAAGCCGAGGGCGAGCGCATGAAGCGGGACGTAATGTCGCGCCTGGATAAAATCGAGGAGTGGGTCGGCGTAGTCGAAACGCGCTCCCCGCAGGTGGTGGAGGACTACCGCAAGCGGCTCTACGACAAGATGTGCGAGGTGCTGAGCTCCACGAACATCGACGAAAACCGCATACTCATGGAAGCGGGGATATTCTCCGAAAAGACCGCCGTGGACGAGGAAACGGTACGCCTGCGCAGCCACATCGCGCAGTTCCGCACAATGCTGGAATCCGGCGAGCCTGTGGGCAGGAAGCTTGACTTTCTGGTGCAGGAGATGAACCGCGAGACCAACACCATAGGCTCCAAAGTGCAGGACATCGAGGTAACGCGCATAGTCGTCGACCAGAAGAGCGAGATAGAAAAGATACGCGAGCAGATTCAGAACATCGAATGATACAGACCCCGGGAGGCTCGGCTTCCCGGGGTTTTCCGTACTATTCAGCGGGTGCGGCACAAACTTGACAAAAACAGCGCGTTGAGCTATAATAGATTCATATTATAAAAAAATGCCGCGTTCTGCGGCTGTATCAAAGGATACGCAATGGGAAAGGAATAAAAAATGCCAGTAAAAATAGCCGACGGACTGCCCGCGCAGTCGATACTTGAAAACGAGCATATATTCATCATGACGGAGCACCGCGCGCTCCACCAGGACATACGTCCGCTGAAGATAGGCATACTGAACCTCATGCCGACCAAGGTCGCGACTGAAACGCAGATACTCCGCAGCCTGTCTAATACTCCGCTGCAAATCGAGGTGACTCTCGTGCAGACCTCAACCTACACCAGCAAGAACACCTCACATGAGCACCTGCTGAACTTCTACAAGACCTTCGACGAGATAAAGGACATGAACTTTGACGGGTTCATAATCACCGGCGCTCCGGTGGAGCACCTTCCGTTTGAGGAGGTCGACTACTGGGAGGAGATGTGCAAAATAATGGACTGGACGAAAACCCATGTGCATTCCACGTTCCACATCTGCTGGGCGGCTCAGGCGGCTCTGTACTACCACTACGGCATTCCGAAGTACCCGCTCCCGGAGAAGCTCTCCGGCGTGTTCAGGCACACTCTGCTCACACCGAAATCAAGACTGTTCCGAGGGTTCGACAGCGAGTTCTGGGCGCCGCATTCACGCCATACCGAGGTTCGCCGCGAGGACATCGAGAAGGTGCCGCAGCTCAAGGTGATGGCGGTTTCCGACGAGGCGGGCGTGTATGCCGTTTGCAGCGAGGACAGCCGCCAGTTCTTCATAACAGGTCATTCCGAGTACGACGCGGACACCCTGGCTCTGGAGTACAAGCGCGACCTTGAAAAGGGTCTGAACCCGAAGATTCCCGCTCACTACTTCCCGGACGACGACCCCGCGAAGCAGCCTGTGCTCAAGTGGAGGGCGCATTCCACGCTCATCTACACCAACTGGCTGAACTACTTCGTTTACCAGACCACTCCGTTTGATATTTCTGAAAAAATATAACAATTATTGTTGCATTTGTCGTATAATTATGTTATAATTCTATTATGGGAATCTCTAAAAACCGGTTTGAAAAGGGAAAATGGGTAGAGTGCGCCGAATGCGATGAAAGCCGACGAAGTAAGGCTGTATGCCTTACGAGGAGGTTTGAAGAAGCAGTCGGTGTGCTATACACATTTTCACTCAAACAAGGTTTTTAGAGGTGACCTTACGGCACACGCCGAAAAATCAAATGAAACGAGGTACACGCTATGTTTGATATCTACGCAGCCCTGAGCGGCGGCATGATCGCGAATCTCCTGCTTACTATACTGGGACTTGTTATTTCAGTCGCGGCGGGGATCCTGCTTTACTGGAAGGTTTTCGGCCCGAAGGCGAAGGATCCGTCCGCGGGCAAATTCATGCAGTACGCGAACGGTCAGCGCTTCCTGCCGCTTTGCATCGTGAAGATAACCTACTACTCCCTGGCGGCGTTCCTTGTGTTTATAGGCATTGCGAAGTGCATCACCACCATCGACGGATTCGGCGCTATATTCAAGTACGTCATCGTGGGAAACGTCGTTCTGCGCATTCTGTTTGAGACCGTTCTCGCGGTGAGAAAGAACGCAGGGATCGATACCGACAACAACACCGCCGACGAGCCAAAGGACAGCCAGTCCGCGTTTGAGCCGAAGCTGCCGACTATTCCTTATCAGCAGCCCCAGCAGACTCAGCACCCCCAGTATCAGCCGAATGCCCAGGCAGCGCAGCCTGTTCAGAGCGTTCAGCCTGTTCAGCCTGTTCAGCCGGTTCCGGTTCAGCCTGTGAACGCGGTTCCGACTCCTGTTGAGCCTGCGCCTGCTCCTATGACGGTTCCCGAGCCTGTGCCCGCTCCCGCGCCTGTTCCCGAGCCTGTGCCTGCTCCTATGCCGGTTCCCGAGCCTGTGCCCGCTCCCACGCCGATTCCCGAGCCTGTACCTGCTTCCACACCGATTCCCGAGCCTGTGCCTGCTCCCACGCCGATTCCCGAGCCTGTGCCTGCTCCCACACCGATTCCCGCACCTGCGCCCCAGCCCGTTCCCGCTCAGCCGGGAGCGAACTCCGCTTCCGCGTTCTGTACATACTGCGGAAACGCAGTGAAGCCCGGCGCGAAGTTCTGCCCGTTCTGCGGGAAGCCTCTAGTTTAAATGAATCACGGCGGTTCCGATGAGCCGCCGTTTTTATTTCCGGTTCGCTTGACAAGCCGGGTCGGAGGGGGTATAATAGAAACATCAATTCACTGAGGGGAAATTATGACCGAGATAACAGTAACCAAAAACGACGCCGGGCAGCGCGCCGACAGATTCCTCACCAAAGCCTACCCCAACCTGTCGCTGCCGCTTATCTGCAAGCTCATGCGAAAGAAGAGGATAAAGCTCAACGGAGCCAGAACCGAACCGAACGTGAAGCTCAGCGAGGGGGACGTGTTCCGGTTTTACCTGAGCGACGAACTGCTTGACACCGGAGGCAGGGAAAAGACCGCGGATTTCCGGGAGGTCCCGCCGGAGATAGACGTGATATACGAGGACGAAAATATACTTCTGTGCGACAAGCCGGTCGGAATGGTGGTACACGAGGACAACGACAACACCTCCGACACGCTGATAAACCGCATAAAATGTTACCTCTGGAAGCAGGGGGAGTACGACCCGGATAGCGAGCAGAGCTTTGTTCCGGCGCTGTGCAACCGTATCGACCGCAACACCGGCGGGATAGTCATAGCCGCGAAGAACGCGGAGTCGCTGCGGGTGCTCAACCAGAAAATACGCGACAGGGAGCTTGTCAAGCTGTACCTCTGCGTTGTGCAGGGGGAGCTTCCGAAGCGCGCCGACACGCTGACCGCCTACCTTGAGAAGCTGTCCGACGAGAACCGCGTGATCGTCTCCGACCGCAAGACCCCGCAGAACCGCACGATACTCACGAAGTACCGCGTGCTCGAGACCCGGGGCGGGAACTCGCTGCTGGAGGTCGACCTGCTGACCGGGCGGACTCACCAGATACGCGCGCATTTCGCGCATGTGGGGCATCCGCTCCTCGGCGACGGGAAGTACGGAAGCAACAAGCTCAACAAGGCGCTCGGCTACGACGTGCAGGCGCTGTACTCCTACAAGCTGCGGTTCGAGTTCACCACTCCGGCGGGCTGCCTGGAGTACCTGAACCACCGGGAATTCTCCGTGGCGGATATGAACTCCATCTGGTTTGTGAAGAAGTTCCACGGCTCCGATTGACCATTTTTGCGGGTGACGAGGTTCGCTGTTTCGGCGAAATGCACAAAAAAACTTGGCATTTTTTTAAGAAAGTCTGCAATTAATTTTCCTCAAACATCTTGATAAAATTACAGATTTTTAGTATAATAAATCTGGGTGTGTCTGCTGCTTCGCCAGTCGGAGCAAATAATTATTTCTCAGGAGGAATATTCCAATGGCAGATGTTAAAGTTGCAATTAACGGCTTTGGCCGTATCGGACGCCTCGCATTCAGACAGATGTTCGGCGCTAAGGGCTACGATGTAGTAGCTATCAACGACCTGACCAAGCCCTCTATGCTTGCTCAGCTCCTCAAGTACGATACCGCTCAGGGCGGCTACTGCGGCAAGATCGGTGAGAATCTTCACACCGTTACCGCTGATGATGAGAAGGGTACTATCACTGTTGACGGCAAGACCCTGACCATCTACGCTGAGAAGGACGCTAAGGATCTTCCTTGGGGCAAGATCGGCGTTGACGTTGTTCTCGAGTGCACAGGTTTCTACTGCTCCAAGGACAAGTCCCAGGCTCACATCGACGCAGGCGCTAAGAAGGTAGTTATCTCTGCTCCGGCAGGCAACGATCTCAAGACCATCGTTTTCTCCGTTAACGAGAAGACCCTGTCCGCTGATGACAAGATCATTTCCGCTGCTTCCTGCACCACTAACTGCCTCGCTCCTATGGCTAAGGCACTGAACGATTATGCTCCTATCCAGTCCGGTATCATGAGCACGATCCACGCTTACACCGGCGACCAGATGATCCTCGATGGTCCTCACAGAAAGGGCGACCTGAGAAGAGCAAGAGCTGGCGCAGCTAACATCGTTCCGAACTCCACCGGTGCTGCTAAGGCAATCGGTCTGGTTATCCCCGAGCTCAACGGCAAGCTCATCGGTTCTGCACAGCGTGTTCCTGTTCCCACAGGTTCTACCACTATCCTTACCGCTGTTGTTAAGGGCGCAGACGTTACCAAGGAAGGCATCAACGCTGCTATGAAGGCTGCTGCTTCCGAGTCCTTCGGCTACAACGAGGATCAGATCGTTTCTTCCGATGTTATCGGCATGAGATTCGGTTCCCTGTTCGACGCTACACAGACAATGGTAGCTAAGATCGCTGACGATCTCTATGAGGTTCAGGTTGTTTCTTGGTATGATAACGAGAACTCCTACACCTCTCAGATGGTTAGAACCATCAAGTACTTCGCAGAGCTCAAGTAATTTCTGCTCTTTAAGTGCATAGAAGCTCCCCTCGGGTGACCGGGGGGGCTTTTTTTGTGGTGGATTATGGGGAGTGGGGTGGCGATAAACTAGAATTTAGCGGCGAGTGTTCCGCTTACTGCAATCCCAAATCGGGAGTCAAGGGGGACGCGTCCCCCTTGCGAGTCGAGGGCAGCGCCC
>OOBV01001811.1_pt1 | contig 12334 bp, 9 predicted proteins | sample 1671731 | NCBI WGS metagenome assembly OOBV01 (sample SAMN06348186, study PRJEB24527) | human gut metagenome | biome: human gut; feature: ankylosing spondylitis patient; material: feces | host: Homo sapiens | place: China | collected 2015-10
TGACGAAAAATCTGACTGCGCAATACACGCACAATCTTTGTGCGGTATTGCCTTAGTTTAATTCCGTAACGCAGCGGAATTAGTTCAAACTATATTTTACTATATTTCGGGCTGTTTGTCAACGGCTTTTTGTCCGGGCGGTAAAATTCCCCCTTGATTTATCGGGGGAAATAGTGTATAATGTATCATGTACTATTATGTGCATATGAATTTGACAGGAGAACAGATATGGATAACTTTATACAGGCTGACATCTACACCGCGTCCCAGGCGATAGACGGGATCACCGGAGCGCTGACCGACTACGGCATAACTGGCTTTATAATCAGCGACAGTGCGGATTTTGAGAGCTTCCTGGCGGACAAAAACGCGAACTGGGACTATGTAGACGACGAGCTGATGGGGCTGAGCAAGGTAGAGCCGCACATCACGCTGTACGTCCACGACAACGCGCAGGGCGCCGAGACCCTCGCGGCGATACGCTCCCTCATAGAGAGCTGGAAGCAGAACAATTCCGACGGCTATTACGGCAACCTCCGCATGGAGCTTGCAAACGTAAAGGAAGAGGACTGGGCGAACAACTGGAAGAAATACTATAAGCCGTTCCGCGTAGGAAAGACCCTGGTAGTTAAGCCCTCATGGGAGGAGGTCACCCCCGCCGCCGGCGACCGTATCCTTGAGATAGACCCGGCGTCCACGTTCGGAACAGGTCAGCACCACACCACAAAGCTCGTGATGGAGGCGCTTGAGGACATCGTGAAGCCCGGTGCAAATGTTCTCGACCTCGGCTGCGGAAGCGGCATTCTGTCCATCGCTTCGCTGCTTTTCGGCGCTGAGAAGGTCACGATGTGCGACATTTTCGAGAACGCGGTAAAGACCGCTTCCGAGAACGTTGAAAAGAACAATTTCACCCATGAGCACTACACCGCGTACTGCGGCAACATCATCGACGACGCGGAGCTGCGGAGTAAGCTCGGCACCGGCTACGACGTAGTGTGCGCGAACATCGTTGCAGACGTCATAATCGGCATGAGCCCGCTGTTCGCAGGATTCATGAAGCCAGACGCGACCCTCATCGTTTCCGGAATAATCGACGAGCGCCTTGACGAAGTGAACGCAGCCCTGACCGAAAACGGATTTGTTATCGCGGACAGCCGCAGCGAAGAGGGCTGGAACTGCATAATCCTCCACAGATAACAGAACGCAGGCGGGCTGCATATACTGCCGCAGGAGGCGGTGTATATGGAGTTCCTGTATGTTTTTTCGATAATGTTCCTGCTGATTTTCGGGCTTACCGTGCTGGTGAAGCTCATCGCCTGGGCGGTACTCACTAGATGCTCCGTGAAGCATGACGTATTCGTGCGCAGCGGCGAGGATCTCGACGGATTTGTCGCGTCGGTGAGGAGGGACCCGCACGTCCGGCGGGTGGTAATACTTTCAGCGGGGAACGAATGGGACGAGGACGCAGTGCGGCTTGCCGAAAAGTACGGCAACGTCAGCTTTTACAACACAACGGAGCGGTGATCAGATTTTGGATAGGGAATCGGCAGTAACTCTCACCGGAACGGTAGAGGACGTGGTATTCTATAACGAGGACAACGGCTACATCGTCGTTGACCTCGACTGCGGCGGCGAACTTGTGACCGTCGTGGGCAATCTCGGCGATGTCCGGGAGGGCGAGAGCCTCACCCTGCTCGGGGAGTACATCAACTCGCCGAAATACGGCAGGCAGTTCAAGGCGGAGGTCTGCGAGCGGAGCCTTCCGAACACCGAGAGCGCCGTGCGGAAGTTTTTGGGCTCCGGCGTTATCGCCGGGATAGGTCCGGCGATGGCAAAGCGCATAGTAACCGCGTTCGGAAGCAGGACGCTTGAGATGATCGAAAACGACCCTGGACAGCTTTCCTCGATAAAGGGAATAAGCCCCGAAAGCGCGAAGAAGATAGGCGAGGACTTCCGGAGGATCGCAGGACTTCGCAAGGCGGTCACATATTTTGCGCGGTACGGACTTTCTCCGTCCGTCGTGGCTCTTGCGTGGAAGAAATACGAGCTGAACACCGTCCAGGCGGTGGAGGATAACCCATGGTGCCTGTGCGGCACGGGGATCGAACTGCCGTTCCGGGAAGCCGACCGGGTGGCGCGGGACATGGATTTCCCGATGGACAGCGAGGAGCGCATATTAGCCGGGATACTCTGGTGCCTGCGTGAGAACGCCAACAACGGGCACACCTGCATAACGGAGAACGACCTCTCCGACCGCGTGACCTACGAGCTTCAGGTAAACGAAAAGCAGTTCTGGAACGGTCTGATGATGGCGGAGGAGCGCGGAGATATAACCCGCTGCGACAAGTACGACGACAAGTACGTATTCCTTACGGAGTACTACCGCGCGGAGTGCAGCATAGCCGAGAAGCTCGCCGAGATGATAAAGCGCAGCGACGGCGGCGAGGTGGATTTCTCGCAGGAGATAGCCGGCGTGGAGCTGGAGCAGGGAATAAGGTACGAGGCGCTCCAGCGGGAAGCGATAAACGGCTGCATGAACAATCATGTATTCATACTTACCGGAGGCCCCGGCACCGGTAAGACCACCACGCTTAACGCAGTGATTTCACTGTGCAGGAAGCGCGGGCTGAAAATGAAGCTGGCGGCTCCGACGGGGCGCGCTGCAAAGCGCATGGCGGATCTCACCGGCGCTCCGGCGCAGACGATCCACCGTCTGCTGGAGGTGGATTTCAGCTCCAAGTCCCACGCGTTCAAACGCCGTGAGGACAACCCGCTGACCTGCGACGTGCTGATAATCGACGAGATGTCGATGGTTGACACGTTGCTGATGGATTCGCTGCTGAAGGCAATACGCCCGAGGACGCGCCTCATCATGGTCGGTGACAGCAACCAGCTCCCGTCGGTTGGCGCTGGAAATATCCTGCGCGACCTTATTTCCAGCGGAAGGGTTCCGGCGGTGGAATTAAAGGAGATATTCCGCCAGGCGGCGCAGAGTCTTATAGTCACGAATGCGCACCGCATAGTGGACGGCGAAATGCCGATCCTGAACGACCGCCGCAGCGATTTCTTCTTTATGGAGTCTGCCTCCGAGGAGGACACGCTGCGCCTGGTAGTCGACCTGTGCAAGCGCAGGCTCCCGGCAAGCTACGGCTATTCGCCGCTGGAGGATATACAGGTTCTGTGTCCGTCGAGGATAGGCGTGGTTGGCACGCAGAACATCAACAAGGAGCTTCAGCTTGCCCTGAATCCTCCGGCTAAGGGGCGTTCCGAGGTGAAATTCGGAAACACTCTGTTCCGCAACGGCGACAAGATAATGCAGACCCGCAACGACTACGACGTCGAGTGGCGCAAGGGCGCGGAGCTTTCCCACGGTATCTTCAACGGGGATATCGGGCTTATACGCACCGCAGACAAGGTCAACAACCGCCTGGAGATAGATTTCGACGGGCGCAAGGCTACCTACGACGCGGAGATGATGAAGAAGATAGAGCACGCCTATGCGGTGACGATACATAAAAGCCAGGGCAGCGAGTATCCGGCGGTGATAATCCCGCTCCCGAACGGCATGGATAAGCTGACCTACCGCAATCTGCTGTACACGGCGGTCACACGTGCGAAAAGCACTCTGATACTGATAGGGACCGTCCGCAAGGTTCAGAGCATGGTGGAGAACGACCGCAGAATGATGAGGTACTCCTGCCTGAAGCCCATGCTTGAGGATATGCTCGTATGAAGCGGCTCAGAGCCTGGGAGCTGCGCAGGCGCGCGGCGGCGTTCTTTCTTCCGAACCGCTGTCCGTTCTGCGACAGGATCATCGGAGTTACCGAGTTCTGGTGCGCCGGATGTTATGACCGCCTGAAATTCGTTGATTCCCACGGAGATATTCCCGAGGGGCTGGACGGATTCTCGGCGGTGTGCAGTTATACCGGCAGGGCAAGGAGCGCGGTTCTCCGCATGAAGGACGGCTGGTACCGCTACCCGATCGACGCATTCGCGGTGCTTATCGCCGAGAATGCCCGGGAACTGATAGAGACCGCAGACGTGATAACGGCGGTCCCGACGGGCAGAGCGCGCCGTGCCGAGCTTGGGTACGCGCAAAGCCGGATGATAGCGAAGCTGTGCGCCGAAATATGCCGCAAACCATACCTCGACCTGCTCCAAGTCGTTGGAAACAAATCCGAGCAGAAGCGGCTGAGCGCTGCGGAACGCTGGGAGAACGCCCGCCGCTCATACGCAGTTTCCGACCCGGAGGGCGCAGCTGGCAGGAAAATACTGCTCATCGACGACGTCTGCACCACCGGGGCGACGCTGAGCTGCATAGCTGAAAAGCTCCGGAAAGCGGGAGCAGAGTCTGTCTCAGCCGCGGTGTTTGCAAGAACTCCCAAGCCGAAATGACTTGATTTTTTGAAGCATACGTGTTAAAATATTAAGACCGTCAGAAAAGTCCCGTTGGGACTTTTCCGCAGCACATCCGCGCCGCGCGCACATCTTGGCGGCTTTGCCGCCAACCCTCACACTTGCGCGGATAGAGGTATTTTTTGACCCGGCAAAGCTGGGTCAAAAAATGGATTTCAAATGCCCACTACGCGGGCAAAGAACACTTTTTCAACAAGCTGAAAATATTATCTTAACGCAGAAAATATAAAGGAACTGAAACATGACGACAAAAGTAACTGCCGCGGAAACAGCGGCACAGAAGGAATATGCTGAAAAGGTGCGTGAACTCAATTCCGCCCGGGAGCTGCCTCCGATAGCCCACGTCCACAGCTTCGGCTGCCAGCAGAACGTCAGCGACGGCGAGAAGATAAAGGGCATGCTCGCGATGATGGGATACGGATTCTCGGATTCCGCCGACGGAGCCGACCTCGTGCTTTTCAATACCTGCGCGGTTCGTGAAAACGCCGAGGACAGGGTGTTCGGAAATCTCGGCGCGCTCAAGCACAACAAAAAGCTCAAGCCGGACATGCTCATTGGAGTGTGCGGCTGCATGGTTCAGCAGGAGCACATCACGGAGCGTATAAAAAAGAGCTTCCCGTATGTTGATATGGTGTTCGGAACTCACGTTCTGCATACGCTTCCGCAGCTAATTTACGAGGCGCTGACCACCCACAAGCGGCAGATATCAATACCGCAGATGGACGGCGTTATCGCCGAGGGGATACCGCTTCGCCGGGAGAGCAAACTCAAGGCAAGCATTCCGATAATGTACGGCTGCAACAACTTCTGCACCTACTGCATAGTGCCGTACGTACGCGGCAGGGAGCGCTCCCGCGACCCGGAGGAGATAGTCCGCGAGGCGGAGCAGCTCGTTGCAGACGGCTACAAGGAGCTTCTGCTGCTGGGACAGAACGTAAACAGCTACGGCAGGGGCACCGACGTTGATTTCCCGGAGCTTCTGCGGCGCATAAACGCGATACCCGGGGAGTTCAAGATAAGCTACATGTCCAGCCACCCGAAGGACGCTACTCACGAGCTTATCGACACCATCGCCGAGTGCGAAAAGGTAACGAGGCACTTCCACCTTCCGGTGCAGAGCGGCAGCAGCCGTATACTGAAGCTGATGAACCGCAGCTACACCCGGGAGCACTACCTGGAGCTGATAAACTACGCGAAGGAGCATATCCCGGACGTAGCGCTGACCTCCGACATCATCGTCGGCTTCCCCGGCGAGACTTACGAGGACTTCCAGGAGACGCTCAGCCTTATCCGCGAGGTGAAGTACGATTCGCTGTTCACGTTCATCTACAGCCCGCGCAAGGGAACAAAGGCGGCGGAAATGCCCGACCCGGTCTCTCAGGAGGAAAAGGGCAGGTGGTTCCGCGAGCTGCTGGAGGTGCAGGGCGAGATAGGCTGCTCGTCCTATCACAACTACATCGGCAAGACCATGAGAGTGCTCTGCGAAGGTCCGGGCAGGACCCGGGACGGCTGTCTCACCGGAAAGAGCATTCAGAATATAATCGTTGACTTCGACGGGGATAAGTCGCTTATCGGCAGCTTCGTCGATGTGAAGATAACCGACGCGCTCAACTGGGCGCTCATCGGAGAACTAGTGTAAAGGAGAACAACTATGGACGCAATACAGGCAGTAAGAGAGCTCGGCAAGGCTATCCAGGAGGACGAGCGCTATATCGAGTACGCAAAGGCAAAGAAGGCGAACGACGAGGATACAGAGCTTCAGAACCTCATCGGCGAGTTCAACCTTATCCGTCAGAACGCCGCTATGGAGTATAACAAGCCGGAGGAGGAGCAGGACAAGGAGAAGCTCCAGAAGCTGAACGCAGACATGCAGGAAGCATACGAGAAGGTCATGACCAACGAGAACATGGCGCTTTTCACCGTTACCAAGCAGGGAATGGACGACCTTATGAACCAGGTGAACACAGTCCTCACGCTGACCCTCCAGGGCGCTGACCCGATGACCTGCCCGACCACACAGTCAAGCGGCTGCACCGGAAGCTGCGCGACCTGCGGCGGCTGCGGCTAAATCACAAGGCAAATTCACAGGGAGGTGCGGAAAATGGCGCAGGAATCGGATAAGCTGTCCCCGATGCTGAAACAGTATCTTGACATCAAGCAGAAGTACAGCGATTATATACTGTTCTTCCGGCTGGGGGATTTCTACGAGATGTTCTTCGAGGACGCAGAGAACGTGTCCCGGGAGCTTGAGCTTGCTCTGACCTCCCGTGCGGGTTCGCCGATGTGCGGCGTTCCCTATCATAGCTGCGAGATATACATAAAGAAGCTCATAGACAAGGGCTTCAAGGTGGCTATCTGCGAGCAGCTCACCGACCCGGCGGCTTCAAAGGGTCTGGTTGAGCGCGACGTTATCCGGCTCGTCACCGCCGGAACGGTCATTGAATCCAGCATGCTCAGCGAGGATTCCAACAACTACATCGCCTGCATCTGCCCCGATGAGGAGCGGAAGTCCGCAGCTCTGGTGTTCGCGGATATCTCCACAGGCGAGGTGCACGTTTTCAGCAAGAACGGCAAGGACATCGAGCAGGATATCATCTCCGAGCTGTCAAGATTCAGCCCGGTGGAGATACTTATAAACCAGGCGTTCCTTGACCTTAAAGAGGTTCACGCTTTCGTGCGCGACAGGCTCAAGCGCTGTCTGTGCGAAATGCTCGATGAAAGCAGCTTCGACGGCTCGGATATGTCGGTCATCACCGACCAGTTCGAAAACGGCGCGGAGCTTGGAATATCCGAAATGCCGCTGGTACGTCAGGCGCTGTGCGCGATGTTCCGCTACTTCGGCGAGACCCAGAAGGCGACCGTAAAGCGCTTCGTATCGCTGACCGTTCATGCCGACGGCGAGTTCATGGGTCTGAACCTCACGACCCGCCGAAACCTCGAGCTGACAGAGACCATGCGCACCAAGGAAAAGCGAGGTTCGCTGCTGTGGGTGCTGGATAAGACCGTGACCTCCATGGGCAGGCGCAAACTTAAAACATGGCTGGAGCAGCCGCTGATAAATCCCGCAGAGATACTCAAGCGCCACGACGCGGTGGAGGCTCTCACGAAGGATTCCGCGCAGCTCTACGACATCTGCGACGCGCTGAACGGCATCTACGACCTCGAGCGGCTCATGACCCGCATAATGTACAAATCCGCGTCCCCGAAGGATATCTACGCGCTGGGTCAGACCTGTGCGCGGCTCCCGGGATTGAAGCAGTGCATTTCCAGAGTGGACAGCGCGCTTTTCCGAAAGCTCAACGGCGAGATAGACGAGCTGAACGACGTTTCCACGCTGGTAGAAAACGCGATAGTCGACGATCCGCCCCTGACCCTCAAGGACGGCGGCGTTATCAAGGACGGCTTCAACGAGGAGATAGACCGCCTGCGCAAGATAACCGGCGGCGGCAAGGATATCCTGACCGAAATCGAGGAGCGTGAACGCGCCGCCACCGGGATACGCACGCTGAAAGTCGGTTACAACCGCGTATTCGGCTATTACATAGAGGTTTCCAAGGGGCAGCTCGACCAGGTCCCGGCGCATTACATAAGGAAGCAGACCCTCACCACCGGCGAGCGCTACATCACCGAGGAGCTGAAGAAGGTCGAGTCCGATATACTCGGCGCTAACGACAAGATACTCGCGCTGGAGCAGGCGATATTCGGCGAGGTGCGCGAATTTATCGGAACGCGGCTTGAAGCGGTTCAGGCGGCTGCTGCGGCGGTCGCTGCGGTGGACGTACTGTGCAGCTACGCGCAGGCATCCATCGAGAACGGCTACGTAAAGCCGGAAATGACCCTCGACAGCGTTATAGAGATACGCGGCGGACGCCACCCGGTCATTGAGAAAATGCTCACCGACCACCCGTTCACTCCGAACGACACATACCTCGACACGAACTCCAACCGGCTCATGATAATCACCGGACCGAACATGTCGGGTAAATCCACGTTCATGCGGCAGACCGCGATAATCGTGCTGATGGCGCAGATAGGCTGCTTCGTTCCGGCGGAGTACGCGAAGATAGGCGTAGTGGATAAGATATTCACCCGCGTGGGCGCGTCCGACGACCTGACCTCCGGGCAGTCGACGTTCATGGTAGAGATGAACGAAGTCGCGGAGATACTCAAGAACGCCACCAAAAAAAGCCTTGTCATTCTTGACGAGATAGGCAGGGGAACATCGACATTCGACGGAATTTCCATCGCGAAGGCGGTCGCGGAGTACATCAGCGGAAAGGCTATCGGCTGCAAAACGCTGTTCGCGACGCACTATCACGAGCTTATTTCCATGGAAAAGGAGTATGACGGGATACGGAATTTCAGCGTTGCGGCGGTCAAGCGCGGCGACGAGCTGAGGTTCCTTCACAAGATATGCGAGGGCGGCACGGACGACAGCTACGGAATCGAGGTCGCAAAGCTGGCTGGACTTCCGCAGAAGGTGATAAACCGCGCCAAGGAGGAACTTGTGGAGCTTGAAAAACTCGGAAGGACAAAGCTTTCCGAGACCATCGAAAAGACTGCGGATCATCAGTTCAGCTTCACCGCGATAAACGAGCAGAACGCCATCGCGAAGCTGCGCGCCGCAGATATCAACACCATGTCCCCAATGGACGCGCTGATGTTCCTCAAGGACATAAAGGACACGCTGTAATCGCTGTACTAATTCGGGAAGCGCGTCTGTGATCTGTATTTGATCCAGCGATTTTGTATTGCCCGGAACGGGCTTAGAATGGAGCACTAATGCCAAAAATCAACCTGCTCGACAAGAGCGTATACGAGCTTATCGCCGCCGGAGAGGTCATAGAGCGCCCCTCCTCGGTGATAAAGGAGCTTGCGGAAAATTCCATCGACGCGGGGGCTGCCTCGATAACCGTGGAGATAAAGCGCGGCGGAATATCCTACCTTCGCGTGACGGACGACGGCTGCGGGATCTCCCACGAGGATATACCGACCGCGTTCATGCGGCATGCCACAAGTAAGGTCTACACGCAGGATGACCTCGACAGCATAAATACGCTGGGCTTCCGCGGTGAGGCTCTCGCCTCCGTATGCGCGGTCAGCCGCGTGGAGCTGCTGACAAAGCAGCGCGAGGATCAGTTAGGCAGCATTTACCGCATAGAGGCAGGCGAGCCGGTGGAGTACGACCGGGCTGGCTGCGCGGACGGCACTACAATAATAATCCGCGACCTGTTCTACAATACTCCGGCGCGCCTGAAGTTCCTGAAAAAGGACGTGACCGAGGGCAACTACTGCGCATCAGTCATTGAGAAGCTGGCGCTCAGCCACCCTGGGATATCGTTCAGGTTCATCAGGGACGGCAGGCAGACCATGCTCTCCAGCGGCGACGGCGAGTATTACAGCGCAGTATACGCGGTGTTCGGGAAGCAGTTCGCGGCGGGGCTTATCCCGGTGGAGAACGTCTACCAGAACACGGCGGTGACGGGGTACGTGTCCTCTCCGCTGTTCACCCGGGCGAACCGTTCGATGCAGAATTTCTTCGTGAACGGGCGCAGCGTGAAAAGTCCGCTGTGCTGCGCTGCGCTTGAGGAAGCGTTCCGCAACACGATCATGGTGGGGAAGTTCCCGTCCTGCGTGCTTTGCGTTAATACCGACCCGTCGCAGGTGGACGCGAATATCCACCCGACCAAGACCGAGGTGCGGTTCACCAACGAGAAGATAGTTTTCGACGCGGTGTACTTCGCGGTGAAGAACGCGCTGATGGGCTACGACGAGAGCCGCGAGATAAAACTTAACACAGCCCCCGCCCGCGCCGAAAATATTCCGCAGCCGGAGCGCGCAAGGTCCTCGGAGCCGCTGCGGACAGCATCCGCGCAGGTCATAGAGGAACCTCCTAAAACCATGCCGATACCCTCCGGACGGGACGCAGTGATCTACCCGCAGGAGAAGCGGGAGCCTCCGAAATTAACGCTCCGCCAGGAAACTCCGCAGCCCGCGCAGTTCACGCAGCCGCTTCCGGCGGCGGAACAGACCTACATGCCGGAGCTTGTCCCGGCAAAGAAGCCGGAGCCGAGGGAAACTCCGCTTGCCGACCTGCCGGGCTTCGCGTTCCTCTCTGAGAAATCGTTCGCGAAGAAGCCGGAACCTGTTCCGCAGGAGCCGACTCCGGAAATTCCGCAGGAGCGGCCGAAGGAGCAGATACGCGTAGTCGGCGAGCTTTTCAAGACCTACATCGTGTGCGAGTCCACCGAGGGAATGATACTTATTGACAAGCATGCGGCGCACGAGCGTGTTAATTTCGAGCGGCTGAAAAAGGGGTTCGACAGCTCCGCGCAGCTTCTCATGCAGCCGGAGGAGGTCTACCTCACGCCGGAGGAGTTCAATGGAATGTCGGAGTACGCCGACAAGCTCGCGCAGGTGGGAATCATCATGGAATTCACCGACGGAAAAGCGCGTGTGACCGGGCTTCCGCAGATGCTGGACAAGGTACCTCCGGCCGAGATAGTCGAGTGTATCGCGAAGATAGTTTCTCAGGGCAACACCAATGCAGAGGGCGAGCTTTTCGACGATATGCTGCACACCGTCGCCTGCAAGGCTTCAATACGCGGTAACGAGGATAACGATATCCTGGAGCTTCAGGTGCTGGCTCAGGAGGTATTCAACAACTCGGATATCCGTTACTGCCCGCATGGCAGACCGGTCATGACGCAGATATCACGCAAGCAGATAGAGCGTTATTTCGGCAGAGTTACATAAGGTCACCTCTAAAAACCTCATGTGAGCGAAAATGGGCAGTGCGCGCCATCTTCGTCGTCAAACCGGTTTTTAGAGGTTCCCATAATAAACAGGGAGGCAGTATGAACAAGATAATAGTGGTGAGCGGCCCGACTGCCTCCGGCAAAACGGCTCTTGCGGTCGAGCTTGCGAAGCTGTACGGCGGGGAGGTCATCTCCGCGGACAGCATGCAGATCTACACAGATATGGACGTCGCAAGCGCAAAGGCAACCCCGGAGGAGCAGCAGGGAATACCTCATCACCTGATGAATTTTCTTGACCCGTCGCAGAGCTTTTCAGTTGCGGAGTGGGTCGGTATGGCGGGGAAATGCGCCGACGATATCCTCGCCCGTGGGAAAACTCCGGTAATATGCGGCGGCACCGGGCTTTACATCTCGTCGTTCGTGGATAATCTTCAGTTCGACGATTCGGAGTGCGACTACGCCTACCGCGGCGAGCTTCGCAGATTTGCGGAGGAAAACGGCGCTGCGGCGCTGCTTGAAAAGCTCCGCGAGGTCGACCCGGAGACGGCGGCGGAGCTGCACGAGAACAACGTGTCCCGGGTGATACGCGCTCTGGAGGTCTACAAAACGACGGGTCATACCATAGCGCAGGCGAAGCGTGAGTCAAGGAACGCGCCGTCGCCGTATGAGTTCATTCTGCTGACCCTGGATTTTGAGCCGCGGGAGCTGCTTCATGAGCGGATAAACCGCCGTGTTGACATAATGTTGAAAAACGGACTGGAGCAGGAGGCGCGCCGCTGTTTCGAACAGCCCGACCGCCCCACTGCGGCTCAGGCTATAGGCTGCAAGGAGCTGTATCCGTATTTCCGCGGAGAAAAATCGCTTGAGGAGTGCGTTGAGGAACTGAAGCTCCGCACGCGGCAGTATGCGAAGCGGCAGCTTACATGGTTCCGCCGGGACAGCAGGTTCAGCAGGATAATTATTCAACCCGGGGAGGGACTTCCGGATGTGATTTCAGCGGCACGCGAGATCATCGAAAGAGAAAAATGAACCGGAAATATACATTATATGGTATCGCATAGGGCATTATTCCGGTTTTTTGCGGATTTTAACGAAGTTTTTCTATATTTTTTTGAAAAAAGTTAAAAAAGTTATAGCTTTTTTTGAAAAAGTATGCTATA
>OOBV01001813.1_pt1 | contig 12327 bp, 7 predicted proteins | sample 1671731 | NCBI WGS metagenome assembly OOBV01 (sample SAMN06348186, study PRJEB24527) | human gut metagenome | biome: human gut; feature: ankylosing spondylitis patient; material: feces | host: Homo sapiens | place: China | collected 2015-10
TGATCTTTTGGTTACTTTTGGATCAAGCCAAAAGTAACAGATAAATCATCATTTAAAGGTTCTAATCTTCTTAGAAACTATACTGTACCGCCAGATTCACCCGGTTCGCATGACGTGTGTCACCGTTGAAATCCGTACGCCAGCCGCGCAGATATTCGGCTCCGGCCTGCAGGTCGGACGTGATGTTCCAGAAAAGCGTGGCGTTCAGGTATTGTCCGTAGCGGTACTGGTCGGAAGCAGTAACAGGATAACCATCATGGCTATACAAGCGTGACTGCCCGTATGTACTGGTGATAAACACTTTCGGAGAGAAATTATACTGCATGCCGGCAAACCAGCCCATCATCGGGAGCACCTGCATCTTCCCTTCTTTTTCAGGATTCGGGACCACATCGACATTCAACATGCTCATGTCGTTCAGGAACTGCCCGATACCTTTGCCATACACACCCTGTCCATAGACCTGCAAACGATTCGTCAGGTTAAAAGTGGCAGAAGCCAGAACACCCCATCCGATCTCCGACTCAGCTTTGCGGGCCGTCAAATCATCGTAGGTCATGCTCCTGATAATAGCCGCAGCCCGGAAATGGCTTTTAGGGTTCCAGCCATACTGCACGTAGACCGGGAAGTTCGGCATCCGCTGCTTGGCAATACTGACATGCTCGTTTGTCAGCCCGTCCACAACCGGCATTTCCACCCCGATACCGGCTTTCAAGCCTTTGGCAAGCGCATGTTCGTAACGGATCTGTGTGGCATGATAGATCGACATCCCGTTAGGACCGGCAAAGTCGATCGTGGCAGGTACATTGCCCAAGTCCATGAACGAACCATAATCGTAACCCGCCGTAAAGCCTCGTGCCGACACATAAGCATTCCTCAACTCGAATATCTTGCCGCTTCCACCGCGGAAGTTACCGGCCGTATACACCACGAAATCGCCCAAGAGATCCGTATGCCCGACTAGCTTCAGGAAGATCGTGCTCGTAGTGGCGTCCATCTGGAACTGGTTCCGTACATACGACTGTCCTCTGCCGGGAATCAATGCCGGGTAAAAATCTATATTATCGGAAATACCGCCAAAATCATATTCGGCTGCCAGTTTCACATATCCTCCGATACCGAGAGCAAACTTGCCTTTCCGGTCTGTCAGCAGGAAACGGGGCGCTTTCGGTTCGTGGAAACGGGGACTCTGTGACGCATTCATGATCCGGATAATCTCATTGCCCGCCTTATCGATTGTGACAAACATGACGGAATTCGGTTCTTTATCCTCAACCACCACTTTCTGAGCCTGGGAATGGGTAGAAAGCAATCCCATTCCGAGCAGTAGAACTGCGCTTTTCAACAATGTTTTCATAAATATGCTTTTTGTTTAGATGAATTACCAACTTGAACAGATGCCAACGGAAAAGGTTGTGTCAAATGATTGCTTTAACGAGTAAATATCACTATTTTTGTTGCCATAATACAAAAATAAGATGAAGATGAAAAAGCTGTTTGCTATATGTTTAGTGGCCCTCTCGGCTCTGATATCCGTCCATTTGCAAGCGCAAAAGGTTGAAACGCTGGTACTGATCGACACCGATATGGGAAAGATCAAAGTGAAACTTTTTAACGACACGCCCCAACATCGTGATAATTTTATCAAAAATGTGAAGGAACACCGCTATGACGGACTGTTGTTCCACCGTGTCATCAAACAATTCATGGTACAGGCAGGCGACATTAATTCCAAAGACGCCCCGATGGAACAGCACTTAGGTGACGGAGATCTGGACTACACCATTCCGGCAGAGATCGTCTACCCGAAGTATTTCCATAAACGCGGCATGTTCGCCGCCGCCCGTACAGGCGACGACGAGAACCCCGAACGCGCCTCGTCGGCCACCCAGTTCTATATCGTAACCGGCAAGTTCTTTACGGAAATGGAGCTAGACAAGATGGAGAAGGAACAAGGCATCACCTTCACCCCCGAACAACGCCAAGCCTATATGCTGGAAGGAGGCACGCCCCACCTGGACGGTAAATACACGATTTTCGGCGAAGTCGTAAGTGGCATGAAAGCAGTCGACAAGATCCAGTTCACCGAAACGAACGCAGACGACCGTCCTGTCAAGAACATCAAAATCAAGTCAATGAAGATAGTCAACAAATAAACAACAAAGAATGGAAACAAAAGAAACATTAGTGGTGATGAACACCACACTCGGAAAGATAAAATTCAAATTATACAACGATACACCTCAGCACCGCGACAATTTCATCAAGCTGGCAAAAGCCGGACAATACGACGGCCTGCTATTCCACCGCGTCATCAAGGACTTTATGGTACAAGGTGGCGATGTCACTTCCAAAGACGCCCCGATGAACAAGCAGTTAGGAGCCGGCGACTTGGGCTATACCATTCCGGCAGAGTTCAACTATCCCCAATATTTCCATAAAAAGGGAGCCTTGTGCGCCGCCCGCACCGGAGACGAAGTGAACCCGGAAAAAGCATCGTCAGCCTCACAGTTCTATATCGTCACAGGCAAGAAATATTCGGAAACCGAACTCAGCCAGATGGAAAAGCAGATGGAAGGGCGCCTGAAACAGGCTATCTTCAACCGCCTCCAGACAGAGAACAAGTCCAAGATCATGGAACTCTACCGCAGCGGCAACAAAGAAGAGCTCGCCGTGCTCCGCGACACCCTGATCGGCAATACCGAACTGGAGGCCGAAAAGCGTAAAGACGAGACGAAGATGCCTTCCGAACTGCGCGAGACCTACAAGACGATCGGCGGCGTGCCCTTCCTTGACAACCAGTACACCGTCTACGGCGAAGTGGTGGAAGGACTGGACGTAGTAGACGCGATCCAACAAGTAAAGACAAATAAGCAAGACCGCCCGACGGAAAATGTAGTAATTAAGTCGGTAGAGGTTTTGGAATGATGCAACTTTCGGTTTACAAGGAACATTACAAAGAAACGATACGCCTGGGTGTCCCGATCATGTTGGGACAGCTGGGCATTATTGTTGTAGGCTTTGCCGACAACATCATGGTCGGGCATCACAGTACGGCCGAGCTGGCTGCCGCCTCGTTTGTCAACAACTTCTTCAACCTCGTGTTCATCGCAGGGATGGGATTTTCCTATGGACTGACTCCCATCATCGGAGGGTATTTTGCGCAGAAAGAATATGCAAAGGCAGGCGAGACACTGAAAAACAGCCTTTGTATCAACCTCATCGTGGGATTGTTACTCAGCCTCTGCATGTTGACACTGCTTCTGAACATCCATATCCTGAAGCAGCCGGAAGAGTTGATGCCCTATATCGTGCCTTACTATATCCTGCAACTCTTCTCGGTCATTTTCGCCATGCTGTTCAACTCGTTCAAGCAGTTCAGCGACGGCACGACAGACACGGTCACCCCGATGTGCGTCATGTTAGGAGCCAACGTGCTCAACATCATCGGGAACTACTTGCTTATATACGGCAACTTCGGATGCCCTGAACTTGGGCTTACCGGAGCCGGTATCTCGACACTCGCCAGCCGTATCCTGACATTCGGGATATTCTACGTCCTGTTTACCAAGCATTCCCGTTACAAACTTTACAGGGAAGGGTTCAAGAAAGGGACAGTCAACCGGGCGAACATAGGCAACCTGGTCCGCCTCGGCCTACCGGTCGGCTTCCAGATGGGAGTCGAGACAGGCTCGTTTAGTCTGAGTGTCATCATGATGGGATGGCTGGGAAGCACGGCACTCGCCGCCCACCAAGTGGCAGGCGTGATCACCACGCTCGGCTTCATGGTCTATTACGGCATAGCGGCGGCGGTTACCATACGGGTAAGCAACTTCCGGGGCCGGAACGACTGGCCTGCCATACGGCACGCATCTTTTGCCGGCCTGCATCTGGTCATGGGGACGGCAACCATCGTTGTTCTCCTGATCGGGATTTTCCGTAACATCATGGGATATATCATCACTCCGGAAAAAGAGGTAGTCGAACTGGTCGCCCTGCTCGCCTGGTCAGTGATCCTGTATCAGGCAGGCGACGGACTGCAAATCCTCTTCGCCAACGCTCTGCGAGGCATCTCGGATGTCAAATACATGGCTTATATGGCTTTCTTCTGCCACTTCGGACTGGCACTTCCCATCGGTTACCTGTGCGGGTTCACTTTTGGTTGGGGAGCCATCGGCATCTGGTGCGGCTTCCCGATCAGCCTGACCACGCTCGGACTGTTACTTTGGAGACGTTTCAATCGATTGACAATAAAAAAATAGGGTATGACTAAAGATATAACAGCAGAACACGTATTAAACGACCTGCGCTACCTGACGCTGCTGGCACGCAGCTTTCCGACGGTGGCAGACGCCAGCACGGAAATCATCAACCTGGAGGCCATCCTGAACCTGCCGAAAGGGACGGAGCATTTCCTGTCCGACATCCACGGCGAGCACCAGGCTTTCAACCATGTGCTGAAAAATGCCTCCGGCGCGATCAAGCGCAAAGTGAACGAGATATTCAGCAACACGCTGCGCGACTTCGAGAAGAAGGAGCTTTGCACGCTGATCTACTATCCGGAACAAAAACTGGAACTGATCCGGCAACGCGAAAAAGACCTGGACGACTGGTATCTGATCACACTGAACCAACTGGTACGCGTCTGCCGGAACGTCTCGTCCAAATACACGCGCTCGAAAGTGCGCAAGGCCCTGCCGAAGGAGTTCTCCTACATCATCCAGGAACTGCTCCACGAGTCGAGCGACGAGCCGAACAAGTCCGCCTATGTGGACCAGATCATCAACACGATCATTTCGACCGGCCGGGCCAATGACTTCATCATCGCCATGTGCAACTTGATCCAACGCCTGACGATCGACCTGCTGCACATCATCGGCGACATCTACGACCGCGGGCCGGGCGCCCACATCATCATGGACACGCTTTGCAACTACCATAACTTCGACATCCAGTGGGGCAACCACGACATCCTCTGGATGGGGGCCGCCGCCGGCAACGCGGGGAGCATCGCCAACGTGATCCGCATGTGCATGCGCTACGGCAACCTGGCAACCCTTGAGGACGGCTATGGCATCAACCTCCTGCCCTTGGCGACATTCGCCATGGAAGTCTATGGAGACGACCCCTGCGAACTGTTCATCCCGCGTACGAACGCGTCGGATGCGACCTTCGATGAAAAGACAACCCAACTGATCGCTCGCATGCACAAGGCGATCACGATCATACAGTTCAAGCTGGAAGGCGAGATCATCCGCCGCCGTCCGGAATTCGGGATGGACGACCGCCTGTTGCTCCACCATATCGACCTCCGCCGCGGGACGATCCGTATCGAAGGAAAGGAATACGAGTTGAAAGACAAGAACTGGCCGACTCTCAATGCCAAGGACCCCTATGCCCTTTCGATCGAAGAAGAAGAACTGATGCGGCGCATCAAGCACTCGTTCGAATGTAGCGAGAAACTGAAAAAGCACATGCGCTGCCTGTTCACGCACGGCAGCATGTATCAGGTCTGCAACTCCAACCTGCTCTTCCACGCCTCCGTCCCGATGAACCCGGACGGCACGCTCAAGGCGATCCGGATCGAAGGAACGGAATATAAGGGTAAAGCCCTGCTGGATAAAGTGGACCAGTTGGTGCGCACCGCCTATTTCGATGCCGACGACAGCCCGGAGAAGGACTTCGCGATGGATTACATCTGGTATCTTTGGGAAGGCAAGGACTCCCCTCTCTTCGACAAGAGCCGGATGGCGACTTTCGAACGCTGCTTCATCGACGACAAATCGGTGCAGAAGGAGGAAAAAGGCGCCTACTATTCCCTCCGGGAAGAAGAATCGGTCTGTGACATGCTGCTGGACGAGTTCGGCGTCACCGGCCAGCACCGCCACATCATCAACGGACATGTCCCCGTACGCTCCATCAAAGGCGAGAACCCGATCAAGGCAAACGGGAAACTGCTTGTCATCGACGGCGGCTTCTCCAAAGCCTACCACCCGGAAACAGGCATTGCAGGTTATACCCTGGTCTACCATTCGCGCGGCTTCCAGCTTGTACAGCACGAACCGTTCCTGTCGACCGACCAGGCCATCAAGGAGGGCAAAGACATCCGTTCGACCACCATCGTCGTCGAACTGAACTCCCACCGCCAGATGGTCAAGGACACAGACAAGGGGGCGGACCTGCAACAACAGATCCATGATCTCGAAAAACTCCTTTACGCGTTCCGCAACGGGTTTATCAAAGAAAAAGAGCGTTATAAATAAGAACACTTGTCATGAACAGCGAGAAACTGAAAGGTCACATCCTGATATTGATAACCAATATCCTGTTTGCCGTCAACATGCCGATATCCAAATATCTGCTGCCGGCACACGTTCCCCCCGAAGGTCTTACGATCATGCGCATGGCTTTCGCCTGTGTGATGTTCTGGATCGTGTCTCTCTTCACGGTAAAAGAGAAAGTGCCGTTGAAAGACTTGGGGATGCTTTTTGTATGCGCCCTTTGCGGAGTGGGGATCAATCAGGGATTGTTCATCGTCGGGCTGAACCGTTCTTCTCCAGTCGACGCCTCCATCATCGCCACCGCCGTGCCGATCTTCGTCCTGCTGCTGGCCGCCGTCATACTGAAGGAGCCGATCACCCGGAAGAAGTCGTTCGGTGTGTTCATGGGGGTCAGCGGCGGCCTGCTGCTTGTCTTCAGCTCCACGCATGCCATCGACAGCATCAGCAGCCTCGACGGTGACATGATGATGATCGTCAGCGGGTTGATGTATGCCATCTACCTGGTTCTGTCGAAACCGCTCTCCCTGCGCTATTCATCGGTCACGATGATGAAATGGATGTTCCTCTTCACGACACTGACGCTGGTCCCCTTCACCTTCCGGCATGTGCTCGACGCTCCCGCTTTCCACCGGGAGGTTTGGGACTTCACGGAACTGGGCGCGATCTTCTACGTCCTCTTCGGGGCGACGTTCCTCCCCTACCTGCTCATCCCGATGTCGTTGAAGAGAATCCGCCCGACAACAGTCAGCATGTACAACTACGTGCAGCCGATCGTCGCCTCGTTCATTGCCGTCATGATCGGCCAGGACACCCTTTCCTGGCAGAAAGTCCTGTCGGCAGTCTTGGTCTTCACAGGTGTTTATCTCGTGACACAGAGCAAAAGCCGGGAAGACATGGAGAAAGGGAAACGATGACACATTTGGCACATTTGACATGGGGTTGTAGAAATATATATACGCGAGATAAATAATTAATTATTTAATATACCTATGTAGGTATATATATACCTGAATATATATTATTACCTATATATAGTTTAGCAAACCGATGTCAAATGTGCCAATTGTGTCAGATCCCGTAAGGAATGTCTCCCGACGTTCCTGCAATCACCAGCCTGCGTTCCTATAAACGGCGGCCTGCGTTCCTGCAAATGCAGGCCGGTGATCATGGGAATACAAATCCTCCTTTAATCATCGACTATGCATGTCATCGCTTTGACCAAGAAGGAGGTAGCTCCGACACACCGCCCAAAATCTCATGGTTCATAGACCCCGTCAAACGGATTCTGGTCACCGGCCGGCCAGATTTCATCGACTAAAGATTTGTTGTTCTTCATTTCGGCTCCCGGCAACTGGAAGATGAAACGCCATGATTTGGCGGGCAACGTGATCAAGCCCCCCCAGTCCATATGGTTACCGGTTCGTTCCAGACCCTTCTGCGTCCGAAGCATATCAAACAAAGAAAAACCTTCTCCATAGAGTTCTTTTCTTCTTTCTTTTAAAATAGCTTCGATCAGTTCATCGCCACTTGCTTCCGTACGCTTGGCATTACGCAAGTCCTGAAGCTGCCACAACAGCGCTTTCGCTTCCGTATCTTTTCCCTGGTGCGCACAAGCTTCCGCCGCATTCAGCAACATTTCGTCGGAACGCATGACAACCATCGATCCGCGGCAGTCCTCATTATCCCTGAACTTATGAGAAATCCAGAATTCCTTTTTCGTCTGGCCAGAACCCGTAGACCAATTCTCGAACTGTTTGAAGCGAATATCATCTTCGTCAAACAAATCCACAAACTGATCAGAGAGGATAAAGCCTGCAAAAGTCCAACATTTACGATCACCGTTGTACCACATAGCAAAAGGAGAATAGTCGCCCATATTCTGCTCTTCCGTCTGTTTAATTCCCCAAATCCAAGATTTGGTAAGGTGGTCATTAAATCCATTTGCATACTCTTCTGCAGTCGTCAAAGGATAAACCGCCAGCACCTTTTTAGCATATTCTTCCGATTTCGCCCAGTTATTCATTACTTGATAGACTTGAGACAAAACACCTTGTACAACCGTTTGGTCAAACACGTTCGGATAGCTGGAACTACGAACAAAGCCCTCCAACATCGATTCGGCAGTCGTCAGGTCTGACAAGATCTGCTGATAGGTTTCTTCCAACGTTCCACGCGGTTTACCTTGTGTACCGTCTACAGTCGGTTCCGTATAAACAGGAACTCCCGGCATATCCTTTGCGATAGCATAAGTCTGCTGATACAAGCGGGCCAAATCGAAATAGGCCCATCCGCGCAAAGCCAAAGCCTGCCCTTTGATATATTGCTTATCCATATCTTCGCCTTCCGAATCATCGACATAAGTGATTACGGAATTCAAGTTATTGACCAACCGGTAATGGAAGGTCCACAACTGATCTGTACGGAATATATTAGCTTGAGTTTCTCCCCAATAATTATAGTTATATAAATACCATCCACTACCATTATTCATCACATCTTCACCGCACATGTCCGAAATCATCTGGATAGAAGGTATACCGTAGTCGTCACCCCGGTTAGCTCCCCCGCTACCATAGGCACGCATTTGATAGTAACAACCATTCAAAGCAGACTGTGCGCCGGAAGTTGTTTGAAAGACATCCGTATCATCGACAGATGTCGATGGTTTCGTATCCAAAAAATCACTACAGGAAACCATACTTCCCGTCATGAGACCTGTAGCCAAAACCGACAATATATAGTTCTTTGATTTCATATTCTTCATCATTTATTTAATTAGACTTCTTACAAATTAAGTTGCAGACCGAATGAAACGGACTTCGTCACCGGGAACCGGTTGGCGGTCGTTCCGGATATGCTTTGTTCCGGGTCCGTACCACGACGGGCTGCACTACCAATCGTAACCAAGTTATCCCCTTGGACGAACAAGCGTAATGAATTGACCTGGAACTTCTTCGTGAAATTTTTAGGCAACGTGTATCCCAACGTCACATTCCTCAACCTCGCAAAAGAGTTGTTGAAAATAAATTTGGAAGTATAGGAACTCATATAATTCGCATAATTATAGTAGGTGGTCAAGCGAGGGAACTCGGCATTCGGATTTTCAGGAGTCCAAGAATCCAACATATCCGGGTGCATGCTATAGCCTCTCCGGTAATACATGGATTGCGCATAGTCGCTGTCATACAGCTTGCCGCCGATACTGTAATAGATCATGAAAGAAAGGTCGATGCCTTTATATGAGAAGTTATTGGTAAAGCCCCCAAACAATTTTGGAATGGCATCGCCCAGATATTTCTGCTGGCTGTCGCTTGTCACCTCATTATAATTTTCGGTCTTTACCCGTTCCTTCACGACTTTTTCTCCTTTGTCGTTTGTTTCGTAAATCGTTTTCCAATATTGGTCGTTTCCGGTTTCAGGGTTCACACCTGCATACTCGATTCCCCAGAAATTATAGCGGGATTCACCTTCACGCCATTTGAAGACACCGGCATTGACTTCGGCCTGCGGCAACTTGGTTATACGGTTCTTATAAGATGTCCCGTTCAAATCGATGGTCCATTTAAAATCTTTATTGGATATGGCAGCATAATTCAAAGAGAATTCGACACCCTGGTTCTTAACGTCACCGATATTACGGTCAATACCGCTCATGCCGGTAGACGGAGCCATCGGCAATGTAAACAACAGGTCTTTAGACTTACGGCTGAACCACTCGACACTACCGCTCAGCTTATTGAACACGGCAAAATCCAACCCGACATTGAACTGCAAATTCGTCTCCCATTTCAAATCCTTGTTTGACAAACGGCTGACCATAACACCCGGATCCCGGTAGTTGTTCATGCCTGTCGCATACAAACCTTGATAAGCATAATAAGTCCCCAAGTTATCATTACCGACAGCACCATAGCTGGCTTTCAGTTTCAAATTATCCAACCAGGAACTATAAGGTTTCATGAATTCTTCATTGGATATTCTCCATGAACCACCTAAAGACCAGAATTGCCCCCAACGATTATCGGGATGAAAACGGGAAGAGCCGTCCGTACGGAAGCTGCCGGAAATGTAATAACGGTCTTTATAATCATATTCGACACGGCTCAACCAGCTTAACAGACGGTATTTGTCGGTGTAAGAATTCATGCTGCTCATCACGGCTGCCGAACCGATCTCCGTAACACCTGGAAAAGGGAATCCCTGCTTTTCGGCAGATAACAACTTATATTCCAAAGCATAGGCTTCCTGTCCCAATAAAACAGACAAAGAATGATCCCCGAAAGATTTCTCATAAGTCAACAGGTTGTTGATCGTATAAGAAAGATTCCGGTCGCTTTCCTTATAGGCTGAACCTTTATAACCGGCAGCAAAGCCATATTCGCTGTTTACATAGCCATCATAATTATACTGATAAAAATCCACGCTGAAATTGGTACGCCACTTCAATCCCGGGATGAATGTTATTTCAAAATAGGTACGATTGGAAACATCGTCATGTGTCCAAGGAGACTTGTTATAGGTATCATCAGCCAACGGGTTAGTCCCACTCCAGGATGTACGGTAGTTTCCGTAGTCAAAAATACGATTGCCGTTCTTGTCCAATCTGTAGGCATTCGTCGCACTGTCCCATTCATAAATAGGATACACTGTCGGCATCGTACGCAAAAGCCATACAGTCTGATCACTGGCAGACCCTTCGCGCACGCTATGAGACAAACTGATGTTGGTTCCGACCTTCAACCATTTGTTTACATTATAGTTCAAGTTTGCCCGTGTTGAATAGCGTTCGAAACGCTGGATAGAAAATACACCTTTATCGTTCAGGTAACCGGCTGATATAAAGTAGTCGGCTTTTTTATTCTTACCACTGAAGTCTATCGTATATTCCTGACGCAGACGGGATTTCAACAAAGCGTTTCTCCAATCTCCCCAATAATTCAACTTGGCATCGGGATCCATCTTCCCATCTGTCCCGACCGGCATATCAATGTTATAAGGGTTATTACCGAACTCACCCATCACATAATAAGACGCATAGGAACGGGAATCTTCGTCCCGATAACCTGAATCCAGATAGCCATTATACAAAGCACGCCAAGTCAATTGCGATAGTTGGTCTGGTGACAGTTGATCCGGCAACCCTACAGCCAAACTGGAGAATCCCCAAGTTGAACGGAAATTGATCTGCCCTTTCTCGCTTGCGCCCTTACGCGTTGTGATCATCACGACCCCATTGGCTGCGCGAGAGCCGTACAAGGCGGTGGCCGAGGCATCTTTCAGAATAGTCATGGACTCGATGTCGTTCGGGTTGATAGCATTCAGGTAACCGTCATAAGCCGTTCCGTCGACCACATAAAGCGGGGAACTGGATGCGTTCATGGAACCGATACCACGGATCATGATCGTCGCATCTTCGCCCGGCTCACCGGAATTGTTCAACACCTGCACACCGCTGCTTTGCCCTTGCAAAGCCTGGGTTACATTGGATGCTTTGATCTTCTCCAGCGATTCTTTCTTGACCACGCTGGCCGATCCTGTAAAGGTCGACTTCTTTCCTGTACCATAAGCAACAACCATCACCTCGTCGATAGCTACCATGTCCGGCTCCATTTCGATCTTCATGCTACGGCCGGAAATGGTGACTTCCTTTGTCTTATATCCCAAGTAAGAGAGATGCAGTGTTTTCGTACGAGGAGAAACAGTCATCGAAAACTCTCCTTTTTCGTTGGTGGTTACGCCATTCATCGTCTGCTTGTCTACGACAGCCACCCCGATCATCGGCAAGCCGTCTTCGGTAGAAACTACGATACCTGACACAGCCTTTTCCTGCGCCATCAGCAAATGCCCCCATAAGGACATCACAAAAAGAACCCAAAAGAACCTTTTCATAATCAATAGATTTAAATGATACATTCAAGTATAACCACATTGGCCTATAAAAACGTTTCCTTTTAATTTAAGGTATAGAAAGCATAATGATCCTCAATCAAAGGACGTAGTTCTAACAGGACATTGTATTCGACACACTAATAGACGCAAATATATT
>OOBV01001823.1_pt1 | contig 12189 bp, 8 predicted proteins | sample 1671731 | NCBI WGS metagenome assembly OOBV01 (sample SAMN06348186, study PRJEB24527) | human gut metagenome | biome: human gut; feature: ankylosing spondylitis patient; material: feces | host: Homo sapiens | place: China | collected 2015-10
GGAAACTATTCGAAACGACTATCTATCCGATTCAACTGTGACAATTTTCTTGATTGGCCAGCATTCTTCTGAAAATGAAGGAAATGATTATTGGGGACGGCCACGTAATTATTTCATTCAGCGAGAACTTCAGGCCTCTCTTTATAATGGAATCGGAAATACTCGTAATGGTGTACTAGGTATTGTATTACCTGAAATGTATGATTCTATTTATAAAGGAAGTTCGCTCTGCAGCACTTGTGGTCAGTACCACGATTGCATTTTGTTAAATGATACAACTGTAATCCGCGAATTTTCTGCCAATTTTTATACCGAACCTCACGCTAGCTGTGCATGGACTTCCGATGAGGAATACTGCGTGATCGTGAAATGGTCCGATTTTATATCCAATCCAACTACGTATATCGATAAAGCTTATGACAAGCGTTATAGCCCAATTGCATCTAAAATCCGAATTCGTAATCTTCGATAATTAAAAACTTCAGACTTATTGCAACGCCGCTCGTTCAAAAATCCACCATTCATGTTCCAATACATAGCACTGATTGGAACATGAATGGTGTTTTTTACAGTGCAGTTTCTTTCGATTCGCATTGACCCTATCTAGCTTGTGGTGTCCGTGCACTCCATCATCTGGGCTCTACAGCTGGCTGACGCTTCAATGTCAACGATAGCCAATCTTGTTACTATCCTCTAAAGATATTGTACAACTTTACTACTTTGTTGCAAGGCATTTTTCTCCAGCCTTGTTGCCCACCGAATCAAGTCGTGGTATAGTAATAATTGGAGTAGTTTAACCTTAAAGGTCGTTGCGGCATAAAACTTCCGATAATATTGATTATCTGGAAGTTTTCGGGATTCTATAATGCAGGAGGTTGTCTGTATGGCGGTGCTTTCAAAGAGTCAAATGTCCGAAGAAGATATTAAGTTCCATTACATTACACCCGCAATTACAGCAAAATGGGATAAGCAACATATCACGCTGGAAACAAAAATTACGGATGGCCGTATCAACCTCAAGGGTAACATTGTGGCCCGTGAAAAGCCGAAACGTGCAGACTATGTGCTTTACCTGAGCGCGAATAATCCGATTGCCATTGTTGAAGCAAAAGACAACAATCATACGGTTTCCCATGGATTGCAGCAGGCCATGACCTATGCGCAGATGTTGGATGTTCCGTTTGCCTTTAGCTCAAATGGGGACGGCTTTGCAGAACATGACTTCTTGACGGGCAAAGAACGCACCTTTGGCCTTGACGAATTCCCAACAGAAAAAGAGCTGGTTGAGCGGTACAAAGCAGGTGCAAACGATGGAGCTGGTTTGACGGATGTGCAGGAGAAATTAATTGCACAGCCATATTACAGCAGCCAAAACACTTACCCACCACGCTATTACCAGCGCATTGCCATCAACCGCACGTTGGACGCAATTGCAAGAGGACAAAATCGGCTTTTACTGGTAATGGCAACTGGTACAGGTAAAACTTATACGGCATTTCAAATTGTATATCGTCTGCTCAAAAGCGGCTTAAAGAAAAAGATTCTCTATCTTGCGGATCGGAACAATCTTGTTGACCAGTCTATCCAACAGGACTTTGCGCCGCTGGAAAAGGTCATTCATAAGGTGAATTTTTCTAAGGACGACCCTCGCACGATTACTTCTTATGAGGTCTATTTTTCTCTCTATCAGCAGCTTGCTGGAAAGAACGAAGAACAAGACGAGAACGCTGAAAATGCACTCGATAAGCTGTCACAGCTCTTTAGCCCGGATTTCTTTGACCTGATTATTGTCGATGAGTGTCACCGTGGCTCGGCGAAGAAAGAAAGCAACTGGCGCAAAATTCTGGAATATTTTGCTTCTGCTACGCAAATCGGCATGACCGCTACGCCTAAGGAAACCAAATATGTTTCCAACATCGACTACTTTGGTGAACCCATCTATACTTACAGTCTGAAAGAAGGAATCGAGGACGGTTTTCTTGCACCTTTTAAGGTAATCAATGTTATGACTGATATTGGTGAGGGATGGCGTCCACGCAAGGGCCAGCGCGATATTTACGGAAACGAAATCGAAGATCGCATTTATACAAATAGCGATTACGACTACAACATTATTATAGAGGATCGTATCAACCAAGTTGCTGCCGAAATCACGCGATACTTGAAAAGCACTGACCGCATGGCTAAGACCATCGTATTTTGCCCAACCGAAGAAGCGGCAGAGCGTATGCAGATGGCGTTGGCAAACCAAAATGCCGACATGATGAAGCAGAATCCCGATTATGTTGTTCGCATTACAGGCAGTGATACTTACGGAAAGAGCAAGCTAGATTATTTTATCTCTGTTCGAGAAAAATACCCGGTCATTGCAACTACTTCCAAGCTGCTCTCCACGGGTTCGGATTGCAAGATGACAAAGCTGATTGTCTTGGATGAAATGATTGGCTCTATGACAGAGTTTAAGCAGATCATTGGCCGTGGAACCCGTCTGCGTGAAAAAGAAGGCAAGACCCATTTTGTTGTGATGGACTTCCGAAATGTGAGCCGCCTTTTTGCCGACCCGGATTGGGATGGCCCGATTGAAATGAACGAAGACTTCGATCCCGAAAAAGAGAACGATAAGCCCGTACCGAAAAAGGGCGCAGGAACATCTGACCCTCCCACGCCGCCAGACCCCAAGAAACCCAAACCAATCGTTGATAAAGATGGTTGTCGGGTGGAGATCATCTACAAAACGGTTTCCATTTATGATGCAGGCGGGAAGCTGCTCCGACAGGAAAGCATTATTGACTACACAAAAGAGAATATCCGTGGCTCGTACGCTTCGCTGGACAATTTTATCCGTCAGTGGTCTGCTGAGGAAAAGAAAGAAAAAATCCGGGAACTTCTTCTGGAGCATGGCATTGACCTTGAAGCACTAAAGGCCGATCAGAACATGACGGATGTGGATGACTTTGACTTTATCTGCCATGTTGCGTTTGATAAAAAGCCTTTGACGCGCAGAGAACGAGCAGAAAATGTCAAAAAACGCGACTTTCTAGGCAAATACAGCGGTGCAGCAAGAGATGTTCTGGAAGCACTTCTGGACAAGTATATGAATACCGGCATTTATGAGATTGAGAAAACGGAAATTCTGCGGCTTGACCCGTTCCTGAAAATGGGCAAGCCTCAAAAGATTGCCTCTTACTTTGGCGGGAAAGACGGGTATCTGAAAGCTGTTAAGGAACTGGAACAGGCAATCTATGAAGGAGAAATTGCATAACAATGGGAAATTTATCGAATTTTGTGAAGCGTATCCGCGATGTTATGCGGAACGATGCAGGCATCAACGGTGATGCACAACGTATTGAGCAAATTGCATGGATGCTTTTTCTAAAAGTGTATGACGCAAAAGAGGACGATTGGGTATGGGATGAAAGTAGTTATCAATCTATTCTTCCAGAGCCTTGCAGATGGCGCAATTGGGCGCATGATGAAAACGGCAAGGGCATGACAGGCGATACCCTGTTGGAATTTGTCAACAATACGTTGTTCCCTACTTTGAAAAAGCTGCCTGTGGATGCTTCTACACCCATCAAGAAAGCAATAGTGCAGACTACTTTTGCAGATGCCAACAACTATATGAAAGATGGTGTTCTGCTCCGTAAAGTCATCAATTATATTGATGATATTGATTTTAGTGAATATAAAGAACGTCATGCTTTCGCTGAAATTTACGAAACGATTCTAAAAGAACTGCAAAGTGCTGGCTCTGCGGGTGAATTTTACACGCCGCGCGCCGTGACTGATTTTATGGCGCAGATGATCAACCCACAAATCGGGGAAAAGATGGCCGATTTTGCCTGTGGCACAGGTGGTTTTATCACCAGTTGGTTGAAAGCTCTGCATAAAAAGGTTAAGACAACAGAGGATGAAGCCCTGTATGCAAACTCCATATACGGCATTGAAAAGAAACAGTTTCCATATATTCTTTGCATCACCAATATGCTGTTGCATGATTTGGATGTGCCGCAGGTGTTCCATGATAACACACTTCTCCGGGATGTTCTGGACTATACTGAGGACGATCAGGTAGATGTTATCTTGATGAACCCTCCCTATGGTGGTTCAGAAAAGCCGGAAATTAAGAACCATTTTCCGGCTGACCTAGCCAGTAGCGAAACGGCTGACCTGTTCATGTCCGTTATTATGTATCGACTGAAAGAAAATGGCCGTGCAGCTGTCATTCTGCCCGATGGTTTCCTGTTTGGCACAGACAATGCCAAAGTAGCAATCAAGACGAAACTGTTCTCTGAGTTCAATGTCCATACCATCATCCGTATGCCGGGTAGTGTGTTCTCCCCATATACGTCGATTACGACCAACATTTTGTTCTTTGACCATACTGGCCCGACAGAAGAAACCTGGTTCTATCGTTTGGATATGCCGGAAGGCTACAAGCATTTCAGCAAGACCAAGCCCATGAAGCTGGAACACTTTACCCCTGCGGTAGAATGGTGGAGTGACCGCAAAGAAATTCAGCTGGACGGGTTTGACAAGGCCAAAAAGTATACCGTGCAGGAGATCAAAGACCGCAACTACAATATTGATTTATGTGGCTATCCGCATGAGGAAGAGGAAATCTTACCGCCCAAAGAGCTGATTCAGCAGTATCAGGAGAAGCGCGCCAGCCTGAACGCAGACATTGACCGAATCCTTGCTCAGATCACGGAGATTCTGGGCATTGACCTTGATGCACAGGACTGAGCCATATAGATAAGGAAGAAAAAATGACAGGACAGCAACTGAAAAATTCCATTCTGCAAATGGCAGTGCAGGGCAAACTTGTTCCGCAAGACCCCAATGACGAGCCTGCTTCTGTGCTGCTGGAACGCATTCGTGCAGAAAAAGAACAGCTTATCAAAGAGGGCAAAATCAAAAAGGAAAAGAATCCGTCTGTGATTTTCCGTGGAGCCGATAATTTGCCTTATGAGAAGGTCGGCAAAAATGAGCCTATCTGCATTGCAGATGAAGTGCCGTTTGACATACCGGAGAGCTGGGAGTGGGTGCGGCTAAAGGATATTGTCGTTAAAGAAATCAAGCGAGGAAAATCTCCAACCTATGCTGATAATAGTAGCATACTTGTGTTTGCTCAGAAGTGTAACACAAAAGCTGGTATCATAGATTTATCGCTAGCCAAACACTTGGACTTTAAATCATTTGCAAAATACCCGGATGATGAATATATGCAAGATGGTGATATTGTTGTTAATTCAACCGGAAACGGAACCTTAGGAAGAGTTGGTGTCTTTCACGATTCTGATAGAAGCAATGACTGTGTGATCGTGCCAGATTCTCATGTCACAACCATTCGTATCAACAAGATACTAGTTTTAGACTACGTCTACTATGTACTGGTTTACTATCAACCTTATTTTGAAAAGAACTGCTCAGGTTCAACTAATCAGACGGAACTAAAGCCACTTGTTATCGCAAATTTGTTTATCCCTGTTCCTCCCATTGAAGAACAACGTAGAATTATCCGAAAACTTTCATCCGTATTGCCACTAGTCACAAAGTACGATGAAAAAGAAGTAGCATTGGAAGTCTATAATACAGCCTTTCCAGCGCAACTAAAAAAGTCTATCTTACAATATGCAGTACAAGGCAAGTTGGTTCCTCAAGATCCTGCTGACGAACCAGCATCCGTTCTGTTAGAGCACATCCGTGCAGAAAAAGAACAACTTGTCAAAGCCGGAAGAATTAAGCGTGATAAGCATGAATCGGTCATTTTCAGACGGGATAATTCTTATTACGAAATCTCTGGTAAAGAAGAAGTTTGCATTGATGATGAAATCCCATTTGAAATTCCAGATTCATGGGTATGGGTTCGCTTGGGAACGGCATTGAACCAAGCGTCAACAGGACCATTTGGAAGTATGGTTCACAAAGAAGATTATGTTGAATCTGGAATTCCAATAGTCAACCCTGCTAACATTATTCACGGTAATATTTCTTCCGAAAAAATCAAGAAAGTTTCAAATGCGACTGCCAATCGTTTATCGAGCTATAAATTAAAGGCATTTGATATTATTATTGGTAGACGTGGTGAAATGGGAAGAAGTGCAGTTGTAGAGAGCCATCAAGAAGGATGGCTTTGCGGCACAGGCTGCTTCTTTGTCACACCATCGAAATTATTGCTGCCACAGTATCTTGTCTTTTTACTTAACAGCCCATTTGTTAAAGCTGCCTTGACAGAAAATTCTGTTGGAACAACTATGAATAATTTAAATCATAACATCCTACAGAGTCTACTAATCCCCGTTCCACCCATAAATGAACAGAAGAAAATAATGACGAATTATCAGAAAAGCACAGCCATTCTTGATGGGTGAGTTCTTATTATGAGAAGGTCGATGGAATTGAACGCTGTATCGATGATGAGTTGCCATTTGAGATTCCCGAAAGTTGGGAATGGTGTCGTTTGAAATCTTTGACAGAGAACATTACCAGCGGTTCACGCGATTGGGCAAAATATTACTCGACTACAGGGGCAGCATTTCTTCGCATGGGAAATCTGTCAAAAAATTCTTTTGACCTGCGGCTAGAGCATATCCAGCGTGTTTCCATCCCCTCAAAGGCCGAGGGAACACGAACTTCATTACAAAGTGGCGATTTACTGTTCTCTATAACAGGCGATGTCGGAATGCTTGGTCTGATACCAGATGGATTTGAGAAAGCCTACATCAACCAGCACACTGCGATGATACGTTTTCTTCCAGAAATGCGAAATAAATATATTCCATATTTGCTTCTGACTGACTACGCCCAAAAATTTTATAACGCAAATCAGCATGGCATAAAAAATAGCTTTCGACTTGATTCCATAGGTGAATTATTGGTTTCTATTCCACCGGAAAAGGAACTGTTCCGCATCCTTCAAAGAATCTCTCTAGTCCTTTCAAAAATAGCGGTTCTATAGCTCTTTTTGTATACTCATGGTGAAAGGAGGTCTTTCACTATGATTGAAGAATTTGAAAGACACTTGAGAGGAACAAATCTCTCAGAAAACACTGTAACATCCTATTTGTTTGCTGTGCGGCAGTTTGGGGAACGGCATGATGCCGTCACCAAACGCAATTTAAAAGAGCACAAAGCCTGGTTAATTGAGCAGTACAAGCCCAAGACGGTCAATTTACGAATCCGCGCTATCAACTGCTACCTCGAAAGTATTGGAAAGGATTCATGGAAATTGTCATCCGTCAAGGTGCAGCAGAAAGCCTTCCTCGAAAATGTCATTAGCGAAGCAGACTACATCTACTTCAAAAACTGCCTGAAACGCGATGACAATATGCTTTGGTATTTTGTTATTCGCTTTTTGGCTGCTACGGGTGCGCGCGTCAGCGAGCTGGTGCAAATCAAAGTTGAACACATTAAGCTTGGACACCTCGACCTTTATTCTAAAGGTGGGAAGCTGCGCCGCATCTACATTCCAAAATCATTGCAAGATGAAGCCATTGTCTGGTTGGAAGAAAAACAGCAGGACAGCGGCTTTATCTTTTTGAATCGTTTTGGTGAACGAATCACAACAAGAGGTATTTCTGGACAGCTGAAAAAGCTGGCGATAAAGTATGGCATTGATTCTGCGGTGGTTTATCCCCACTCTTTCCGGCATCGGTTTGCAAAAAGCTTTTTGGATCGGTGCAGCGACATTGCATTTCTTGCAGACTTGATGGGTCATGAAAGCATTGAAACGACGCGAATTTATTTGCGTAAAACTGCAACCGAACAGAGAACCTTGGTAGATAATATCGTAGACTGGTAAAAAAGAGCGTCTGTTCTCAAAAATGAGTTCAGACGCTCTTTCTTATCAAATAGATTTTAGCACATTAGCTAGACTTGCTTGTATCCTTTTTTGTTCTGCCAATGGTGGAATACATATCAACGTATTTGCAATATCGCGCATTACCCAATTTTTATTTCCAACACCTTTTGTGTTTTCTCTACATTGAGTTTGCACAAGCGGTGACTTTAAAAGGTAAATTAAGAAAAATTTGTCTAGCAGTTCTGTTGAAAATCGAAGCTGCGCCACACTCACAAAAATGCTAAAAGGTCTATCGGTATCAACCAATACTGGGATTCCAGTTGTTCCCACTTTAGTAAGTAGAATATCATCTCGATGTGGATCGCAACGAGATGCGAGAAGTTCATGTTCTTCTTCTGAAATGAATTTTGTGCTTTCAAAAGAAATTTTTCCAGAACTTATATCTTTTACAGATATGAATGGAATGCCACTAGCGGCATATTTGGGTGTTGAATGCGTACCATCTGTTAGCTTTTGCAGAATTGTGCCGAGTCTGCACCACTCCCAATTTTTTGGAATCTCAAACGGTATTTCATCATCGATGCAGCGTTCAATTCCATCGACCTTCTCATAATAAGAATTATCCCGTCTGAAAATGACCGATTCGTGCTTGTCACGTTTGATTTTGCCCTCTTTGATAAGTTGTTCTTTCTCTGCACGAATACGTTCCAGTAGTGCGGAAGCTGGTTCATCGGCAGGGTCTTGGAGAACGAGCTTTCCTTGAACAGCATCTTGCAAGATAGACTTTTTCAGTTGCGCTGGAAATGTATCGTTTAGTTTTTCTAAACGCTGATGCGTTATGTCATACATCTGAATGGTGGGGAGAATTTCTAATAGCTGTTTCAAAATTCGGCGTTGCTCAGAAACTGGCGGAATCGGAACCAACGCCATACTCAGTCGTTCATCGTTAATCGCCGGATATGCGACCCCTTTTGAGTTGGCAGTATCGTTAGCATAGCTATCAAAGTCGGGAGACATCATATAGTAAAACAAAAACTCATTAGAATAATCTGCACAACACTTTAAAACAGCAAATCCTGTACTAGCGATTGCCTCTCTTGAAAATTCACGGTTTATAATGCACATATTATGTAGATAGGGACGAACTGTAGAATATAAAATATCCCCCTCATTCACAATTTTTCTTGCTCGTGATGCAGCTTTTTCAGGCACGACAATAGTTTCCTGTTCATTTAGCTTCTGATGTTTATTGTCAATCGAGCCTATATCAATATAACAAAATTCTGAGGTTGGTTTCTTTTGACCGTGATTGTAAGTAAGAGTTTTTAACCTCACCCACTCCCAGCTCTCCGGTATGTCAAACGGCACTTCATCTGCAATGCAGACAGGCTCATTTTTGCCGACCTTCTCATAAGGCAAATTATCGGAAAAACCCAAGACAGTAATCTATGCGTATCGCGCTATCGACACAAAACGGTAAAGTGGATTTTATCTGCTTTGCCGTTTTCCTTTTGCTCCAAATTTGTGAAATTTCCAAAACTGTATTCCAAAACAGCTCTGCGGATTCCTATTAGTGTAGGGGCTTTCAAAATCTTTTGTAAAACGGCTTTTCTCTAGTTCTATAAGTGGAAAATGAACAAAATCTATATTCTAAAATTGGTCAATTCAACAAAATTTTCAAAACTGTATTTCAAAATAGCCCCATAGATTCATATTGGTGTAAGAAGTTTTCCAATCGAAATTTGAAAATTAGGTTGCCAAACACCCATTTTAGAATGCTATAGGTATAGGGACACGTTAGAATAGTGAATTTTCTTTGAATTTTCAAAAGGCCCGGTTTAAAAACACTCCTTTAAGCTTGTATAGGGTGTAGGAACCACTTTCAAAAACAGTTTTGCTCGCATTTTTTGAAAGCCCTCAACTTCTTACAAGACAACATCGTACCTTGACAACAACATGATCGGCTGCAAGTTAATATGCTTTTTCGGGGAAGTGCCGCCACGACAAGAGCGCACCAAGAAGAAGCCATACGCCGGAGGAAATCGGGCAGGAACAGCTTGCGGGTAGACCGACACCGAAGAAGAACCGGGCAAGCTGGCAGAGAGGACTTCACAAGTCTTGTCTGTCAGGTTGTTCGGCGCAAGAGTGCAGAGATCGCAGATCTTTGCGCGGGTCAAGGGCGGCAGCCTTGCCCAGTGGATGTGATGCCCTGCGTCATATCCTACTGGGTATTATCTGGCGCATAGCAGGCGGCAGACTTGCAGCTCCGCTGCACCGCGTTGCCCCTACCCCGCGCACGGCGCTCTCTGCGTGACCCCAGAAAGGAGAGATGGTCGCTGAAACTGACCCGACACAATGGCCGCGCCGGAAAGCACGGTACTTACAATCCAAAGCATAATGACCGCAGTTTTGAAATTGCCAACAGCGAGCATATCGACCCGGAACGTGTCCAGCAGAACATCTATTGGGATTGCTACAACGGCATCCGTTCTGCCTTGCAGCCCAAAGATGCAGATAGTCTGGCCGACACCTTTGAAGAAGTTGAAAAGCTCTACTACAAACTGCATTACACCAACTTTACCGAAAGACAGAATGAGCGCAACGCCAAAATCCGGCACACGGAACGAAACCGTTCTCCCGAAGATCTGCTTACCAGCAAGAAAACCTGCCCCGAAGAAAGCATCTATCAGCTTGGAACGCTGGAGAGCCACGCTTCGCCCAAAGAACTTTTTCAAATCGCCACAGAATTTATGGATGAGTTCCATGAGCGTTTCGGCAAACACGTTCACATTCTGGATTGGGCCTTGCATCTGGATGAGGGGACTCCGCACATCCACGAACGCCATGTGTTTGACTGTGAAAACAAGTATGGCGAGATTGCTCCGCAGCAGGAAAAGGCATTGGAAGCACTGGGGTTTGAACTGCCAAAACCAGACAAGCCCCTTGGACGCTACAACAACCGCAAGATCACATTTGATGCAGCCTGCCGCACGATGCTGTTTGAGATTGCCAAACGCCATGGTCTGGAACTGGACGAAGTGCCAGAATACGGCGGACGGGCTTATCTGGAAAAGCAGGACTATATCATGGCAAAGCAAAAAGAACAACTTGCTCAACAGGAAAAAGCTGTGCAGGAGCAAACCGTCCAGCTTGAAAATTTGAAACAGGAACATGAGAATGAAAATCTTCTGCAAGTTCGACGCACAACATATCAGTCTTTGACGATTATGCGCAACGACAAGAAAATTCAAAAGCGGGAAAAACGGATAGATGAGCTTTCTCAGCAAATCGAAGATACCGAGAATTTTCTGGAAGAAATTTCTGCGATTGCCTATGACAAAGCAGTTGCGGTTGTTTCCGAAAAAGCTGCAAAGGATGCTCTAAGAGAAAGCACGGAGCAGGTCGATATTTATTTGGATTGGCTAAAAGAGCCGGGACGAAAGGCAAGCAAGGAAACAGTGGACTACACCACATACCAAATCATAACGCTACGAAAAAATATTGTTGCAGCGGTAAGCAGGCTTACCGCAAGATTGACAGCTGCCCTTATAAAGCCAGAAATCAAAAAGCCTGCTGTCGAGAAAATCAAAGAAAATGCTCGTCTGTCTGTTCTGCAAAAGTTACAGCAGCGACAGGAAGAAATCAAGCAGCGTGAGCAGACACGCACCAAACCGAAAAAGCGCAGTCATGGCATGGAACTGTAAAGGAGGAAAATCTTCAAGAACAATAATCTATTTCAAACGATAAAACAGACCATCACCACCCGGCAGGCCTCAGAAGCCTATGGTTTTCGTCCAAACCGCAGCAGCATGATTTGCTGTCCATTCCATGCAGACCGCAATCCCAGCATGAAAGTGGATTTTCGATTTCACTGCTTTGGCTGTGGAGCGGATGGCGATGTGATAGACTTCACCGCAAAACTGTTTCAACTGTCCCTGCTACAAGCGGCTGAAAAGCTGGCTGCAGATTTTGGACTTTCTGCAACAGATAATTTTCAACCACTTCCCTGCAAGCCGGTGGAAAAACCGCTAAGTCCGAAAGAGCAATTCTACAAAATCCTGTGTGGCTATCGTTCTCTGCTAGCAAATTGGCGCATGGCCTATGCACCCAAAAATCCAGAAGCATCCCTGCATCCTTGTTTTGTAGCAAGTCTACACTATGCAGACCGTGTGCAATATCTGCTGGATATTCTTTTGCAGGAAAGTCTAAATGAAAAGCAACAACTATTGAACGGAAAGGAAGTGACCGCCCTTGGAGAAGCAATCGAACGATGCAGGGAAACCGAAGAAGCAACATAGTGCACCTGCCCGAAACTGGGTGGGTGACAACGGGAAAATCATTGAACCATTGTTCGCAGATTACTTTTTGAGCCTGCACCCCATGCG
>OOBV01001826.1_pt1 | contig 12166 bp, 10 predicted proteins | sample 1671731 | NCBI WGS metagenome assembly OOBV01 (sample SAMN06348186, study PRJEB24527) | human gut metagenome | biome: human gut; feature: ankylosing spondylitis patient; material: feces | host: Homo sapiens | place: China | collected 2015-10
GGGCACAGTATTTTGAAGCACTCCGCTAAGGCAGACACGAAATCCTTCGGACGCGTCCTTGGCAGACGGACACAAACCGCGCCGCTGTCGAAACTTGAACGAACACAAAGCATCAAAGGAGCCACGCAGTCACTTTCTGCAAATTCTTGATTCTGGATATTGAGTGCGTATCGGAGAGGCCGCAGCCGGAGCCACCACACGGGAGTCCGCCGGAACTAAGAATTTCACAATTATTTATATAGAAAATTACAGGAGAAAAAGAGGAAATACTTATGAACGAATTAAGTAAAGTAGTAAATGCACAGCTTCAGCAGGCGGCGGAAAACTTAGTCCGCAACCATCTGATGTCGGATGAATTTTTAGATTTTGTACAGGAAAATACAAAACCGTTGGATACAATGATGGCATATTACAAGTGCGCAATCATGGAAGTAGAAACGAAGTTTAAAGTGTTAAACGAACAATTTTCGCTGGAATATGACCGTAATCCGATCGAGTCCATCAAGACACGTGTGAAATCGCTGGACGGAATCGTGCGCAAAGTGCGCCGGAAAAATATTCCGTTGACGCTTTCGGCGATTGAACAGAACATCAATGATATAGCAGGAATCCGGGTTGTGTGCTCTTTCCCGGAAGATATCTATCTGCTGGCGGACTGCCTGCTTCAGCAGGATGATATCCGTCTGATCGAACAGAAAGATTATATCAAGCATCCGAAGGAAAACGGATACCGCAGCCTGCATCTGATCGTTGCAGTGCCGATTTTTCTGAAGAATGAGAAACGGGAAATGAAAGTTGAAGTACAGCTTCGCACCATTGCCATGGATTTCTGGGCGAGTCTGGAGCATAAAGTGCGGTACAAAAAGAATATTCCGGCAGATGAAACCGAGCGTTTGGCACAGGAACTGAGCGAATGTGCACAGATCAGTGCAGATCTGGACCAGCGGATGCAGAATATCCGTACCCGCCTGGCAGATGCGGAATTACAGCATCCACAGAAACAAAAGAAAGATGAACAGATCCTTCTGGATGTGCTGGGACTGTAATGCCGCTGGTGCTCACAGGTAAGCATGAGAACGGTAACTTCTTTATGCACTGTGCTCCCATGGACGTACTTTCAGATGGACACCGCGGCTGTCGGCGATGCGCTGACACGCCTTAATGTCTTCTTCCGGAAGAATATCCACGATCGACAGCTGCGTGTGTGGGATAAGTTTTCCACATTCCTCTGCAAAATCAAGCATTGCTTCATAAGCATGAGGGAAGGATGGGCGGGTTACTTTTTCATACTTTTCTGCAGTTGCCTCATTTAAGCTGATGGAGATACTGTCTACCACTTCTGCCAGCTGTGGTACAATGTCACGTTTATAATACAGGTTTCCCAGACCGTTGGAATTGACACGGATTGGGAGACTTGTTTTTTCTTTGACATATCTGGCACTGGCGATCAGATTCTCCAGTGCACAGGTCGGTTCCCCATAGCCACAGAAAACAAATTCTTTGTAACCGGTGAAATCAAAGGCATCAATTGCGGCAATAATTTCACTTAAAGAAGGCTCTGCTTTGTGCCAGAGGGTATCCGCATCGCCCACACCATCAAACTGTTTACGGATACAGAACGTACAGTTGCAGTCACATTTGTTTGTGATATTTGCATATACCTGATCATTATACACATATAAAATTTTTGCCATAACAATTCCTTCTTTCTATCGTATGGATTAATCAATTGCGAAATTCGTTTCCGGGTTTCCCGTTTTTATACGCTTGAATCTGCAATCAGGTCAATAAGAAAGTTCTCGAAATTAACGCCATCGCGTCCTGGCGTATTTTCTTTCATGGTATCCCCGATACTGTGGGATAAGAATTTCCCTGCAAGCAGAATCGCATCTTCCGTGCACATGCCCTTTGTGCGGCAGCCACACAATACAGAGGCAAACAGATCCCCGGTTCCGGAAAAACTCCGGTCAAAAAACGGCGATTCGTGCCGGTAAATTCCATTTGCAGTGGCAGCAATATTATAAATGACGGGATGTTTCTCATCACGGCATTTGACACCGGTGATCACGACATCCTGTGGGTGTGAGGCTTTTTTTTGCAGCCGCAGTGCCACATCTTCTGCCAGCTTCAGCAGATCCGTGTTCGTCCGGCAGTGAAGTAAGGCATTTTCCGGGATGTCTGCCAGCAGACAGGCTTCCGTCAGATTCGGTGTGATCACGTCTGCTTCAAGCGTCAGTTCTTTCATTCCATTTAACAGCCCCGGAGTAAAAAACGGATAAGCATTTCCGTCATCCCCCATAACAGGGTCAACCAGAAGAAGCGTATGTTCTTCCCGAAAATAGCGGATGAAATCAAGCACCTGCGAAATCTGTTTCGCCCCGGTCAGAAATCCGCTGTAGATGGCATCAAAATGTGCGTTATTTTTCCCCCAGGCATCGATATAGTCCGGTAACATAGCGGTCAGATCGGTACAGTGATAACAGGGATAACCGGTCTGGCCGGTCAGTACGGCTGTTGCAACCGGACAACACTGCACGCCCAGCGCGGATAATACCGGAATCGCTGCCGTGAGCGAACACTTTCCGAAACCGGACAGATCATGGATAACAGCTGCTTTTTTCATGGAAAACCTCCGAATTGGTGAAAATAGTTCTTTGTATCCTAGTATAGTGCGATCTATCGGTGTGTATATATCCAAAATGGGAAAAAAATATAAATCCAGTCTGCAAAAAATCATAGACAACCATTTGTGTTTTGATAAAAATAACGGAAAAAGCAAGGTTTTGCTGGACAAATATAGTAAAAAGTAATAAAATTATAAGCATATAGGGGTAGTGTTTATACGAAAATCATAATAAGGAGTGCGTTTATGGAACTGATTTACACAAATGATTTATGCACCGGATGCAACAAATGCGTGCGGGGCTGTCCTGTACTTACGGCAAATATTGCAACGCAGGAAGGTTATGTAACGGTAGACCCGGACAAATGTATTGCATGTGGGGAATGCTTTGATGTCTGCCCACATGAAGCGAGAGACTATTATGATGATACGGACCGCTTCTTTGAAGACCTTGCATCGGGAAAGAAAATTTCCGTGATACTGGCACCGGCATTTCTGGCAAATTATCCCAAAGAATACCAGCGTGTGCTGGGATATTTAAAGAGTAAGGGAGTCAACCATATCTGCAGTGTATCGTTCGGTGCGGATATCACAACCTGGGGATATCTGAAATACATTACGGAACACAAATTTTTCGGGGGCATTTCCCAGCCGTGTCCGGCAGTAGTCACCTATGTGGAAAAATATATACCGGAGCTGATTCCGCGTCTGATGCCGGTACACAGTCCGATGATGTGTACTGCTATTTATATGAAAAAATACATGCAGGTCACAGATGAAATCGCTTTCATCAGCCCGTGTATTGCCAAAAAATTAGAGATTACCGATCCCAATTGCGGCGGATATGTTTCTTATAATGTAACTTTTGAAAAGATGATGAAGTATATCGGAAACGATTATGAAGGATGTGAACCATATACCGATGAACTGGAATACGGACTGGGTTCTTTGTATCCGATGCCTGGTGGACTGCGGGAGAATGTAGAACATTTTCTTGGAAAAGAACAGGTAGTGCGTCAGGTAGAGGGCGAGCATGAGGCATATGAATATCTGCGTTCCTATGCAAAACGTATTCAGCAGAATAAAGAACTTCCGTTTATGGTAGATATCTTAAATTGTGCGAAGGGCTGTCTCTACGGAACTGCCACAGATCCTAAACGGGGAACAGATGATGTCATGCTGACAATCGCAAAACTGCGGAACAGCAAAACCAGTGCAAAACAGGAGAAGGCACACTTTGGCAGGAAGAGCAAAAGCAGGAGTCCGTGGGCAGATACACTGACACCGGAGGAACGTCTGAAAAACTTCATGGACGCTTTTGGAAAGCTGGACATCAACGATTTTATGCGCAGCTACACCAATCGCGCAGTACATATTGAGGAACCGTCCGAACAGGAGAAGAACCGCCTGTTTACAGAAATGAAAAAAGATACCTACGAGGAACAGCACAGGGACTGCGAATCCTGTGGATATTCAAGCTGCACCAACATGGTACGTGCCATCCACAATGGAGTCAACATAAAAGAAAACTGTGTGCACTATGTGCGGGGCATGGCAGAGGAAGAGGCAAAAAAGATTGCAGAACTTCGCGATCAGGAGCGGACGGAACAGGAAATCCGCCAGCAGAAGATTACAGATATCACAGACCGGTTTATTACCCTGAGTGATAACATTGCAGAATTGAATACGGCAAATGAGGAGTCTGCAAATGAAGCGACTAATCTTGCGCAGTATATTCAGGATATTTCCCGCCTGTGCGATGAACTGAATGAATCCATCCGCATTATGTCGGATTTCATCAGTGTATATAAAAAGAGCAATGAAGATATTTCTGCCATTGCAGGACAGACAAATCTGCTTTCGCTCAATGCCTCCATTGAGGCGGCGCGTGCCGGTGAGAACGGAAGAGGCTTTGCAGTGGTAGCGGAGGAAATCCGTACACTGTCTGATTCCACGAAGGATCTTCTGACACAGAACGACCAGAAAGCCGAGGCAATTCTCCCAAAGATTACACAGAGCATGGATTCCATCAAAGATCTGGTAGAAAGCATGAATACCATGACGCAGAAAGTGTCAACGATTGCCGCAAACACGGAAGAAATTTCTTCCCAGACGACCTATGTACAGAATATGACAGAAGAAATGCGGGATGAGGTGAAAGAACTGTAGATGAAAAAGGATGCGTATTACACATCCGGACAATTTGCAAAAAAAGCACATGTGACACTTCGCGCGATCCGGTATTATGATAAACAGAATATTTTAAAGCCAAGTGCACGGACTGCCGCAGGAGCGCGGCTGTATACGGATGCAGATCTGGCAAAACTCCAGCAGATCCTTTTATTAAAATATCTGGGATTTTCGCTGGAAGATATCCGGGAGATGACACTTGCTGCGGCAGACCAGCAGTATCTTCTCGAATCCATGCGGATACAGAAGAAGCTGCTGCGGCAGAAAATGGACGAAATGCAGGCAATGGATGAGGCGATTGACCGCACCATAGAAGCCATCCAGACGGAACAGGCGATTGACTGGAACAGTATGCTGGATCTGATCCATCTGACGGCAGTGGAACGAAGCCTGAAAAACCAGTACCAGAATGCGGCAAATATTTCCGCCCGGATTCGCCTGCACAGGGAGTATTCCGTCAATCCGCAGGGGTGGTTTCCGTGGATTATGCAGCAGTGTAATCTGCAGCCGGGGATGCGGATTCTGGAGCTCGGCTGTGGAAATGGAGCACTCTGGACCGAAAACAGAGAACAGCTGCCTGCGGATCTTTGGGTCGTTCTCTCGGATAAATCAGAAGGAATGCTAAAGGATGCCCGGCGTGCACTGGGGGAGGACAGCCGCTTTTCCTATAAAAAATTTGACTGCGGAAAAATTCCTTACGAGGAGGAAATGTTTGATCTTGTGATCGCGGATCATGTGCTGTTTTACTGTGAAGATATCCCACAGGTGCTTGCAGAATGTCGGAGAGTCTTAAAAGATGAGGGACGTTTTTTGTGCAGTACTTATGGAAAGCAGCATATGTGGGAAATTACCGATTTGGTGCAGCAGTTCCATAAAGAAATCGTTTTATCAGCGGAGGTGCTGTATGAGCGGTTCGGGCTTGAAAACGGAGAAAACCTGTTAGCACCGTATTTCCCGGAAATTCAGATGCGAAGATACGAGGATGCAATTGAAATAGCGGAAGCAGAACCGCTGATTTCCTATATTCTTTCCTGTCACGGAAATCAGAACCAGCTGCTTTTGAACCAGTACAAAGAGTTCCGGGAATTTGTTTCTGCCCGCGTGGCAGATGGATTTCATATCACAAAAGATGCCGGAATCTTCCTGTGCAGAAAATAATTAGAAAAATCTATAAAAAAGACTTGAAGGTGACCTAGCGTCACCTTTTATAATGGAAATAAATACAGAAATCGTAAATGCACACAGGAGGAAATGCTCATGACCATTATTGTAACAGGTGGTGCCGGGTTCATCGGCAGCAACTTTATCTTCTATATGTTAAAAGAACATCCACAGGATCGCATTGTTTGTCTGGATTCCCTGACCTATGCGGGCAATTTGTCCACACTCGCACCGGTGATGGAGCAGCCAAATTTCCGTTTTGTCAAATTGGATATCTGCGATCGACCGGGCGTATACAAACTTTTTGAGAAAGAAAAACCGGATGTCATCGTCAATTTCGCGGCAGAGTCCCATGTGGATCGTTCTATTGAGAATCCGGAAGTCTTTTTGCAGACCAATATCATCGGTACATCTGTGCTGATGGATGCATGCAGAAAGTATGGCATTTCACGTTATCATCAGGTGTCCACGGATGAGGTGTACGGTGATCTGCCATTGGATCGCCCGGATCTGTTCTTCCATGAGGATACCCCGATCCATACCTCCAGCCCGTACAGCACCTCCAAGGCATCTGCGGATCTGCTTGTCATGGCATACCACAGAACCTATGGACTGCCGGTGACGATCAGCCGCTGCTCGAACAACTACGGACCATACCAGTTTCCGGAAAAACTCATTCCACTTATGATCGCAAATGCGCTGGCAGATAAGCCGCTTCCGGTATACGGAGAGGGACTCAATGTGCGCGACTGGCTGTATGTCGAGGATCACTGTAAGGCGATTGATCTGATCCTGCGCAACGGAACCGTCGGCGAAGTCTACAACATCGGCGGACACAACGAGATGAAAAATATCGATATCGTGAAACTCATCTGTGAATATCTCGGTAAGCCGGAGAGCCTGATCGAGCATGTGCAGGACAGAAAAGGACACGATATGCGCTATGCCATCGATCCGACCAAGATCCACAACGAGCTGGGCTGGCTGCCGGAGACGATGTTTAAAGATGGTATCCGCCTGACCATCCAGTGGTATCTGGATCATAAGGAATGGTGGGAGAACATCGTAAACGGAGAGTATCAAAATTACTATAAAGAAATGTATGGGAAAAAAGGGATATAAAGAAAGGCATTTAAATATGAAAGTATTCGTGACAGGCGTTGCCGGACAGCTGGGACATGACGTGGTAAACGAACTGACAAAGCGCGGACATGAGGCTATCGGTTCGGATATCGCACCGGCACTGGAGACTACCGTAAAATATGTGCCGCTTGACATTACCGATGCCACAGCGGTAGAACAGACTATCCAAAACGTGCAGCCGGATGCCATCGTGCACTGTGCGGCATGGACCGCTGTGGATGCAGCAGAGGACGAAGAAAATCAGGCAAAAGTCAGAGCCATCAACGTAGATGGAACGAAACATATTGCGGACGCGGCAAAAAAAGCAGATGCCAAAATGATCTATATCAGTACCGACTATGTATTTGATGGACAGGGCGAAACACCGTGGGAGCCGGACTGCAAAGCATACGCACCGCTTAACGTATACGGACAGAGCAAACTGGGGGGCGAGCTGGCAGTGGCACAGACACTGGAAAAGTATTTCATCGTTCGTATCGCCTGGGTATTTGGATTAAACGGAAAGAATTTTATCAAAACCATGTTGCAGGTAGCAAAAAATCACCCGCAGGTGCGCGTGGTAAATGACCAGATCGGCACACCGACCTATACTTACGATCTGGCAAGACTGCTTGTTGACATGATGGAAACCGAAAAATATGGTTATTATCACGCGACAAACGAGGGTGGTTACATCTCCTGGTACGATTTCACAAAAGAAATTTACCGGCAGGCAGGACTCGCTACCGAAGTGCAGCCAGTGACAACCGCGGAATACGGTCTGTCAAAGGCAGCGCGTCCGTTTAACAGCAGACTGGAAAAAAAGAAACTGAAAGAAAATGGATTTACACCGCTTCCGACCTGGCAGGACGCGCTGGGACGGTATCTGCAGGAATTAAAGAGACAGGGGGAACTTTAAGATGAAGGGAATTATATTGGCAGGCGGCGCAGGGACACGGCTGTATCCGCTGACCATGGTAACCAGTAAACAATTGCTTCCGGTATATGACAAACCGATGATTTATTATCCGCTGTCTACACTGATGTTGGCAGGCATCCGTGATATTTTAGTTATTTCCACGCCGGAAGATACCCCGAGATTTGAAGCACTTCTGGGGGATGGAAACCAGTTCGGGCTTCATCTGTCCTACAAAGTGCAACCGTCCCCGGACGGACTCGCACAGGCATTTTTGCTTGGAGAGGAATTTATCGGAGAGGATGCCTGCGCCATGGTACTCGGCGACAACATTTTCTACGGAAACGGATTCGGAAAAATTCTGCGAAATGCCGTAAAGGATGCACAAGAGGGCCAGGCAACCGTCTTTGGCTATTATGTCAACGATCCGGAGCGTTTCGGTGTCGTGGATTTCGATGAGAACGGAAAAGCCGTATCCATCGAAGAAAAACCGGCACAGCCAAAGAGCAACTATGCCGTGACCGGACTGTATTTCTATCCGGCAGGCGTGAGCAAAATGGCAAAACAGGTACAGCCATCCGCCCGCGGCGAACTGGAGATCACCACCTTAAATGACCTGTATCTGCAGCAGAAAAACTTAAATGTGCAGCTGCTCGGACGTGGGTTTGCATGGCTGGACACCGGAACGATGGACAGCCTTCTGGATGCGGCGGCATTTGTGCAGATGATCGAGCACCGTCAGGGTGTGACCATTTCCGCGCCGGAAGAAATTGCATATATCAATCATTGGATCACAAAGGAAAAACTGATGGACTCGGCCGCACGCTACGGAAAGAGTCCGTATGGAGAGCATTTAAAAGCAGTCGCAGAGGGCAGAGTGAAATATTAAAATCAGCGTAACTATTCAGAACCCCTCAGAATTCGAAAATCAGAATCGTTATGTTTACATAAAAGAGGCTGATTTTCGAATTCTGAGGGAGCTTGAATAGAGTTCCCTCCCCATATATGAGCAAAATTAGCTGCGTTAGCAGCGAGAAAGCACGTGAAGCGTGCGTTTTTGCGAATATATGGGGAGGGGGTTCTGAATAGTAACTATTCAGCATGAAAGAGGGAAAACAGTGGGACAGATAACAGTTAAAAAAAATGTCGGTGGCATCGAAGGGCTGTGTGTGATTACACCGGCCGTACATGGGGATGCCCGCGGATATTTCATGGAGACATACAATGAGAGGGAAATGAAAGAAGCCGGATTCGATATCCAGTTTGTACAGGATAACCAGTCCATGTCCGTCAAGGGTGTACTTCGCGGACTGCATTTTCAAATCAACTATCCGCAGTGCAAACTTGTCCGTGCCGTGCGCGGAAGCGTATTTGATGTGGCAGTGGATCTTCGCGAAGGCTCCGCAACCTACGGAAAATGGTACGGAGTGGAACTTTCCGAGGAAAACAAAAAGCAGTTTTTGATTCCGGAAGGCTTTGCGCATGGCTTTCTGGTCCTGTCCGATGAGGCAGAGTTCTGCTATAAAGTCAATGACTTCTGGCATCCGAACGACGAGGGCGGCCTGGCATGGAATGACCCGGCAATCGGTATCCAGTGGCCGGATGTGCAGGGGGAGTATCAGGGAACCCCATCGGCGGAAGGGTATTGCATGACGGATGGAACGTTGCTGACACTTTCAGAGAAAGACCAGGAGTGGCCGGGGCTGGAGAAAAAATAGAAAAATGGAACCGGAAAAAGTTTCAGCGCTATTATAAGCAGCATCTAAAAACAACATAAGAAAGTAAAAAGAAGTGATGATGTATAAGAAAAAACAATATATCATCACTTTTTTAATCATTGATTCCGTTAGCAATTTGATGCGAACAGTAACGATGAGATTATTTCGGGTGTTTGGGATACAAGAAACTGCTTGATGGAGAAAAATAAATAGGTTATCATAAAGACAGGAAAAGATTGCAGAGGGAAAAACGAAAAGGAAAGAGGTGAAAACTAAGCATTTGTGCACGAAAACAAATTGCGATGTTGCGGAATCGTGATTCACACAAACAGGAGGAAGCAATTTGAAAAATGCACCAGATAAGCTCCAGTGGCATCCGGCATTTTGCGCTGCCGCGGGGCTCGAATTCCACGAAGATATTGAACGGCTGGAGTTAAAGCCGGAATACAATCTGAGCAAAGAACCAATCCGCATTGATCTTCTTATTATAAAAGAAGAAAGTGACAGACACTGACTATTGATGATTTTTATAAGACAGTTGGATATGCATGTCTGTACAAAGGTTATGGAGAACGTGTAGATGCAGTTCCAATCAATGAACTGACAGTATCTATTTTCAGAGCAACCCGACCGGAGAAAATGTTTTTGACATTGCAGAAGTATGGACATAAAATAGAAGAAAAATATCCGGGAATTTATTATGTGACAGAACATTTACCGTTTCCAGCGCAGATTATTGTGACACAGGAATTAGAGCCGGGAGAGCATCGAAGTTTGCGGATTTTGTCAAACCATGCGAAAAAAGAAGATATAGAAGAATTCCTGAGGAACGTGGAAGAAATGAATACACCGCGTGACCGGCAAAATGTAGAAGCGGTGTTACAGGTAAGTGTCAGGGCAAATGATGAGTTATATCGTGAAATAAGGAGGGATGCGAATATGTGTGATGCGTTGAGAGAACTGATGAAGGATGATCTGGAAGATGCCAGAAAGCTGGGAGAATCGGAAGGGGAGGCAAAAATCATTATCAATATGAACCACAGCGGAATGTCCCCGGAAAACATTGCATCCATCACAGGTAAGGATCTGGATGAGATCAATGCAATACTGGAAGGAAAAGTTTCGGCGCTATTATAAGCAGTACCTAAAATAACATAAGAAAGTAAAAAGAAGTGATGATGTATAAGAAAAAACAATACATCATCACTTCTTTATTCTGATAGGAAAATTATATTGACTGTAGAAGTACATGGGTATATGATCAAAATATGAGAATAAAGTACTGAATTATATGTGGATAATTATGAAAATATAAAGGGGATTGTATATGATAATTTATCTGGAGTTAATTTTACAAGCAGGATTATTGATAGCAGCGATATTTGGGTTTGTGGTTGGATTTCGTAATAAAGAGGGAATAAAAGTTTTTATAGGACTGATTTCTGCTATTTTATCGTTTTTGATGGGAATATTAGTTATAAAATTACCTGCACCGCAAATAACGCGACTAGAGGATTATTCAGCAATTAAAATATATACGGATAAAGGAGTTCCTATACAATACAAGATAAGAGTTGATGGAAAAGAAGAATGGAAAGAATATACAGAACCTATAAAAATTAAGCAAACTACAGTGGTTAGTGCAAGAACACGTATATTTTTGTATAAGAGTGAAGAAGTATATAGAGATGTATTTGTCGAAGATAATGGTTTGATCGATTTTGGAGGAGCAGATATTCCCAAAAAATCGTTAAAGCAATTAAAGGCATCTTATACTTACAAGGATCCACAGGATGATAGGGCTGGAAATTATTATGCAGGATGTGAAATTGCAAAAAACGATATTCAGGTGAATGGAACCGATTTGGATGGAAACACAACAGAAGTAACGGATTTTACATATTCTCCGCAAATTCTTCAGAGTGGGAAAAATGATATTAAAATATCCTACACTCTTGTTAATGGAGCAACTATAAATACACATCTTTATATAGAAGCTACACAACCGAAACTAATCAGGTTAAAAGCTGATTGTAAAGAAAAAACATGGTTTTCAGGTGTGGAATTGTCAAATGACGATTTGACGGTGAAAGGAACATATGAAGATGGGACAGAAAAAGAAGTAACTGGCTATGCATTATCTGAAACCAAGATAAAACAAGGGAAAAATAAGATTGTGGTCACAAAGGATGGATTATCCGTGGAAGTTATAATAAATGCTGTGGATAAAGACAGTATTACAGAAGAAGAAAAAGAGAATAATGATGACATAAATACGGCAAACGATATAGAAACAAATGTCAGATATACAGGAAGGCTGCAGGAAGAAGGGGATGTTGATTATTACAAAATCCAATTGGAGAAAAAAGGAAAAATCGTTCTTCGGTTTAAACATGCAAAAATAGATAGTGGATATACATATTGGCAGGGGTATTT
>OOBV01001830.1_pt1 | contig 12139 bp, 10 predicted proteins | sample 1671731 | NCBI WGS metagenome assembly OOBV01 (sample SAMN06348186, study PRJEB24527) | human gut metagenome | biome: human gut; feature: ankylosing spondylitis patient; material: feces | host: Homo sapiens | place: China | collected 2015-10
CACCGCCTGCAGGAGATCAACGGAGAGATGCTGAAGCTGCGGCCTCAGGGCAGCAAGACCAGCCGCTTCCCCAAGCACATCATCATTCTGGCCAAGAACAAGCTGGGCCTCAAGCACCTGTATCAGCTGGTGTCGGCCTCCAACCTGAAATATTTCAAGCGGGTGCCCACCATCCCCAAAAGCGAGCTGATGGCCCATCGGGAGGGCCTGATCATCGGCTCCGCCTGCGAGGCCGGTGAACTGTTCAAGGCGGTGGTGGATCACAAGGACTGGGACGAGCTGAAGCGCATCGCGTCCTTTTACGACTATCTGGAAATTCAGCCCCTGTGCAACAACGCCTTCATGCTCCGCAACGGCGAGGCCCGGAGCGAGGAGGACCTGCGGGAATTCAACCGTATCATCGTCCGCCTCGGCGAGGAGCTGGGAAAACCCGTCTGCGCCACCGGTGACGTCCATTTCCGGGAGCCGGAGGACGAAGTGTACCGACACATCCTGCTGGCATCCAAGAAGTTCCCGGACGCCAACGAGCCTCTGCCGATCTACTTCAAGACCACTCAGGAAATGCTGGAGGAATTTCAGTATCTGGGGGAGGAAAAGGCCTACGAGGTGGTGGTCACCAACACCCGTCTGGTGGCGGATCAGATCGAGACCTTCGAGCTGCTGCCGGCGGAACTGTTTCCGCCCCGACTGGAAAATTCCGAGGAGGACCTGAACCGTCTGGTCTGGGAAAAGGTGCACCGGCTCTACGGCGAGGACCCACCCCAGCTGATTGTAGACCGGCTGAACGTGGAGTTGGGCGGTATCTTAGGCAAGTATGACGTGGTGTACATGTCCGCCCAGAAGCTGGTGCAGCGCAGCAACGAATGCGGATATCTGGTGGGCTCACGAGGCTCCGTCGGCTCGTCGCTGGTGGCTTATATGTCCGGCATTACGGAGGTCAACTCTCTGCCGCCCCACTACCGCTGCCCCAAGTGTAAAAACAGCGAGTTCATTCTGGACGGCAGCTACGGCTGCGGCGCGGATATGCCGGATAAGGTTTGTCCCGTTTGCGGTACGCAGTACGTCAAGGATGGCTTTGACATTCCCTTTGAGACCTTCCTGGGCTTTGGCGGCGGCAAGGTGCCGGATATCGACCTGAACTTCTCCGGCGAATACCAGGCCCGGGCCCACCGCCACGCCATCGAAATGTTTGGAGAGACACAGGTGTTCCGGGCGGGTACCATCGGTACCCTGGCGGAAAAGACGGCCTACGGCTTCGTGAAGAAGTATCTGGAGGAGAACGGCATCGTGGCCTGCCGGGCGGAGGAAAACCGCCTGACCCTGGGCTGCGTTGGCGTCCGCCGCACCACCGGCCAGCACCCCGGCGGCCTGGTGGTGGTCCCGGACGATAAGGATATGGAGGACTTCTGCCCGGTGCAGCACCCGGCGGACGCCGATGATTCCGATACCATCACCACCCATTTTGAATATCACTCCATGGAGGCCAACATCCTGAAGCTGGATATGCTGGGACACGATGACCCCACCATGGTGCGTATGATGCAGGATCTCACCGGCGTGGACCCCCATGAGATCCCGCTGGACGATCCGGAGACCATGTCCATTTTCATTTCCAGCAAGGTGCTGGGCTATGAGAATGACCCTATTCTGGGGCCAACCGGCGCTGTGGCCATCCCGGAGTTCAACACCCGGTTCACCCGCCAGATGCTCATTGACACCCAGCCCAAGGATTTCAATACGCTGGTACGGCTCTCCGGCTTCTCCCACGGTACGGACGTGTGGATGGGCAATGCCCGGGAGCTGATCCTCAGCGGCACCGCCAGCGTTCTGGAAACTGTGGGCTGCCGTGACGATATTATGCTGTACCTGATCTCCAAGGGCCTTGACCCCAAAATGAGCTTCAAGATCATGGAGAAGGTGCGAAAGGGCAAGGTGAAGAAGGGCGGCTTCGACGAGGGCTGGGAGGAGGCCATGATGGAGCACGATGTACCGGACTGGTACATTGAGTCTCTGGCCAAGATCGGCTATCTGTTCCCCAAGGCCCACGCCGTGGCCTACGTCATGATGGCCTTCCGCATCGCCTGGTTCAAGGTCCATGAGCCACTGGCGTTCTATGCGACCTTTTTCTCCGTCCGAGCCAAGGCGTTTGACGCGGAATACTGCTGTGCCGGCATGGACGCGGTGAAGCGGAAGATCAAGGAGATCGAAAACAACAAGGACGCTACCGCCGTGGAGCAAAACCTGCTGACCACGTTGGAGGTGTGCTATGAGTTCTATCTCCGGGGTTTCCATTTCGACACCATCAACATCTACAAGTCGGACGCTACCAAGTTTATCGTCACGGAAAAGGGCCTTCTGCCGCCCTTTGTGACGGTCCACGGCTTAGGCGAGGCAGCGGCTCTGGACACGGTGGAAAAGCGAAAAGGGAAGGAGTTCATCTCCATCGAGGAGTTTGCCATGTGCTGCAATAAGCTGTCCAAGACCCATATCGAGCAGTTGAAGGCGCTGGGCGCTTTCGCGGGCATGGCGGACACCAGCCAGATCCCCCTGTTCTGACTGCCAACGGACAGAAAACAGCAAAAACGACCGCTGATGCGGCCGTTTTTGCTATCTTCCGGATTTACTTGAGGGGATTCAGGCGCTGATCCGGGATTCCTCGTTCTTGATTTCCCAGTGGATCAGGAAGGTCAGCGCCCCCCGGAGGAGGATGATGGCACCCAACGTAATCAGTTCCTGAGGCTCCCGGACGATGGCCGTGCGGAGAACCTCGCCGCCCAGCTTGAATTCCAGTGCCAGAGCAATGCCCTGCGCCAGAATCAGGCGGACATGGGGGTCTTTCCGGAAACAGCCCACAATGCTCCGCACTGCGGCCGCCAGCAGTACGGCCACGCCTACGCACTCCAGAAACAGAACACCGAATTGCACAAGAAATTGAAATCCCTCTTCCAGAACTGCAAGTAATGTCATTATGTGCCCTCCTCAAACGTTTGCGTTAAGGATATCATAGCAGAATTTGAGGAAATTACAAGAACAATATCAGCGGTTATCAAAAAAACAGGCCGCCCGGATCTTCGGGCGGCCTGAATTGCGTGAAAGAGACGGATCAGGTATCCAGCTTGGCATTGCAGCGAGTCAAAAAGCGGTCATTGGTGATGATCGCCCGGGTGTGGGTGCCTGCGCCGATGGGGCCCTTCTCGTCCCACGCCTTTACGGCAAAGTCGATCATCTTGCCGTTTTCGGAAACGGCGGTGATCTCAGCCTCGGCCCAGACCTTCATGCCCACGGGGGTAGGGGCGTCATGGGAGACATTCAGATGGGTGCCCACGCTGCCTTTGCCCTCTTCCAGGAACTGCTGCAGGCAGTTGGCGGCGGCGTTTTCCATCATGGCGGTCATGAAGGGGGTGCCGAACACCGGCAGCATCCCGGAACCGGCCACCTGGGCAGTGAGTTCAGAGGTTACGGTCTTTTCCACCGTGGTCTTTGCGCCAATTTCAATCATAATATTGTCCTTTCCGTCCCGCGGCGCGGGACTGCGGTTTCTGTTAAATACCCAGCTCCGTCCAGAGATCGTTGTACAGCGTCAGCGTGTCGGCGGGGAGGTTGGTATACAGCTCGCAGCGGGCCAGCACGTCATCGGGAGCGGCCATGATCTCATAGCGCTCCTCGTCCAGAGGCTCGCCGTAAGTCTCCTCGTAGTAAGCGGGATAACCCTCCAGTGCCTCCAGATTGGGGGAAGCATAGCCAATGTAGTCCATGTTGGCCAGATTGGATTCCGTGGAGGCGATGAAGTTGATCCACGCCTCGGCCTCCTCCTTGTGCTGAGCGGTTTTCAGAACGCACATGGCGTCCACGAACCAGTTGCTGCCCTCCTTGGGCACTACGAACTTCAGATCGGGGTTGTTGTCCAGCATGGTCAGGTAGTCACCGGCGTAGTACATGGCAATGGCGGCGTTGCTGCCCTCCATCTTGCCGAAGACCTCATCCATCACGAAGGACTGGTACACGCCCTTGCTCTTGGCGTCTGCCAGCAGCTCGTAGGCCTCCCGGATCTGGGACTCATCGGTAGTATTGATGTCATAGCCCAGATCCAGCAGGGCGGCGGCCAGAGCGTCCCGGGAGTTGCGGATCATCAGGACGTTGCCGGCGTACTTCTCGTCGAACATGGCGTCCCAGCTGTCGATGTCGCCGTCCACCATGGTGGAATTGTAGATGATGCCCAGAGTGCCCCAGGTGTAGGGAACGGTGTACTTGTTCTCGGGATCGAAGCTCAGGCTCTTGTACTGCTCGCCGATCTTTTCATAGTTGGGGATGTTGTCATAGTTCAGCTCTGCCAGCATACCCTCGTCAATGAGACGGGCGATCATATAGTCAGAAGGGACGATGACGTCATAGTCACCAGCGCCGGTTTTCAGCAGGGAGTACAGGGCTTCATTGCTCTCGGCGGTCTGGTAGTTGACCTTGATGCCGGTCTCGTCCTCGAATTTGTAGATCAAGTCCTCGTCAATGTATTCACCCCAGCTGCAAACATTCACAACACGCTTGCCGCTGCCGTTACTGCCGCCGGAATTGGAATCCGAATTGGAATCTGTGCTGCTGGTAAAGCTGTAGCTATTACCGCCGCATCCGGTGAGAAACAGGCTTGCCGCCATGGTCATGGCACAAGTCAAGGCTAATGCTTTTTTCAATTGATCATTCCTCCAGTGTTTTTTTGATTTTTCTATTTCAGGCTTACGCCGTGAAACCGTTTTTATCTCCGCTGCTCCGCGGCCAGCTTGCGCTCCTGTCGGGCCTCCCGGGCGTTGATGACCGCCAGCAGGATCAGCACCGTCACAAACAGCAGGGTGGAGATGGCGTTGATCTCCGGGGTCACCTTCTTCTTGGTCATGCCGTAGATGGTCATGGCCAGAGTAGAGGAAGAGGAACCGGCGGTGAAGTAGCTGATGACGAAATCGTCAATGCTCATGGTGAAGGCCGTCAGCGCACCGGAGACGATGCCGGGCTTGATTTCCGGGATAATGACCTTCCAGAAGGCCTGCATCCAGGTGCAGCCCAGGTCCATAGCCGCGTCCACCAGATTGCGGTCCATCTGCCGCAGCTTGGGGCCGACGGAGAGGATCACATAGGGAATGTTGAACGTGATATGGGCGATGAGCAGCGTCCCGAAGCCCATGGTCAGGTGGGTGGGGAGCCGGAACAGCCCCAACGTGTTGAACCAGGAGGCGAAGCTGCCCCAACCGCTGAAAAACGCCACGAACAGCAGGCACATGGAAACGCCGGTGACGATATCCGCGTTCATCATGGGGATGTTGTTGACGGTCATCAGCGGATTCCGGACCCGGCGGCGCATGGCGTAAAAGCCGATGGCGGCGAAGGTTCCGGCCACAGTGGCGATGATGGTGGCCAGCAGGGACACCAGCAGGGTGGTGTACACACTCTGCATGATGATCCGGTTGCGGAAGAGCTTCGTGTACCAATGGAGAGAGAAGCCCTTCCAGACCATGTTGCTGTTGCCGGAGTTAAAGGAAAAGACGATCAGCAGCACGATGGGCGCGTAGAGAAACACGAACACCAGCGCCATAAACAGGCGGTCCAGAAAAGAATTGTTCTTCTTCACATCATCACCGCCTGTTCTTCACCCTCGCCGAAGCGGTTCATGACCACCATGCAGATGACCACGATCACCATCATCACAAGGGAGATGGCCGCGCCCAGATAGGGATTGTACGCGCCGCCCATATACTGCTGTTCGATGAGGTCACCCAGCAGCATTTCCGTACCGCCGCCCAGCATTTTGCTGATGGCAAAGGTGGACACGGAGGGGACGAATACCATGGTGATGCCGGAGAGCACACCGGGGAGGGACAGGGGCAGGATCACCCGCCGGAACACCTGAACGGAGTTGGCGCCCAGATCCCGGGCCGCCTCGATGAGACTGTGGTCCAGCTTGACGATCACGGAATAGATAGGCAGGATCATGAAGGGCAGGTAGTTATACACCATGCCCAGCACCACGGCCCCTTGGGTATTGATCATCCGGAAAAAGCTGATGTCCGTTCCGAAGATGTTGTTGTAAAGGGCGATCAGCCCAATCTTCCGGAACAGCTGATTCAAAAGGCCGTTGTTTTCCAAAATTGCCATCCAGGAATAGGTCCGCAGCAGGAAGTTCATCCACATGGGCAGCATAATGAGCACCATGGCCAGCCGCTGGAACCGGGGGCCCTCCTTGCTCATTTTGTAGGACACGGGGTAGCCGATGAGCACGCAGATGGCGGTGGCAATGAGGGCCAGCTTGAAGGAGCGGGTGAACACCACGGTGTAGGTGCCCATTTTGGCGAAGTTATCCAGCGTAAAGCCGCCGACAGAGGCGGAAAACGCGTAAATGACCACCATGATGATGGGGGCCACCACGAACAGCGCCATCCAGATCACATAGGGGATGGCGAAGCGGGAAAGACGGTTATTCTTCATCCCCGCTCTCCTCCTCATCCGACGAAAGGGTGGCGTCGTCCAGCTCATCGTATTCCTCAGAGAAGGAGGAATAGTCGCCGAACATACCAGAGTAGGCACTCTTCTTCATGACGTGGATGCCGTCTGGATCGATCTTGATGCCGATGCGGGCGCCCTCGGGGCAGTGGTCCGTGGTCTGGATCAGCCACTTGAAGCCCCGGAAATCCACGATGATGTCATACTGCATTCCCTTGAAGGTCACGGAGGTGACGGTGCCGGTAAGCTGGCCCTGCTCCACGGGGACGATGTCGATGTCCTCCGGCCGGATGACCACGTCCACCGCCTCGTTGGGGGCGAAGCCGCCGTCCAGACAAGGGAAGCGCCGACCGTACATCTGCACCACGTTGTCCTCGGGCATAATGCCGTCGATGATGTTGGACTCGCCGATGAAGTCCGCTACGAAGGCGTTCTTCGGCTCATTATATATATCCTCAGGCGTTCCGATCTGCTGAATGGAGCCCTTGTCCATGACCACGATGGTGTCGGACATGGTCAGAGCCTCCTCCTGATCGTGGGTAACATAGATAAAGGTGATGTTCATCTCACGCTGCAGGCGCTTGAGCTCCAGCTGCATCTCCTTGCGGAGCTTGAGGTCCAGTGCACCCAGAGGCTCGTCCAGTAGCAGGATCTCAGGCTCGTTGACCAGACTGCGGGCAATGGCAACACGCTGCTGCTGGCCGCCGGACATCTGGCCGATGCTGCGGCGCTCAAAGCCCTTCAGGCCGACCACCTCCAGCATATCGCGCACCTTGCGGCGGATGGTCTCTTCGTCCATCTTCTTCAGGCGCAGGCCAAAGGCCACATTCTCAAACACGTTCAGGTGCGGGAACAGCGCGTACTTCTGGAACACGGTATTCACCGGACGCTTATAGGGGGGCACACCGGTAATATCCTGGCCCTTCAGCAGCACCTGACCCGCGTTGGGTTCCAGGAAGCCTGCGATCAGGCGCAGGGTGGTGGTCTTGCCGCAGCCGGAAGGACCCAGCAGCGTTACGAATTCTTTGTCATGGATGTCCAGGTTCAGCCCATCCAGAATGCGCTGACCGTCAAATTCCACCACGATATCGCGCAGTGAAACGATCACCGAGTTGTCCATTTTTTACTTTTCCTCCTTAAACTCAGATACGAAAAAAGACAGGGCATCCACCCCATCCTTCGTACCAGGGCGACCCTGCCCCGCACAACATCCATGACATCCGTAATATTGTGCAGTTATTCTGCCCTGTCATCGCCTATCATAAACAATCCGAACTGAAATGTCAATCACTCTGTCGAGGTTTGCCGAAACTTTACATCCGGCGCAAAAAAATCCCGCGCTGTACCAAGAATTCGCACAGCGCGGGAGAGGAACGTTTTATTCTGCTTTCAGCTGATCCGCCGGACACAAAAGTGCGCTTGCCACACTGGCATCCACCGTATAAACGGAGCTGTCGCCTTCCACCATCAGGTAACAGCCGTCTGTCCCCATGGCATAGGTCAGATTTATTGTGCCATCGGCTGTGGTGACCTCTGCTGTGACCAGCGGGGCCTCAAAACCATACGCCGCCGGATCGGCATCTGCTGCCTGTGCCGAGACATAGGTGCAGAGAGCCGAGAGGATGGCATCCACCTTTGTCTCGTCGAGGTCGGCGGCGGTATCCCCCGCCAGCCGCCAGACGGTCTGGTAGGCGGCGCTGCCGCTCTCTGCTGCAGGCTCCGAGTTTGCTTTCAGGGTCACGGTCTCGCCATCGGCCAGCGTATAGGAGACGGCTTCGATCTCCGAGGCCGTCAGCCCCGCCGGGTTGAAGGCACCGAACAGCTCCGCTCTGGTCAACTCAAAGCAGGCGGCTTTGGTGCCAGATACCGTATATATGGTATCGCTGTTATTCTTGCGGACATAGAGATCCCCTGTCATGGTATTGCTGGCCCCGAAGGTATAGGTATCGGTCTCACCTGCTACCGTCACCTCTATGGTCAGTGCAGGCTCCGCAAAGCCGTAGTCCTCCCCTGCCTGCGGGCTCAGCTCCCCCTTTGCGTTCAAAGAGGAAAGCGCAGTGAGCATCGTGTTGCAGGCAGAGGTGTCCAGATGGTAAGCTGGATCTTCAGCCAGCGTCCAGCCGTCGGCGGTATAGAGCAGGGTATTCGTCTCGCCCTGATAGTGGAGCACGATCTGCGTCAGGTCATTGCCCGAAACTGCCGCCAGCGGAATGGTTCCATCTGCGACCGCACTGGCAGCCTGTTCTTCCTGGGCATTCCGCAACGTCAGCAGGGCAAACACCCCGCCTGCCAGCAGGATGAAGAAAAGCAGCACCCCGAGGGTACGCCGTTTTGCTTTCATGGACAGGTCCTCACTTTCTGCGCCGCAGCACGACCACCACGGCACCCACAGCCAGCAGGGCCGCAGGCAGAACGATGACAAAGAGCAGGCCCAGCGTAGAGGCGGCAATGCCTGGCACTTCCAACGGAGCTGCTTCCAGTGCCTTGCTGTCGATGAGGACAGCGCTCTCCTGCCCGGCCAGCGAAGCCGCACACCCCTGCAGGAAGGTCACATTGCCCGGGATGACCTGATAGATGCCCTCATTGTCCATATTGCCGCAGTTGACCCAGATGACCTGGGCACCCGTGTCCTCATTGCGGGCGTATGCTGCCAGCGTGAAGGGACCGGCTATGTCACCGTCCGCCTTCTCGGTGGTGGTCATCTCGTAGCCTTCCGGTTTGCTGTAAGCACTGTCCGAGCTGACCAGAAGGGCATCCGAGACCACATGCTCTGTCTCGGTCAGGGTGATGCCCTGTGCCATCTGCAGCAGAACTCTGCGGCTGGTGTTCACACCGTCCAGCGCGGTGGATTCCTCTGTGCTGGCATAATCCGGCAGCAGGTAAAGGGCCGGGTAGCCATTGAGGTAGTGGTTGGTGTCGCCCTCCACCACAAGGCCCTCGGTGCGGGTCAGGCCGAACTCGGCCATCACAGCATCCAGATTGGGGGTACTATAATAGGAATCCGTCAGCAGCAGCACGCGGCCTCCGCTGCTCAGATAGCTGCGCAGCTGGCCCAGCTCATCCACCAGACTGCCTGCGCCGGAAAAGTCCTGCGCCGGATCGTTGATGACAAGCAGGTCACAGTCCTCGGGGATGGTCTGGGAGAGCAGGTCAAGTGCCGAGACGGTCAGGTTCTGGCTTTCCAGCGCATCGGTCAGGGTGGAAGTCAGCGCCTGCTCGCCGTGGTTGGTGGTGTAGTACACATGGCGGCTCTCTCCGCTGGTCAGCTGGTAGATGGCAGAGGTGATCCTGCTTTCACCGTCAAAGGTCACGTTGGCCGCGCCGGTGGCGGCATAATCGCTGTAATCGTAGTCGTAAAGCTCTGCGGCATCCAGCACCTTGCTCTGTTCCCCGCAGACCAGGATCAGCCCGCCGGAGGTCAGATCCTGTGCGCCGTACTGGGCCGCAAAGGTCGGGTAGACTGCCGGATCTTTCAGCTCCCAGGTGATATGGCCGCTCTGGGCGGCGTATTTGTCCAGCAGCTTGGAGATGATCTGGTCCTCATTGCCGGTCTGGGCCAGATAGTAAATGGTCACATCCTGCGTCAGGTCGTCGGCCACCTGTCTGGAGCTCTCGCTCAGGGTGTAGAGCCCCGCCTCGGAGAGATCGAACTCGGTATATCTGGAAGGAATTGCCCGGACAATGAGATTGACCAGCACGGCCAGCACGATCACAGCCGAGGCAATGGCTGCCGACCACACCCCGCTGCGGAACACCCGCCCGTCACCCGAGGAGCTCTGCTTTGCAAAAAGCTTCATCTGTGTTCCCTCCTCTCAGTTCCAGCGGCGCTTCTCAATGTCCTGCGCCGTAAAGAACAGGAACACCGCCGTCACGGTCAGATAATAGACCACGGCAGGGATAGAGAAGCTGTTGTTGACAAAATCCTCAAAGGGCGTAAACAGGCACAAGGCACTCAGCGCGGCGCTGAAAGCCTCGGTAAGCCATGCACTGCGGAGCAGAAACAACCCCGTCAGGCCCAGGCAGAGCGCCGCAAAGGTCAGGCAACCCAGCACAAAGCTGCGGGTGCGCAGACCGGCCGCCAGAGAAGCCGCACCTGCGATCCCGGTGAATACTGCCAGCGCCACAGCGCTGCCCGCATTGAACATACTGCGCAGACTGGGCATCAGGTAGGCCAGCAGCAGGGCTGAAAAGCCCGCCACGGCGGCAATGATCTGGTTCTCGGTCAGGCCGGAGAGAAACTCACACAATGCAATGGCCGCACAGCCCAGCAAAAAGTAGCAGAGCAGCCCCGCAAGGTTTGCGAGCAGAGCAGACACCGTGCCGCCCAGTGCCCAGAGGATAAAGATCATCACCGCATCCACGGCGCAGGGCAGTGCGAACACAGCTGCCATGGCAAAGAACTTGCCCAGCACGATGCCCCACACTGAGACCGGGCTGGTGAGCAGCAGCTGGTCGGTGCGGCTGTGGCGCTCCTCGGCCAGTGAGCGCATCGCCAGCACCGGGATATAGAGCAGCAGCATGAAAATGGTCTGGTAGAGGGTGTAATAACTGAAATCGGTCAGGCCGTAGATCAGGCACCGGGCCAGAAAATACAGGCCGGAACTCGCCACCAGAAACGCCGTAAGGACGTACCCCAGCATCCCGTGAAAGAAACTGCGGAATTCCCGCTTGAAAATAGCTGTCATTCTGCGTCCTCCTCTCCGGTTGCTTCTTCCGGTTCACCGTCGGTCAGTTCCAGAAACACCTCTTCCAGGCTCTTGCCATCGGCGGTCAGCTCCTCCAGACTGCCTGCTGCCGCCAAGTGTCCTTTGGAAAGGATCAGGATCTGCTGGCAGACTGCCTGCACTTCACTGAGGATATGGCTGGACAGGATGACCGTATGTGCCCGGCCCAGCTCCCGGATGAGCTTGCGGATCTCGATGACCTGTGCCGGGTCCAGGCCGACCGTCGGCTCGTCCAGAATGATGAGCCTGGGACTGCCCAGCAATGCCTGTGCAATGCCAACCCGCTGCTTGTAGCCCTTGGAAAGGCTGCGGATGAGCCGGGGCAGAACGGTTTCCAGCCCGGTACGGCGGGCAGCCCGGCAAACCTGCTCCTTCCGTTCCGCCTTTTTCACACCCTTCAGCTCGGCGGCAAAGGTCAGGTACTCCTGCACCGTCATCTCCGGGTAAAGGGGCGGCTGTTCGGGCAGATAGCCCACACAAGCCTTGGCGGCATCGGCCTCCTCGGGCAGAGGGTGCCCTGCCACCGTCACCTGCCCACTGGTGGCAGAGAGATAGCCGGTGAGGATGTTCATAATGGTGGATTTGCCCGCGCCGTTGGGCCCCAGCAGACCACAGATCTGGCCATCTGCCACGGTAAACGAGACATCGTCCACGGCAAGATGATTGCCATACTGTTTGGTGAGATGAGAAACTTCGATCACGTTCACAACGCTCCTTTCTAAGGCAGCGCAAAGCGCTTTTTGAAGATACTGGTTTATTTTAGTCCGGAAATGTGTTCAAAATAAGGGAACGACGTGTAAATTACAGAAAGAGAGCTTTTGCACGGCATAACAACAAAAAACGCCGTCTCCCAAAGGAGACGGCGCGGAAAGACCAGTAATTACTTACGGCCGAAACGCTTGTTGAAGCGCTCAACACGTCCGCCGGTGTCA
>OOBV01001841.1_pt1 | contig 12089 bp, 6 predicted proteins | sample 1671731 | NCBI WGS metagenome assembly OOBV01 (sample SAMN06348186, study PRJEB24527) | human gut metagenome | biome: human gut; feature: ankylosing spondylitis patient; material: feces | host: Homo sapiens | place: China | collected 2015-10
TCGGTATAATCGGAACATAGATTTAAATCATTCAGAGATTTAACTATTCAAAAACCAATTAGTGAACATACAATTAAACAAAAAACATGAAATCATTTTCTGATAAAACAAACATAGGGACATACGTTACCCTAAAGACAGTTTATATGATAAGGTTCTACCTGCTACTCCTTTTAACAGGGGGAATATTGGTAATCGGAGCCACACAAGTCTACGCCCAACAGAGCAGAACCATCTCCAGCGTAGTGAAAAACTCTCAGGGAGAGACGATAATCGGAGCTAATATTGTAGAAAAAGGCACAAACAACGGAACCATTACAAATGTAGACGGACTCTTCACACTGCGTGTGTCGCCCAACGCAGTACTCAAAGTATCTTATATGGGATACATAGAACAGGAAGTCAGCACACGTAATAAAAGCAAACTGGAAATCACAATGGTGGAAGATGCCCGACTGATTGACGAAGTGGTAGTAGTAGGATACGGCTCCGTCAAAAAGCGGGATCTGACAGGAGCGGTAACCTCTGTCAAAAGTGCCGAGGTACTGGCTGCTCCTACCAGTAATGTGATGGAAGCCCTTCAAGGAAAGATACCCGGCATGGACATCACCAAAACATCGGGACAGGTAGGCGGTGAAGTCAGCATCCTGCTGCGTGGTTCGCGTTCCATATATGGCAATAACGAGCCACTGTTTATTATCGACGGAATCCCCGGAAGCTATAGTCAGGTCAACCCTTCCGACATTGAAAGTGTCGATGTTCTGAAGGATGCTTCATCCACCGCCATTTACGGTTCGGCAGGAGCAAATGGTGTTGTGATTATCACCACCAAAAGAGGAAAAGAAGGCAAAGCCACAATCAACTTTGACGCGTATTACGGCTTCAGCGGATCGCCCAACTACAAACACGGAATGACTCAGGATGAATGGGTGACTTACCAGAAAGAGGCATACCGATATAAGAACGGTGATTTCCCTTCCGATATGTCTGCCCTACTGGGCAAGCAGGCTTTTACAGATGCGTATAATGCCGGAAAATGGATTGACTGGGTAGACGAAGTTTCCGGCAATACAGCTACCACACAAAAGTACAGCCTTTCGGTAAGCAGCGGAACGGAAAAGACAAGGATATTCGCTTCGACCTCCTACAACCGGGAAGAAGGCCTGCTCAGCAATGAAAATCTGAACCGGTACTCTTTGCGGCTCAACATCGACCAGCAACTCTTTTCGTGGGCGAAAGTCGGTTTCACCTCCACTCTGGTGTACCGTGATTTGAATTCCGGCGTGAAAAACACGTTTACCCGCTCCCTCTCCGCTTTCCCGTTGGGGGATGCCTATGATGAGGAAGGCAAGATCAATCACGAATATATCACAGGGCAGTATTCGCCGATGGGAGATTTCATAGAGAATCAATATGCGAACAACACCCGTTCCACTTACCTGAATATGAGCGGGTATGTCGAGCTGACTCCTCTCAAAGATTTCACATTCACCAGCCGGATCAACGGGACATTGAACCATTCCCGACGAGGACAATACTGGGGAAACCAATGCAACGCCAACCGTCCGAGTTATGCAGGTTCGCCTCACGCTTCCATCACCAATGACAACGCATGGAATTACACGTGGGAAAACATTCTGGCATACAGCACAACCCTTGCCAAAGCGCATACGGTAGGAGGTTCTTTAATCACTTCGTGGAACAAGAACCAGTCGGAAAGCAACATGGCTGCCGCAAGCGGACAAATGGTAGACCAATGGTCGTTCTGGCGGTTGACTTCGGGTTCCTCCCCACATGTGGAATCGGACTTCGCACAGACACAGAAAATGTCTTTTGCTTTCCGCCTCAACTATTCATACAAGAGCAAGTACTTATTCAACTTCTCCACCCGTTGGGACGGTGTCTCACAATTCTCCGCCGGACACAAATGGGATGCTTTCCCGGCAGGCGCCATAGCCTGGAGAATTTCCGACGAGGCTTTTATGGAAAAGACACGAAGCTGGCTGGACAACCTGAAACTGAGAGTCAGCTACGGCATCACAGGCAACTCTGGCGGAACAGACGCTTACAGCACCACTACACAAGCCTACGTATATTCTGCCAGCGGAGTCTCCGTCAATGGAAAAATCGTTCCTTTCACACAATACTCGGAGACTTACGGCAGTGCCGACCTCGGTTGGGAAAAATCGTACAACTGGAACATCGGTCTGGACTTCGGCATACTGAACAGCCGCATCGACGGTTCCATTGAATGGTTCAGAACAACCACCAAAGGATTATTATTCAAGCGTATATTGCCCATCACCAGCGGACTGACCGGATGGGGTTCTCCTCTGTCTATCTGGCAGAATATCGCCCAAACCAGCAATCAGGGCGTGGAAGTGATATTGAACTCCCACAATATACAGCACAAGGACTTTACATGGAACACGACCTTGTCCGCTACCTGGAGTAAGGAGAAGATAGACAAGCTGCCCGACGGTGACCTGATCTCCGAGAACCTGTTTACCGGCGAACCGATTCACGCCATTTACGGCTATAAATATGCAGGTATCTGGGGAAGTGACACTCCGAAGGAGACGCTGGATGCATATGGCGTAAATCCGGGATTTATCAAGATAGAGACAGTGGATAAAAACGGAGACGGCGGAGTACATAAATACAGCACCGACGACAGACAAATTCTGGGACATACGAATCCGGATTGGATCATCGGACTGAACAACTCCTTCACCTACAAGAACTTCGATTTATCCGTCTTTGCAATGGCACGCTACGGGCAGACAATCAACAGTGACCTGCTCGGCTACTATACCGCAGAGCAAAGTGTGACCAAGAATCAGCTGGCAGGCGTGGATTACTGGACAGAGGACAATCAGGGCGCATACTTCCCGCGTCCCGGAACGGGAGACGAACAAAAAACGGTATATCCTTCGCTGAGAGTACACGACGGCTCCTTCATCAAGATCAAGAATATCACTTTGGGATATACCCTCCCCGCCAACATTTCCCGCAAGGTATTGATGGAGAAATGCCGCATCTACGCTACGGCCTACAATCCGTTCATCTTTGTGAAAGACAAGCAACTGAAGGACACAGACCCCGAAACGAACGGTTCGGACGCGTTTCCCACCTATCGGCAATTTGTATTTGGAGTTAATCTCACATTCTAATTAAAGAAGAAAATGACAATGAAAAGTATACATTTAAAAACAGTTTTTTGCTCTGTCCTGCTGTCTGCACTATTCCTGCATTCCTGCTCGCTGGAAGAGTACAACCCGGGCGCATTTACCAATGAAACATTGGCTACCTCGACCGAGGGATACGAAACACTGATCAACCAGTGCTACTTCGCAATGGAAAGGTTTTACTACGGTGCCGCAGACTGGATGTCGCTGACCGAAGGGGATACGGACCTCTGGACGTACAAGGCTAACCAATCGACAAGCTACACCGAATGGTTCTGGTTTTTCGCCGGAACATCGCCCAACACGACCTACATCAATAACTGGTGGAACGGGACATACGACGGAATAGGTTCCTGCAACGAAGCCATCGCCTTAGGCGACAAGCCTCCCTACGCCACAGAAGAGGAACGGAATGCGAAAGTTGCCGAAGCCCGCTTCATGAGAGCTGTCTATTACTTCAACGCAGTGGAACAATTCGGAGGGGTAACCATGCTTACGGAACCGGAAACCAGCCTTAACTACTCTCCTGTCCGCACCGACCCGATGACTATCTACAAAGAAGTCATCCTGCCCGACCTGAGATTCGCATCCGAATGGCTGTCAATCGGGAATCATGCCACGACTACCACTCCGACCAAGAAAGCCGCTCTCGGCTTTTTGGCAAAAGCCTGTCTGCAAACCTACGAGTATGGAAGCACGGAATACCTGCAGGAAGCTCTCGACGCAGCTTTACAGCTGATCTCCGACTGCGAATCGGGTGGCGGGAAATACAACACTTATATGTATCCTACATACAGTGAAGTATTCGAAGAAAGCAATAACTGGGAAAACAAGGAAGCGCTCTGGAAACATCGCTGGTATGCAGGCACGGACGGACACGGTTCGAGCAACGGTAACTACAAGCTAAACCGCAATGACGAGTATTTCCTGTGTGACATCAATAAGTTCGGTGCCCGTGAAGACAATCAGGAAACACGACTGACATGGGAAGGCTCCATCAGCGGCATCTTCATGCCTACGCAACACTTGCTGAATCTGTATGTACAGAATGACGGCACGTTAGACCCCAGATTCCACCAGTCATTCACTACCCAATGGAAGGCCAATAAAAGTTATACTTGGGACGAAAGTGCCGTACACATGTACGATAAAGACGAAACAGTCATCGGCAAAGCTCTGAAGAAAGGTGATCCGGCCATTAAATTTATCATGCCGCAGGATGCGGATTATTCTACGGAAAAACAGAATGAGCACAAGACCGACTATTTGTTGATTGATTACAATCATGTCTACAGTGATGAAAACAACAATGTGAACATGAACTACTCGTATACAAATGTAACAGGGAATTACAAGAACGACGGTACCAGCGAGAATCTGTTCCGTTACTATTATCCGTCACTAAACAAGCACAACAGCAGTAACTATTACGTTGCAAACGCCTCCAAACAAAGAAACGGAAACTTAAACGCTACGTTTATCATGCGTATGGCGGAAGTCTATCTGATTGCCGCAGAGGCTGACATTTATCTGAACGGAGGAACGAATGCCGCCAAATACCTGAATAAGGTTCGCGGGCGTGCCGGAGCAAATCCGTTAACGGGCGGCATGACGGTTCGTAACGTATTAGACGAAAGAGGACGCGAACTATGCGGTGAATATTGCCGTTTCTACGATTTGAAACGGACAGGGATGTTCAAGAGTTCCGATTATCTGAAAGATACTCACCCGGATCTCGCACGGTTCTTTAATCCGAATTATGCTTTACGTCCCATTTCTACGACCTTTACCGCTACCATTATCAACGGCAGTGAGTATCAGAATCCGGGATATTAAATTGTAAGACCTATATACCCAATCATTATCGGTACGATAATCCATATAGCCACGCTATTTATCGTACCAATGATTGGGGATATTTTCCACACCTTTCCACATTTTTCCACACCTCCCCAATAATATCGTTTTTTTCAACTCTGCTGTTAATCTGTATCTTATCCTTTCAGCATTTCTTTATATCCTATTGGTATATCCTTTGTATCGACTTTATAGCAAATGTATTTTTAAATATAAAAGTATGAAGATTAATCAAAGGTTAACATTATTTAGCTTATTGTTTTGTTTGTTGAGTATTTCGTATGCGTCCGCTCAGCAACTGAACATATCCGGTGTTGTTATATCATCAGAGGATAATGAACCACTTATCGGTGCCACCGTCAGTGTAAAGGGGAATCCCACCAAAGGAGTGATTACCGATATCAACGGTCAGTTTCAATTGTCCGTGGAAACCGGAACCAAGCTGCTGGTCGTATCCTATGTGGGAATGAAGACACAGGAAATACGCGTCCCCCGCAAAGAGAAAGAACTCAAAATAGTACTGATCCCCGAAACGATGGATATTGACGAGGTAGTAGTAACAGGGTATGGTAATTTCTCCAAATCCTCGTTCACAGGATCGGCCAATACGCTGCGTACAGATATGCTGAAAGAAGTGCCCGTGATGAGCGTTGAGCAAAAGTTGCAAGGTATGACTACCGGTGTACAAATAACCAGCAGTTCCGGTCAACCGGGCGCCAACCAAAGTATTCGCATCAGAGGAATGGGATCGTTCAACGCTTCACAAGAACCTTTGTTTGTCATAGATGGAGTACCGGTTACTTCCGGGAGTATGAGTTCCGGTGGTCCTGATGCAGCATATATGAACAATTCCAAGACCAATATAATGAGTACGCTGAATCCGTCGGATATTGAAAACGTAACTGTAATCAAAGATGCGGCAGCGGCTTCCCTGTATGGTTCCCGCGCCGCCAATGGCGTCATATTGATTACGACTAAAAAAGGAAATACCGGAAAGGTACGCGTGGATTTGAACGTATCAGGCGGCTTCTCTCATGCGGCCGTCGACTTCCGCCCTACCCTCAACGGTGACCAACGGGAAGAGCTGCTCTATGAAGGATTGCTGAACTACGCAACAGACAATGGCATGGAGTCTCCGACTGAATATGCCAGTTCCAATATCGGCACATATGCGTATAAGCCGGCCATGGGATACACGGACTGGCGAAAAGAGCTGCTCCGCACCGCTATGCATCAGAGTTATGAAGCTTCCGTCTCCGGCGGTAACGACCGTTCTACATTCTATGCCTCGCTCGGCTACAACAATCAGGAAGGATTGGCCAAAAACTCCAGTCTGGACCGTTACTCAGCACGCTTGAACGTTACGCAGAAAGTCGGCAAATACGGGGAAGTAGGAGCAAATATGATGTTCTCGCAAATGAATCAGGAAATGAATGAGGAACGCGGATCATCTATCAACCCTTTCCTGTGCGTAGCCATGACCATGACACCTTCCATGGTGGTGCGTGATGAAGAAGGAAACTACGTAGGAGCTTATGACGGCACCAGCCTGAACCCGTTGCGCGACATACTCACCGATTACAACCGCGTGCGTATGACACGTATGTTTTCAACCGGTTACGCAGCGATAGAGCCAATCAAAGGTCTCAAACTGAAAGAGACATTAAGCTATGATTATACTATCCAGAAGGATTCACGCTACTATAACCCTTTGAGCTCGGCAGGTCCTAAAAGCGGAAGCGATGCCCAGACAGCCAAAGGCTTCATTGAATACGGCAAACTGATCTCATCGACCTCACTGAACTATGTGCGTACTTTCGCCCGCAAACATCATCTCGATGTATTGGCGGCTTATGAAATAGAAAGCTACCAGACAGACCACGCTTCGGGTGAAAAGTCCAAACTCCCCAGTGATAAACTGACAGAACCGGATAATGCCGCCGTACTGAACAGTTTCAAGTCTGCCACCCAAGCCTATCGGATGATTTCTTATCTATCACGACTGAATTATGACTATGACGACCGTTACTACATCGCCGGAAGTTACCGTCGCGACGGAAGTTCACGCCTTTCACCCAACAACCGCTGGGGAAATTTCTGGTCTGTGTCGGGTATGTGGCATTTAGGCAACGAGAATTTCATGAAAGCCGTAAAGCCGGTTTTGAGTGATGTCAAGATACGTGCCTCGTATGGTGTAAACGGAAATCAGCCCGGTTCATACTACGGCTACAAAGGATTGTACAGTTATGGAGAAAACTATATGGAGGCAGCCGGATCGTATGAATCGGCACAACCCAATGATCTGTTGACATGGGAAAAGAATTACAGCCTGAATCTGGGCATCGACCTTTCATTTATCAATCGTATTTTTGCGAGTCTGGAATATTACAATCGGGATACCAAAGACTTGCTTTACAGTCTCCCCATCAGCGCCACTACCGGATTTACCAGTTATTTAAGCAACATCGGACGCCTGAACAACAAGGGAGTAGAGTTTGAATTGCGTACGCTGAACGTTGTTTCCAACGACTTTAACTGGACCAGTGTTTTCAACCTGAGCCATAACCGGAATAAGATCGTTTCACTCAACGGACTATTAGACCAGACGATTGAGGGAACATGGTTCATCCATAAAGTGGGACTCCCCTATCATACGTTTTATGTAAAAGAGTTTGCCGGAGTAGACCCGCTGACCGGTTCTGCCCAATATTATCTGAATACAAAAAATGAGGACGGAAGCTACAATCGGGAACTCACCACCGATGCTGCCAAAGCAGAATCCATTCCGTACAAAACCGCTACTCCCAAAGTATCGGGAGGATTCACCAATATTCTGAATTACAAATGGATAGACCTGACCTTTACACTGACTTATTCACTGGGCGGTTACTCGTTCGACAAACTGGGAACTTATATTGAAAACGGCAGCAGTTCCATCTACAGTTCACGATACAACTTGCCCGCATACATGATGAACCGTTGGCAAAAGCCCGGAGATCAGACGGATATCCCACGTTTCGTATATGGTGAACCGGCTACTTCCACCAACTCGTCCCGCTATATCCACAGCACCGATCATTTACGCCTGAAAAACTTTACCCTCGGCTTCACACTGCCCAACCAGTGGACTCAAAAGCTGATGATTGACAAAGTACGGGTATATTTCTCGGGAAACAATCTGCTTACCTGGGCCAAATGGAAACAGTATGACCCCGAAACACCCGTTAACGGTGAAGTCTTTTGCGAGGCTCCCGCCATGCGTACTTTCAGTTTCGGAGCTCAATTATCATTCTAACATCCCTATCATTCTAACTAAATAAACAACATAATGAAACGAATTCATATATACCTACTTACAGCAATGGCTCTACTGAACAGCTCCTGCTCGGCAGACTGGCTAGACCTTAACACCACCAGCTCGGTAGAAACAGGACAGGCCATCGTAACATTGGACGATGCCCAGATCGCTCTGAACGGAATTTATCGTCTGGCATCCGGCCATAGCTATTACGGAGACAACTATTGGTATTACGGCGATTGCCGTGCCGCCGATGTACAGGCACGTATCACCAAAGGAGACGGAAAACGCGTATCTCCCTATTATGAATACAATGTGCTCGCTTCCGATAATCTGAATATTGTACTGCCGTGGAATACTGTTTATAAAGTAATACGACAGACGAATAATCTGATACAGAAAATAGAGTCGGGCAGTATTCAAAGCAGTGATACTAAAGAATTGAACCGCATCAAGTCCGAAGCGCTGGTGATGCGGGGACTTTCCCTCTTCAACCTGACCCGGTTGTTCGGAATGCCTTATACGAATGACAAGGGGGCTTCATTGGGAGTACCCATCGAGACCTCCCCTTCCGATCCCACGCATAAACCGTCACGCAGCACTGTAGCGCAATGCTACGAACAGGTAGTCAGCGACATGAGCAATGCACTGTCCGGGTTGAGACAAGAGACATCCAATGGCTATATAAACTACTGGGCAGCTCAGGCATTACTGTCAAGAGTCTATCTGAATATGGGTGAATATCAGAAGGCTTATGATGCCGCTACGGATGTGATCAAGAACAACGGCGGACGTTATCAGCTTTACAGCTATGAGGAATATCCCAATGTATGGGGGCAGGATTTCCAGTCGGAATCATTATTCGAACTTTACATCACTTTATCCGAACCTTCAGGAGGTACGGGCGGTGAGGGCGCTCCGATGGTTTATGCCAACGAAGCAACGGTCGACTGGAATAATCTGATCTTGTCGGAAGATTTCCTGAACCTGCTGAATGAAGACCCCAAGGATGTACGCCACTGCCTGACAAAGGAATCTGTCATCGAAAACAACACCGGACTTCCGGCTGCCGCCATGCACGAGAAAGTCTATCTTGCCAAGTTCCCCGGCAAGACCGGAGATGATCCCAAAACTAATAACATTTGCATCATCCGCCTTTCCGAAGTCTATCTGAACGCGGCTGAAGCGGGACTGAAAAAAGGAACGGATATTGAAGAAGCACAAGGTTATCTGAATGACATCATCAGCCGCCGTACCACGGATACCAGTCAGCAAGTATCAACGGAGACTTTTACTCTGGACAGAATTCTTAAGGAGCGCCGCAAGGAACTGGTTGGCGAAGGGGAAGTCTTCTATGACTACTTGCGCAATGGTCTGGCTATTGAACGCAAGGGCAGCTGGCATCTTGAGACCTTGAAAGCGTCTAACGCACAAAAGATAGAAGCTACCGATCTGAGAATAGCCCTGCCTATTCCGCAAAGCGAAATAGATGCCAATCCGAATATACAGCAGAATCCAAGGTAAGCAACGTCAATTGATGTATACCATTTCCGGAATAAGCTGGCTATACTCACGTGTTTAGCCTCTTCCCGATATCAAAGAAGGTACATTTCACCAAAGAATGAAGTGTACCTTCTTTGTCTTTCAGCAGCAGTTCCCACTCTCCTGTTTCTCTCCTCCTTAGTGAACGAATCGATAAAACACCCCCTTTTTCACCGGCATCTGTGGGCAGAATTGTTTTTCCTATTTTTGTACTTGACAGAAAATTATTAAGGACTACTTTATGAGAAACATTATAGATAAGATGAACTCTTTGTATCCCATTTCGGATGAAACGATACAAATACTAAAAGAAAATACAGTATTATGTCATTTTCCAAAGAGGCATCAACTGATAGAGGCTGACAAATTTTGCAAATCGGCTTATTTTATTGAAGAAGGAATGACCCGCTCTTTCTGGCTGGTAAACGGAGAGGAAATAACGACTTCCTTTGCGTGTGAGGGAGCGATTGTCTTCAGCATGGATGAATTGTATTATAATAAGATGAGTGAAGAATTTGTGGAAACGCTTGAGGACGTTGTCGCATACAAAATATCACTGACCGATCTGCTCCGGCTGTTTCAGACCAATATCGAACTGGCAAACTGGGGAAGAGTGATTCATCAAAACGAATACAGACGCCTGCACCGTTCGCACAAAGACCGCCTCACCCTGTCTGCAAAAGAAAGATATGAAGCATTCAAACTTCAGTTTCCTCAAATGTGCCAACGGATACAATTGGGATATATCGCCTCTTATCTGGGCATCACACTATCAACACTCAGCCGCCTCAGAGCATACAAATAATTCCCATACACGGCAAGATTTTGATGCAGGACAAATTTTTAAACTTATAAATTCCGTATTTTTGCGGCTTCTTCAATGACTAATACTAATTTGAACAATAATTTAAAACATGCAAAAAATCTCTTCCTCTGCATTTGCAGACTCTAAACCCCATTACGTACTCCTTGACGGACTGCGAGGGGTTGCGGCTCTTCTGGTGATATGGTATCATGTATTCGAAGGCTTTGCTACAAGTCCCATAGACCAAAAATTCAATCATGGGTATCTGGCTGTCGATTTCTTCTTTATTCTGTCGGGCTTCGTTATCGGCTATGCTTATGACGACCGCTGGAAAACAACGATGACCCAAAAAGAGTTTTTCAAACGCAGATTAATCCGTCTGCATCCGATGGTTGTTATGGGAGCCGTTTTGGGTGCTATTACATTTTGCATACAAGGCTGCGAGCAATGGGACGGTACCCGTGTTTCCATATCGATGGTAATGGTGGCTATGCTTCTCAATCTTTTCCTGATTCCGGCTGTTCCGGGCACGGGTCCCGAAGTCCGTGGAAACGGTGAGATGTATCCTTTGAATGGTCCCAGCTGGTCTTTGTTCTTCGAGTATATCGGTAATATTTTGTATGCCCTATTTATTCGCCGGATGTCTACCAAGGCACTTACGATACTTGTTGTGATAGCAGGAATCGGATTGGCTTCTTTCTCGATATGCAATCTCTCCGGTAGTCATCATTTAGGAGTAGGCTGGTCGATGATCGACTATAACCTGATCGGAGGTTTTCTACGTATGTTGTTCGCATTCTCTATCGGATTATTGATGTCGCGCATCTTTAAACCGGTCCATATCAAAGGGGCCTTCTGGATATGCAGTCTGTCGATTCTCATTTTACTTACCATGCCGTATGTAGGCGGTGAGACATCTCCGTGGATGAATGGTATTTATGATGCTGTATGCACCATTCTTATTTTCCCACTACTTGTCTATCTGGGTGCTTCGGGAAAAACGACAGATAAAGGTACAGCCAAAATCTGTAAATTCCTGGGAGATATATCTTATCCGGTATATATCATACATTATCCTTTCATGTATCTGTTCTATGCCTGGTTATGGAGCAAAGAGCCACATATCACTTTCTCCCAGTCATGGCCGGTAGCCTTATGTGTCTTCTTCGGAAGCATTGTGTTGGCTTACCTTTGCCTGAAACTGTATGACGAGCCTGTAAGAAAGTGGTTGAGCAAGAAGTTTCTGACAAAGAAATAAGGTAATTATCATAACAGAGAAGGGCGAACACTCCATTATAGTTACTCTTCAATAAGGCATTTTGACACAAGGTATATAATAAAAAGAAGCTTTCAATATCACTGAATTCAGTTTTTTATCAAGAGCTTCTTTCATTATATA
>OOBV01001855.1_pt1 | contig 12007 bp, 10 predicted proteins | sample 1671731 | NCBI WGS metagenome assembly OOBV01 (sample SAMN06348186, study PRJEB24527) | human gut metagenome | biome: human gut; feature: ankylosing spondylitis patient; material: feces | host: Homo sapiens | place: China | collected 2015-10
AGTCTCAGAAATGCGCAGGGAAAACGGTGCATAATAGTTTCCCACGGCACAGCCTCCATTCAAAGTGATATCAAAAGTATATCGTAATCACTTCAAATTATCCGAATGCATATTGATATCAAAACGAATTCATGCTATGCTTAAGAAGAAAGTTCTGGAAAGGAGTGCTGCGGCAATGGGCCCACAGGACCTGCTGGATGCGTTGGATGAGATCGTTTATGTGAGCGACCCGAATACATATGAATTGCTTTACGCCAACCGCCGCTGCCGTTCTCTGCTCCCCACCCGGGATTACAAGGGCAAGCCATGCTATGCACTGCTGCAGGGCCAGCCCGCCCCTTGTCCTTACTGCACCAATGCCCGGCTCACACCGGACAAATTTTACGTTTGGGAATTCAACAACCCTTCCATGGGGCGGCATTTTCTTTTGAAAGACAAACTGATTGATTGGGACGGACGTCCGGCGCGGCTGGAGATCGCGGTGGATATCACCGAACAGGAGCTGCTGACACAGATGAAAATTGATGTCGAACAGATGGCACAAGCCAACGATGAAACGTATGAAGAGGCGTGTGCCCACTTGAAGAAGCAATATGACGGATATCATTTCAGTAAATCCTGTGTGGATGTGTACAATCCTTTCAGCCTGATTAATGCTTTTGCCCAAAAGAGTTATGAGAACTACTGGTTTTCTACCGGTACCCCTACCTTTCTGATAGAACTCCTGCAACAAATGAACTTTGATATCCGTCTGCTCGACCGTATGGACGCCAAGCCGGAAGACTTCGACAAGGCTACGGATTGTCTCACCGACCCAATTCCGGTGCTCTACCAAAGCGGTTATCTCACAATCAAGTCGTACGATGCTTTCTTTCGTACCTATACATTAGGCTACCCGAACGAGGAAGTAAGAATCGGCTTTATCGAGTCGCTCATCCCTTCTTATCTTTACCAACCTACGCGCGAAAGCAACTTTTATGTAGTGTCCTTTGTGCGTGATTTAATGAAAGGAAACCTTGAATCTTGCCTTGAACGCACCCGGTCTTTCTTCGCCTCTATTCCGAACGACCTAAACAACAAAGAGGAAAAACATTATCAAACTATATTCTATCTTCTGTTCCGCTTGATGTGGATACCGAAGTCAAAAGCGCTGTCGGACGGGCGGACGTGGTTATCAAAATGCAGGATGCTATTTATATACTTGAATTTAAAATGAACGGCACCGCAGAAGAGGCTTTAGCGCAGATTAACAGCAAAGGGTATGCGATTCCTTATGAGGCAGACCACCGGAAAGTGGTGAAGGTCGGCATCAACTTCGACAGTACCACGAGAACGATTGGAGACTGGAAAATCGAAACGGATTAACAGCGTACGCCACTTGCTTGAAGTAGACAAGGATATGATGTGACACATGAAAAAGGCAGCAGTTGCTCTCGTCTGTGAGTAACTGCTGCCTTTTTGCGTGTTCTGTGCTGTCGTAGCCGGGAAATTAGGGTGTATTGCCACAGCTTGCTGTGGTGCGTTTCCCTAACTTGTTGTGGCATGCTCCCCTTGCCTGCTGTGGCATGCTTCCCTAGCCTGCTGCGGCACGTCTCCCCAGCCTACTGCGGCACACATCCCTTTCCGCCGTTCCGGTTTTACGTATTCAATAGGCTGTTGCTTTGATACGCAGCTTGATGGCATTTTCGGCTGTATCCAGTACCAGTTCGCAGTTTTCAGAGGTTACAGAACTACCGGTGACGTCCATTTCCAATGAGGTGATTTTCTCAAGATCGAGTTGGGTTAAGGTGTATCCGTCTCCTTTCACCACCGTGAATCCACCTTCGGGAAAATGGGATGGCCGCATCTTCCATTGAGCCACAAACGTCAGTTTGTCCTTGTCAAGGGTGATTTTCTCTACCGGTGTAGAGTTGTCTTTGTCGTCGCCGCCGCAGGCGGTTACCAACGTTGCTGCCACAAGGCAGAGGAAAAAGATTCTTAGTTGTTTCATGCGTCTTTCTGTTTTCTTTAAAAGGGAAAATTATGAAAGGCTGCCGCCTTTTTTGTTTGCCATGAGGGCGGATGCGCTGTCTGCAGCCGGACTGTCCGCCCTCATTCGTGACCTGCTTCTTTATGCAGCCGGGTCGGGGGCTTCACCTCCTCCGGGGATTTCAGGGTCGGGCGCTTCGCCGCCGCCACCGCCGCCACCCGCGTTTTCGTCACCCAGCAGAATCGGGAAACGGTAAGAGCGTGGCGTTTTCAATGCCTTGTTGCTTCCGCTATATTGTGTCGTGACGCTTAGCGCATAGAGCTTTCCGGCTTCTATGGCAGGTAGCATGATGGTGAGTTGTGACGGTGCGTTGTGAACGATGACGGACACTTTCAACGGGACGGCTCCCTCTTCGTCTTTGGTGAGATAGATGCCGACCGAAGGGTCGTCACCGAGGATTTTAATGTTGCTTCCGCTGATAACGGCAGGACCGCCGGAAGTGATGACCTGGCTGATACTCTTCGTCACGGAGTCGGTGATGGAGTTGATGACCGGCCCCGTCTGTGCCAGCCCGTTGCAGATTACTTTTACGGCTTTGAGCTGGTCGCGCAGCAGTTGTCCCGGTGTGTAGGACACACCGAGCGAGTGCTTCGTGGCGTCAAACTGGGCGTTCTCCCCGAGGAACGAACCGCGTACGGTGACGATGTACTGTCCCACACCGTCTACCACGCTCTTCCCTTCGGCGATGGCTTCCACCTTCTTCTGGTCGGCAAGGTCGAGGATGTTCTCGATGGTTTCCTGCCGGTACTCGGTACGCTCCTTGATGATGCGTGCTGCGATTTCTTTGTTGTGCAGACTGCCTGTGATGCGTGCGCGTCCGGTGTAGTCGCCTTTTTGTTCGGTCATGATGTTGTCGTAAAGGTCAACATTGAGCGTGATTTTTTCGTTTGTTGCCATGATAATGATTGTTTTAAGGAAAGTGAATATCTATTTATTAGTTACGTTCTGTGCTGCTTGTCATTTCGCACGTATCTTGATAGCATTACCGTCCAGATAAAGTTCGAAATAACTGTCATAATATGTCATGCCCCCAGTAGTATTAGTCATCAGATGGAACTTCATAAGATCACTGTCAGCCAAGGTGTAGCTGTCGGTTCCCTTAACAACGGTTTCGGCTCCTGGCCGGACAGTGGAACTACTCAACACGTAATCATATAGATCTAATTTAAAATCAGAATCCGCCGGAAGTTCGTTTTCAACCGTAACGGTGGGGATGGTCACTTGATTGCCATTAATCGCAGCTTGCAGACAGAGGCTCCGTTCACTCCCATACGTTCCCTCCTCCCTTGCTATTATTTTTCCGCCTTTCAGTTGCAGTATTCCTGTAGGGGCAACAAGCACTTCCTGCCCCTTTATGCTTTTGGAGATTTCAGCATCGCCTTCCATAATGAGTGTGGCATTATCACCGACAGAGATACCAATTAGCTGGTCATTATCATTCCCATTGCCGGAATGTAATTCGAAACCGTTACCCAGCGTTAGTTTGCAAGACGCCCTAACAAATATGCAGGCGATATTAGTTGAATAGGTATCAGCATTTCCATAAATGTTGAGGTTGGTCAGCTTCAATGACGCGCCGTTTGTAAGCTCAAAAAGGCTTTTGTCGCTAGCGGTACGGGAAATAAAATAATTTCCGCTGATAGGATTATTTCCGCCGTCGATAGCAATGTGTTTGCCGTCTATTGAAAAGGCAAAATGCTCTGCATCCGCAGCAACCTCAATATCTTTACCGAGGATGATTTGTGTTGGTGCATCCGCAGTGCCGTCTGCCGTTTCAATAGCGGTTTTCAGTTCGGCTGCGGTAGTGACAAGCGTCTTGTTGCTGCTGACCGTCACAAGGCAGGTGGCGGACTTTTCGCGTGCGGTGGCGGTGATGGTGGCTGTTCCTTCAGCTACGGCGGTCACCAGTCCGTCTTTACTTACGGTGGCTACGGAAGTTTTGTCACTGCTCCATACTACGGATTCGGCAGTCACCCGGTCGGGGACAATGGTGGGAACCAGCGTTTCGGTCGCTCCCGATTTCAGGGTCAGAGTCTCATGATTGAGGGTGATGCTCTCTACGGGCACGGAGTTGTCGTCATTGTTGTCGTCGCCACAGGCGGTTGCCAACGTTGCTGCCATAAGGCAGAGGAAAAAGATTCTTAGTTGTTTCATACTTCTTTTGTATTTCTAAAAGGGTGAATAAATCGTGTTCTCTTTTCGGACAAAAGTAATATGCAACAACGAAAAGGTATAGCCAAAATCCTGCATTGTATAGCCAAAATCCTGCAAATCTTGCAGGATTGCCGGAAATTCCATTGTTCGGAGAAACTTCTACCTATGCATTGATGGAAACAACAGCATTTGATGATAAAAGAGTATCGCCTTCTCCTTTAAAGTACAGACTTTTGTTGGCGGAACTCAGTAGGAGTCATTTTTACCAATTCGCGGAAATTGCGGTTGAAGGTGCGCATTGCCTTGAAGCCCGACGCTCCGGCAATGTCTTCGATTGTGTGGTTCGCGTAGTCCGGAAGCAGGAGCAAGTCCATGGCATGACGGATGCGCAGGCGGAGAAGATAATTTTGCAAGGTCAGTCCTGTGGCACGCCCCACAGCGGCGGAGAGATTACGCTCGTTTGTGCCAAGAGCTTTAATCAGGTCGTCACGCTTGAAGTTGTAGTCGAGGTACGGTTGTTCTTTCTGCAGATAGGCTTCGAGCTCTTCAAACAAGTGGTTGCTATCGCCAGATTGCAGGTAACAGATGAGGTCGCCCATATCGGCTTCGAGCGGTGGTTGGGGCAGTTTCCCATCCTGTTCAACGATAAAACGGCGTAGCATCTCGTAAGTGTAATGATAGTTAGTGTACAGCCATGCAAAAGCAGGATAGAAAACCACGATAAGGAAACTGAAACTAAACTCGGGTATCGGTCCCGGACAGACAAGTAAAACCCATGCACCAATGCCGATACTCAACGCATAAAGGAAAGCGCGCATCGTCCACCGGAGTTCCAGTTTTGAGATACACTCTCCGGTCAATTCTTTTAAATGCGTGATGTAGCGGTGTTTTTTACGGAAAAAGAGGCGGACGTAAACGAACAGTTGTACGGTATAGGTGACACCGAACAAGGTCCGCACTGCCAACGGGAGATTGTGAACGACACACGCACGCCATTCTGCTAAAGAATATACACAGACGTCCGCTTCAATGCAGCAACTCACCACATACAGCAGAATGAAAACGAGCGAAGGCGCCGCATGCTTCATCACATTGGCAAAAGTGACGTATCTGCTGTCGAACAGCAATATCAACATAAACGTGAACATCAACGCCTGCGAAGAAGCAAGCACCAACACCAATATTGAGAATAAGTCCAACGACCGGTATACGCCGAACCCGTCAACCAGCAACTCCGCCAAATGACCGGCAGCGATAATGAGAGAAGCAGCGATGAAGAAATGGCATGCACGCCTGTATTTGGGATTAATGGCGTGCGCCATCTGCTTGAAGCAGACAAGACCGAAAGATATAGACAGACATATTCCGATAATAATGCCGTTTGTTAGTGTGTGTAAAGCCGGTATATCCATTGCTTAGCATTTATTTTCCCGACAAAGTTAATGAATCTTGACGAGAAACCGACTAGTTACACCCTGTAAAATTCGACAAGTCTGCAAAATCGTATAGAAACAACCTAATAGCTAATCTTCACTCCGGCAAAGAAACTTCTCGGCAGAGAAGGCCCGTAAATATAGCCGGAATCCCGATTAGCTCCTCTATCAAAGTCCTTCTGATAAGACTCAAAGAGGTTCTGAACTCCGCCGTTTAGTTGCAAATCGACTGTTTTGCATAGCTTGAAGTCGTAAGCCAGTTTCACTCCCAAATCGAAGAAACGGGGTGTACGGATGGCTTCCGCCTTTCGTTCGGGCATTGCGCCCAGTTCGGCGTTCTCGGCGGTGATATCCATGCGTTGCACTAACATTCTCCCGGTATAAGTTCCTGACAGGGCAATGGATAAAGGTTTGATGGGAGTATAAGTAGCTGTGAAGTAACCATATGTATCGGGAGTACGGAAAATTTTCTTTTCTGCCGGTGCGTCGTCATGCCATTTATGAGGTTCATCGTATCGGCTGCGTTGCAAAGTGAGTCCCGCTTGTATTTGCAGGATGGAAAGATAAGCCACTTTGCCCTCCAGCGTTAGCCCCATCACTTTCGCGCCGGGACCGTTACTGCGTGGTTTTACCAATATCCCATCGCCACGGTCATAAGGTTCGCCCAACACGAAGACATCTGTCAGTCTTGTATAAAAGCCCTCGATCAAGAAATTCGTCTGGAATACTCCGAAACGGTGATACATATCTGCGGACGCACTGAAACTTTGGGATTTCTCTTCTTTCAAGTTCTTCGCACGCTCAATCATTGCCACTGTTCCGCCCACATTTTCAATATGCATATCTTCATCAAAAGCCTGCGGAGCACGGAATCCGGATGAATAGCTCAAACGCAGGTTTATATTCTGTGTCGGGTTGAAACGCAAGTTGGCACGGGGGCTAAAGATGACATTATCTACCATGTTATGCTTATCCAGACGACCACCGATCAGAATGCCCCAACGGTCGTTCTTCCACTCGTTCTGCAGAAAAGCACTGTAAATATTTACCGTCTGATCCGTGTGGCGGTCATATCCCCACATATTATCTTTCAGACGATCACGGTTATATTCAAGTCCTGCCGTGAGGTCAGAAGGCATAAAAAAACACTTATCAAACGTATGTACATACTGCGCGCCGCCCATAGCGGTTAAATCCGTTGTTTTTCCATAGGCTTTCAGAGGATCGTTACCCGGTCCGTAATAACTGTCCCGATCTGTATTGGCGGCTGACGCAAAGATACTTAGACGGTTCTTTTCATCTGGCGAGAAATAATCGAACTTCAAACTTCCACCATCAATCGAATGTTGCAACTGCTCTGCAATATGGGCTTCGTGAGGAGGACGGTCCAACATATCCCCTCCCCGACGGAATTCCTGCATGTGGTGATATTCGAAGGTTAGTTTGGAGTAAGTGCTTGTTTTCAGATAAGAGCGGAAGCCCACTGTCTGATTCTTCAATTTAGGTAGTTCGGTGAATCCGTCTCCGTCATAATCATATCCGGACCGGTGACGGTTCTGACCAAAGATATACAGTCCGGCACGATGATCGTCCGTCACTAATGAAGCATTCAGGGAGGTATTGTTATCGAATGAGGAGCCGCCCCCTAAAGCAGTAAGGGTGTGCGACAGCTGGCCGGAATTGCGCAAAGGCTCTTTGGTGATTATATTGATGGTTCCTGCAATGGCCGAAGAGCCGAACAAGGCGGAACCTCCCCCACGCATCACTTCTACGCGTTCAATCATGCTGGCGGGAATCTGTTCCAGGCCATACACTCCGGAAAGGGCACTGAATACGGGACGGGAATCTATCAAAATCTGCGTATACGGTCCGTCCAGTCCATTGATGCGGACTTGCTGGAAGCCACAATTCTGGCAGTTTGTCTCTACACGTACACCGGGCTGAAAGTTCAACCCTTGCGATAAAGTGGAAGAGTTAGTCGTTTCAAATAGTTTCAGATCGACGACATTTACCAAAGTAGGAGCCAAACGGCGCGTCGTTTCACTGCGGTTGGCGGAAACCACTACCCCATCCAAAGCAATCGCGTCCTCTTCTATTTCAAAATCCTCTTCCAGTGTCTTTCCTTTTTTCAGAGTCACGTTGCGGGTCACGGTCTTGTAGCCGACCGAGCTAACCTCCAGTATAAAGTTACCTTCCGGCAAATTCTTCAAAAAATAATGTCCGGTAGCGTCGGTCACGGTTCCTATCGTTGTTCCTTTCAGTGCAATGGTGATGTAAGGAAGGTGCTCTTTCGTTTTCTTATCCAGTACATGGCCTATGATGTTCGCATCGGATTTTTTCAGTTCAGGGTAGTCCGGATGTTCAGCCAATGCGTATGACAGGACACAATACAGGCCGGCCAGGACTAAAAGATATTTCTTCATTGTCGTTAGTCTTTTAATGTTTAAAATCAAAAATAATAATAAGGGAAAGGGAAGCAGCGATCATTAATCGTTGTTCCTAACTGATGAATACTGTTCCCGAAAAGATAGACTAAGCGACAGGAGGTGCTCTAAGAGATATGACGCCCGGACAAGAACGGTGATATGGCTCAACTTGCGGGCGGATAAACAGGATACATAATAGAGATAAAGCAGCGACCGCGAATGTAGGTATTAATCCGCTGTCTGTCACCAATACATGATTCAACAGGTGAATGAGTTGGAATTCAACCGTCGTATGGCTATGTTCACTGCCTTTTTTAAATGGATGCGAATGGACAATCGTTACCCCGTTTACTACATGGGAGTGAGTAAATAAAGTGATTCCTGCCATGTACGAGATAAACAGTACAGGCAAAAACCACTTCATTATATGTAGGTACAATTGTTTCATCCGGTAATCTTGCACATCTATTCTGTGCAGTAAAGTCAGGGTTTAGTTTGTTTTTTTGCAAAGATAAGGATTGTCTCCATGCAAAACAATCCCTATTTATAACGATTTTAAATCTTAACCGAATCTTAATAACTGATCTTCACCCCGGCAAAGAAGCTTCTCGGAAGTGACGGACCATAGATATAGCCGGAGTCACGGTCAGCTCCTTTATCGAAGTCGTCCTGATAGGCATTGAAAATATTCTGTATGCCGGCATTCAACTGGAGGTTCATCGACTTGTAAAGTTTGAAGTCATAAGCAGCTTTCAAACCGATATCGAAAAAGTCTTTGGTATTCACCGTTATCGGATTTTCAAGGAATCCCGGAACCGGCTCGTGGGGAACCAGCATCGAACCGGTATAGGTACCGGAAAGAGCGATAGATAACGGTTTTATCGGGGTGTAGGTTGCTGTAAAATAGCCGTAAGTATTTGGCGTACGCATCATTTTCTTCACCGCCGGAGCTTCTTTGTTCCAGATGTGCGGTTTGCTGTAATGGCTCTGTTGCAGAGTGACTCCCGCCTGAACTTGGATTTTATTCAGGTAAGCCATCTTTCCTTCCAGTGTCAATCCCAGAACTTGCGCTCCTGATGCATTGTGACGGGTACGTGTCAGAATTCCATCCACTACCTCTCCGTCGGTAAGGGCAAAAACATCCGACAACTTTGTATAGAATCCTTCTACCAGGAAGTTAACCTGAAACGCACCAAAACGATGATAAATATCTGCCGAAGCACTCAAGCTCTGTGATCTTTCTTCTTTCAGATTATCCGCCAGTTCAACCATCGCTACATTACCGCCTACATTTTCCACATGCAAATCTTCGTCGAAAGCCTGCGGAGCACGGAAGCCGGATGAGTAACTAAAACGAAGATTGATGTTTTCTGTCGGATTATAACGCAAGTTGGCACGCGGACTGAATATCACATGGTCAATCAGATTATGCTTATCCAAACGGCCGCCAATCAGGAATCCCCAATGATCATTTTTCCATTCGTTCTGAAGGAAAGCACTACCGATATTCACTTTCTGGTCTACCGTGCGGTTGTATCCCCACATGTTATCTTCCAGTTTGTCCTGATTGAACTCTATTCCGGCAGTCAGGTCGGAAGGCATGAAGATGCATTTGCCGAAGCTGTAGACATACTGTGAGCCTGCCATCCAGTTCAAGTCAGTGGTGTTTCCGTAAGCATCCAAAGGGTCTCTGTCACCTGGACCATAATAGCTGTCGCGATTGATATGCTGTGCAGATGCAAACACATTGAAACGATGGTTCTCGTTAGGGGAGAAATAATCGAACTTCAGTCCTCCGCCATTGATTGAGTGTTCGGTCTGCTCCGCCACATTCGCTTCATGAGGCGGGCGGTTCAATAAGTCTCCTCCCCTGCGGAATTCTTCCATGTGGTGATATTCAAAAGTAAGTTTCGAATAAGTCGTTGTTTTCAGGAACGAACGGAAACCAATTGTCTGACCGTGCAATTTGGGTATTTCGGAATATCCGTCGCCGTCATGGTCATACGCAGAACGGTGGCGGTTCTGACCGAAGATATACAGACCTGCACGCTGGTCGTCCGTCACGAGAGACGCATTCAATGCCGTACTGTTGTCGAAAACGTCGCCATCGCCAATTCCCGTAATCGTATGAGATAACATACCAGAGTTGCGCATCGGTTCTTTGGTGATGATATTGATTGTACCGGCAATGGCAGATGAGCCGAACAGTGCCGAGCCGCCTCCACGCATCACTTCCACACGTTCTATCATGCTGGCAGGAATCTGTTCGATACCATACACACCGGAAAGCGCACTAAAAATGGGACGGGAATCGAGCAGGATTTGCGTATAAGGACCATCCAGTCCATTGATACGCACTTGCTGGAAGCCGCAATTCTGACAATTAGACTCTACACGGACACCCGGCTGAAAGCTCAATCCTTGTGCCAAAGTCGTAGAATTGGTATTCTCAAAGATTTTCAAATCTACTACATTCACCAGTGTCGGAGCCAGACGGCGGGTGGTTTCATTACGATTGGCAGATACGACTACGCCATCCAAAGCAACCGCATCTTCTTCTATCTCGAAATCTTCTTCCAATGTACGCCCTTTCTTCAGCGTCACATTCCGTCTGACGGTTTTATATCCCACCGAACTGACCTCCAGCACAAAATTACCTTCGGGAAGATTCTTCAAAAAATAATGCCCGGTAGCATCGGTCACAGTTCCGATGGTCGTACCTTTCAAGGCGACTGTTATATAGGGCAAGTGTTCTTTAGTGTTTTTATCAAGAATATGGCCAACGATATTGGCATCTGACTTACGTAATTCGGGATGATTAGGATATTCATGAGCTTGTCCTTCGAGGGCAGGCAACAATGTGCAGCACAAGCAGACAAGCGAAAAGATGTAATTCTTCATTTTTCGTTTGTTATTCGTTTTCGATAAGTATTTACATGGATAGACAGATAATGCCCGTACCTCATGCAAGGTACGGTATCATCATTTAAAGAATAGAGAAACGAATAACCGGGGGTGCCCTAAGTCCCACTACCCCATGATACGGACAGTGATAGTGAGCATACGGCGAACGGCCGAGCAACAAATACAATAAGAAAGGAATAAAAAGGGAAAGAGCAAAAACAACAGCCGCACCGTCTGCCGTTAAGTGAGACAGACAATGAATCAGCTGTAGTTCGACTGTAGAATGTTCATGTGCCGCCCCTTTCTTAAACGGGTGTGAATGGACGATTGTCACGCCATTGACCACATGCACGTGGGCTAAGAATGTAAAGCTTACCAGATACGATACAAACAGTATCGGCAAGAAGTAGCGTGTAATATTCAATAACAATCGTTTCACCTCATTTTTTCTTTGAGGCGGCAAAGATACGAACTATTTATTTAACAATCAATGATTATACAAAATTCTGTTAATATACTGCCGAAGCTATGATTTGAATAAACAGAATCAGAAATACCATGGCAATCGGATAAACAGTTGCGTAAGCTACGCTCGGAATATTGCTATCCACCATCGAGTCGGCAGCAGCGAGTCCCGGAGTACTTGTCATCCCTCCTGTAATAGTTCCCAGCAAATCGAGCAGACTGATTTTAAATACGAAATGTCCGACAATGGCTGCAACAAGCATTGGCACCAATGTGATGGCGGCTCCTACTCCGAACATCAATAATCCGCTTTCCTGGAAGGTAGCTACCAGATTCTTACCGGCAGAAGTTCCCACTTCGGCTAGAAAAAGAAGCAGACCTAACTGGCGCAACAACTGATTGGCAGGTCCGGACATAGACCAGATAATGGGTCCTGTCTTACCTATCGCACTCAACACAAGAGCTACCATCAAAACTCCCCCGGTCAGTCCCGGTGAGAATGACAGGCTATCAGAGAAAGAGATATTTATTTTGCCGAATAACACGCCCAATACAATACCCATTGCAATGGGGAAAAAGTCCGTATCAGATAGTTT
>OOBV01001863.1_pt1 | contig 11953 bp, 7 predicted proteins | sample 1671731 | NCBI WGS metagenome assembly OOBV01 (sample SAMN06348186, study PRJEB24527) | human gut metagenome | biome: human gut; feature: ankylosing spondylitis patient; material: feces | host: Homo sapiens | place: China | collected 2015-10
AATCTACCTGTTATGCCGGGGAGGCATATTCACTAGCCTATATATATTCGCATACCTACAAGTAGCCATCAGGCGATTTGCATATATAAAACATTCAGATTTTTATTTTGTTCACGAAAGGAGAAGCAAAAATGTTATTTCTTCTCCTTGTAATCTTTCAGGAAGCCTTCCATCAGCCATTTTGCGAGTGCCTGACGATTGGAATTTATCACCAACCGACGCTGATCGAACGTATTCTGGATATTACCCAACTCCACAAAGACGGAAGCGGGAGTGGTATGGGAAAGCACATATAAGTTGCGCCCGCTCACTGTGCCGGAAAAACCCCGATTAGGCTGATGCTTATCATATTTTGACTCAAACGTATCTTTCATATTATTCGCCAATCGTTTGCTTTCTCCCTTTTTATTCGAATAATAGAAAAAGACATCCGTTTGTTTTCCCTTACTACGGCTATCAATATGAATAAAAATCGCCCTGCAATAAGAGTAGTTCTTACGGTCTTTCCGGTAAAGAGCGTTTATTTTATCACAGCGTTGCTGTAAGCGTTGCACCTGATTCAAAGGAATTGGATCACCCATACAAGTCTCCCGTTTACTGTTTGACAGGTATGAATCATCACGGATACCATCTTTAGCATCTTGAATGATGATACGGACTTCGGCCCCTTCCTGCATTAGGTTACGTGCCAGACGGAGGGCAATATCATAAGCGTATTCATCTTCGTGCAATTCGTATTTACCAACTTTCCCGATAGCACCCGGATCAGGACCTCCATGTCCGCTGACCACATAGAAGCAAGCACCGGCAAGACGGTTGGAAGTGACTTTCACATTAGCCAGTTGCTTTCCAAACAAAGGTTCGTTGATAGTGGTTCCTATTGTTGTTGATTTAGCTTTCGGAGATTGTTGCTTTGTTCCGGAACTTTCGGAAGCTGATTTCTTGATGGGAGGAATAACATACGTCACGCCCACTTTAAGCACATTGTTCTTTCCCAGTTTCTGTTTATTCAGCTCAATAAAGTCGTCGTAATACTTCTTCGGAGAGCGGTTGTGCCTCAACAGAAAAGAAGAGATACCTTCACCCGCCTTCGGGGTTGCCTTCTGCTGTGCCCAAAGAGTTGTGCCCGAAAAAAGAAAAGCTAAGAATAAAAGAATATAGAGTTTATTTTTCATAACTACATTAACTATCTCCTTCGCAAGAGTATCATTTCACTCATAAACAGGGCAAAAATACAATTATTTTCCCTACTTTTGCGCCATTAAAACATTTTTTGAAATAAATCATTAAAACCCGATAACATTATGGCAAAACAATTCAAACCGGAAACCCTGTGTGTACAGGCTGGATGGACGCCTAAAAAAGGCGAACCACGCGTATTGCCCATCTATCAAAGTACAACTTTCAAATACGATACCAGCGAGCAAATGGCACGTCTTTTCGATTTGGAAGACAGCGGTTATTTCTATACCCGCCTGCAGAACCCGACGAATGACGCTGTGGCCGCTAAGATTGCCGCCCTCGAAGGTGGTGTGGCCGCCATGCTGACTTCCAGCGGTCAGGCTGCCAACTTCTACGCTATCTTCAATATTTGCCAGGCAGGTGACCATTTCGTTTGTTCTTCCGCTATCTATGGTGGTACTTTCAACCTGTTCGGAGTGACAATGAAAAAACTCGGTATTGAGGTTACTTTCGTCAATCCGGATGCCGGCGAAGAAGAAATTTCCGCAGCTTTCCGTCCGAATACGAAAGCATTGTTCGGTGAAACAATTTCCAATCCTTCCCTCGAAGTGCTGGATATTGAGAAGTTTGCCCGTATCGCGCACAGCCACGGTGTCCCTTTGATTGTTGACAATACTTTCCCGACTCCGATTAACTGCCGCCCGTTCGAATGGGGAGCAGATATCGTTGTTCACTCCACTACCAAATATATGGACGGACACGCTACCAGCGTAGGCGGTTGTATCGTAGATAGCGGTAACTTCGACTGGGATGCTCATGCCGATAAATTCCCCGGACTTTGCACGCCGGACGAATCTTATCACGGGCTGACTTACACAAAAGCTTTCGGCAAAGGTGCTTATATCACTAAAGCCACTGCACAGTTAATGCGTGACCTCGGCAGCATCCAAAGCCCCCAAAACGCATTCTTACTGAACCTGGGACTTGAAACGCTTCACTTACGCATGCCTCAACATTGCGGCAACGCACAGAAAGTCGCCGAATATCTGTCCAAGAACGAGAAAGTAGCTTGGGTAAACTACTGCGGACTGCCGGATAATAAATATTACGCTTTAGCACAGAAATATATGCCGAACGGTTCTTGCGGAGTTATCTCCTTCGGTCTGAAAGGCGGACGTGACGTATCTATCAAGTTTATGGATTCACTGGAATTCATAGCTATCGTCACTCACGTAGCAGATGCACGTAGCTGTGTGCTTCACCCGGCAAGCCATACTCACCGCCAGTTGTCGGACGAACAGCTTATGGAAGCAGGGGTACGCCCGGACTTGATTCGTCTGTCGGTAGGTATCGAAAATGCGGATGATATTATCGCAGATATCGAACAGGCGCTGAATGCATAAAAACTGATTATTACAGTATTACATCATAAAGAAGAGACTGGCTCAATTCCGTTTTGAGTTCAGTCTCTTTTTATTATCCTTACAATAAATTGCAATAAAATATGCCGTTCCAGTATGCTCTGACAAGGAAGTATTCTCACCCTTATGAGAAAAAATACTTATTACTATGAGAAAAAGTTCTCACTATGATGAGAATTTTTTCTCATCATAGTGAGAATACTTTGAGAAAAACCTTATCTCCTGTTTCGATTTAAACGGCTCAACAAATAATGAGGAATCAGGCAATAAACCAACTGTGCACGCGACCATTTATAGCACTGTTGAAAGAACACCATTCCCATGGCAATAAACAAAGTAGCACCTACAAACACCTGAAAAGGTAGCCAGAACAATGCTTCTTCCGGAAGCAACATCGGTATAAGCACCATTGCTCCAACCGGGGCAAAGAACTTGCCCAACCATTCAAACAAGGTAAACAAGACGATGAAAGAAACAAGAGCGACCACTATCTCCGGCAATCCCCAATAATAATAACCGATTAATTGAAAAACAGTTCCTATCAACGAACCGACAAAGAGGAGCAATACCGTGAGTACAGGACGATTTCTGAATCCTGCTTTTGAATTGACAAACTCGACGTATGCCACTATCAACGGCGGGATAATGAAGTAAAAGTTAGAAGTATATACTGCCAGACAAGCTACCGCAAATACACTAATCATCAGGCACAACCAACGGAGACTATCCTCTGTCCAACGACGTTCCACAGCCTCATACGTGATTGGTTTACGCATACCGAGATGATGCATCCAACGTTGGGCGGCAATGATAATCAGTGTCATTACAAAGACAGACAGCGGGTAAATCCAACTTTCCGTTCTCAATAATACCGGAAGCACACAGGCAGAAATCAATGGAAACAATGAAGCACGGGTAAGTAACAGTCCGATAGCCGCACATGAAAAGGCAAAGGCAATATTCACGACTAAAGGGAAAGGAGAATAAAGCACTATCAATACTCCGGCACAGGCTCCTAAAGTCATCAATAGCAACATCTGCCAATATTTTATTTTCCATACCCGTTTATCCACTATCCACATGCCAATAGTGAGAGCCGCCATTTCAGGGAAAATAATTTCTTTTTCGTGCAAAAGTTCGGCAATCCCAATCATCAGTAATATCATGGTTAATGAACACATATATCTTTTCCGCAGTTGAATATCACTAAATAATGACGGCACGTTTGCTGCTTTGTCCATGTTACTTTGTTCTTTCATATCATTTATTTATAATCTCCGAATGAGCGGTTGCAAATATCAGAAAAAAAGGATAAATCAGGGGATATTTCAAGTCAAAAATACATAACTTTAACAGTAAACCTTTACGGAACAAGTCATAACAAGCGGTGATTGAAAAGACAGAAGAATATCAAATAAGAAAGGTACGCCTTCGATTACTCTCCAGCACACCTTCACACTTCACATACATTTCCTTACATTCTGCCACCGTCCAAAGCCTGATACAGAGTAATCACGCCCTGAATCTCGGTGAAGCAGTTCGCCACTTGTTTATGATAAGTGTTACCGTTATTTCGACAAGCAGGAAATAAGTACTGCTCCAATCTACCGAAATGATGATACAGGGAATAGATTCTACTTATTCATCTTGGCTCAACTCTTCCAGTTTCTTTTTAATAATTTCAAATGCACTTAGAAAACCACCATATCCTTCAATACGTTCCATAGGAATAGAGGTATCGCTTGAATAATATAGAAGTGCATAATCACTTATACGGTCATAAACGACATGAAAAACACCGCGGTTCGTTCGAACAACCATTTTTGGAGAAAAGCGGTTCATTATAACTGATGTTCTTATCTCATATTTCTCAAAGTCATCTATATCTAAAATCCTATCACACATCTCCTCAGCCTCATGAAGCGCTCCTGACAAATAAGGTATCTCCCAAGGCAGAAGAAAAGGAGTATGTTTCATATGTATATGTCCAAACTCTGCCACTTTGCTAACAGTTCTTTCGTCATCTACATTTTCTTCACCTATTTTATCTATATCTTCTTTAGTCACGTTATCACTGATTATACCAAGGAATCTATAATTAATGCAGACTTTTTTGTCGTCAATAAAAGAAAAAAACTGATACTGAAATAAATAACTGCAATTTTCACAAAACGGAATACGGACATAAACAGGATACGCCCGTTCTTGCAAGCTGTTAATCAGTTTCGCAAAATCACCCAAAGCCTGATATGCATCTACTACTGCTGCCTCATTATAAAAACCCGCATCTAATAGCTCATCAAGGTTAATAATGCGCCCACGCACCACCTTATACATATCAATTTCATAAATGTCACGCACATACTCTCCCGTAAATCCGGTATCAGCATCCTTACTGTTCCCGTCATTCCAAATAATATGTCTACCGTCATAATTAGTGACCGTCCGTTTCGGCTTATCTTCATCCAATAGATAAGCGTGTATGGAAACCATTGTGTACCCTTCTTTTTTGACGCACTTAAACATAGCCTCACCGAACACTATAGGATAATCCCCTCGTTGAAAACTACATTTATGAGTATCAGAATTCACAACAACATACCTTTCGTAATTGTTATCACTATACTTTGGGCATTTAGCATTAAAGTAACCTTCTGCCAATGCAGCCATTGTTTCCATCTTTGAAATATTTGTCAAGTTCACAAACATAATTACATTACACTTTTTGCCATAATATTATATTACGGCAGATTAAAAAATCCGTGGCAAGAGAAATACAGGATAGACTGTGCATGAGCTCCTACACAGTTGCAATCCAGATTACTCCAGTGACATTCAACCCCAATATGGGCATCCAGTCAAAATCTCTAAAAAAATAATAAAATGATTTTCCTTGACCCTTTTATGGATTTCCGGAATGCCATACCCTTGGACTTTTAAGTGTGCCTGGTTCTTATGCACTGCATATAGAAATTTTTCACATTTATACGCTGACGGTGCAAATGTAGATTATAAATCTCGTCCGACAAAACTTCCAGAGAATTATTTTAAATTTATTTTTATAATACATCATCCAAACGTTATGTTACGTAGATTCCCTCTACACAACTTTCCCCAACCAAGTACTTGACCGGAGTAACTCTTGTATATATTCCACCTGTATCTCTTAGATCTTTTATCCATGTCTCCTACATGAATCTCCGAACAGAAATCGTTAAAAAACATTATATTTCCGTATATACAAGGTCACAACTTACCTGTTTTTTTCCATAATTTTGCAAACCGAATTAGAAAAGCAGGTATCAAGATGAAACTAAAGTATTATCAAATTTCCATTCGCTACGAGAACAAAATGCATGACTTCCACGGTTGGGGTGTAGCAGTGCAGATTTGATTATTTCTATAAGAACTATTCGCCACGATGCGAAATGCCGGCTTCCCTTCTTTGGAGGCGGCATGATATAGGAACATATATTTATCATTATCAACTAAATTTCTTTTTTATTTTATGAGCAAAAAAAGATGGCTCATAGTACCGCTATGCGTAGTACTATGCAGTCAGGGTTCATTTGCCCAAACACTTACCAGGAAAGTTTTGGGCATTAACGAGATGTTCCGTCTGGCAGACGAGAACAGTCAGAGTATTCAAACGTATAAAACCGGGAAGGAAGTTACCGATGAGGCTTTGAAAGCTGCCAAGTCACAACGTTTGCCGGACATCAGCGCATCGCTCTCTTTCAGTTATTTGGGTGACGGGTATCTGTGGGACCGTGACTTCAAGAACGGGCAGAACATTCCAATGCCTCATTTTGGTAATAACTTTGCGCTGGAAGCACAACAGGTCATTTATGCAGGCGGTGCTATCAGCAGCAGTATTACTTTAGCAGAACTCAGTCAGCAAATGGCTGCGCTGGACTGGCAGAAGAACCGGCAGGAGATACGTTTTCTTCTGACCGGCTACTACCTGGATTTATATAAGTTGAATAACCAAGTACAAGTGTTGCAGAAGAACCTCGATTTGACAGAACAGGTGATTCGCAATATGGAAGCCCGACGCACACAAGGAACAGCTCTGAAAAATGACATCACCCGTTATGAGTTACAAAAAGAGACATTGAAACTGCAATTAGCCAAAGTAAAGGATGCATGCAAAATAATGAATCACCAACTGGTGACTACACTGCATCTTCCTGCCGGAACGGAAATCATCCCCGACTCCACCCTACTGGACGAAGAAGTGAAGGCTCTGGCGGAAAACGACTGGCAACTACTGGCTTCGCAGAGCAATGTCGGTTTGCAGCAAGCACAACTGGCAATGAAGATGAGCAAACAGAAAGTCAAACTGGAACGCTCGGAACTTCTTCCGAAAATAGCTCTCGTAGCCGGTGAGCATCTGGACGGGCCTATCACTATTGAAGTCCCCGTGCTGGATAATAACTTCAATTATTGGTATGTGGGGGTAGGAATCAAATACAATCTTTCATCACTGTTCAAGAACAACAAGAAAGTACGCCAGGCAAAACTGAATATGCGTAAGGCACAGGAAGAATATTCACTAGCGCAGGAACAGATAGAGAACGGCGTCCAAGCCAATTATGTCAATTTCCTGACCTCATTTACCGACCTTCGCACACAAGAGAAAAGCGTGGAGCTTGCCAATCAGAATTACGACGTAACCAGTAATCGCTATAAGAATGACCTTGCATTACTTACCGACATGCTCGATGCCAGCAACATGAAATTAAGCGCAGACCTCGGTCTGGTCAACGCACGTATCAACGTGGTTTACAGTTTCTATAAAATGAAATATATCACACATACCCTTTAATTGAAAATCAATTACTCATACCCTTTTAAATAGAACAGATTATGATAGCTAGAAAGACTCAAAAGATTATATACAACATTCTGATTCTTTGTTTTCTCATTGGTGGTGCCACTTATGTTTGTTCCCGGTTCATTCATTTGGGAAACATCGAATATACCGACAATGCACAGGTGAAACAACATATCACACCTATTAATACCCGTGTACCGGGATTTATCAAGAAGATATGCTTTGAAGAATATCAGCAAGTACACAAAGGTGATACTCTCGTTATTATTGAGGATGCGGAATTCTGTCTTCGTGTAGCACAGGCGGAAGCGGATTTGGCCAATGCCACTGCGGGACGGCAGGCAACGACCATAGGCATTGCCACTACCCAAAACAATCTGAGCGTAAGTGACGCAAGCATTGAAGAAGTACGTGTACAAATGGAAAATGCCCAACGTGAACTGAACCGTTTTGAGAAATTATTGCAGGAAGATGCTGTGACGAAGCAGCAATATGATAATGTGCATACGGCTTATGAAACAGCCAAAGCCCGTTACGAACAGGTATCGCGTGCCAAACAATCTACGTCTTTAGTGAAAAGCGAACAGACACATCGCCTAGGACAGAACGAAGCAGGTGTCCGCCTGGCAGAAGCTGCTTTAGAGCTTGCCCGTCTGAATCTTTCCTATACGGTTATCATCGCCCCGTGTGACGGTACCACAGGAAAGAAAGAGATTCTGGAGGGTCAGTTGGTTCAACCGGGACAGACCATGGTGGATATTGTAGACAGCAGCGATTTGTGGGTAATCGCCAATTATCGTGAAACCCAGCTTTCCAATATCAGAGAAGGCGCAGATGTGGAAATGACAGCAGATGCAGTGCCGGGCGTCACTTTCAAAGGTATCGTCGAATCCATTTCCGATGCTACGGGAGCGGCTTTCTCAATGATTCCGCAGGACAATGCAACCGGGAACTTTGTAAAGGTAGAACAGCGAATCCCCGTCCGCATCAGCCTGAAAGGAAACAAGCCGGAAGATTTAAAACGCTTGCGTGCCGGTTTCAATGTAGAATGTGAGGTGAAATATTAACGTATGGGAACACCTGTTTTAAATGGCCCTTTCGTGATGCCTATGTTCCGTAGCTTCGTACCGCGGAAGATACAACCGTGGATTTATCTGTTCATTGCCGTTACTTTCCAACTTTCGGGCGGGGTGTATTTGGGAGCATTGAACCAGATGATCGGGGGAATGGCGTTGATGCGTGAGGATCTATTGATGTGTATGTACGCCAATCTCGCAGGTATGGCTATCTACTTCCCCTTGCTGTTCCGCATGAAGTTCCGTTTTACAAATAAGACGTTGCTCACATCGGCTGCATTGGGGGTATTGGTCTGTAACCTGATTGCTCCGCATATTACTTTCCTTCCGCTATTGTGGTTGATATGTTTCATCGAAGGCATGTGCAAAATCCAGGGAACCTTTGAATGTATGTCCAACATTCAGTTGTGGATGACGCCCAAACGGGATTTTACCGTTTTCTTTCCCTGGCTTCACATCGTCGTCTTAGGAAGCATCCAGTTGTCCGACCTGATAACGACTTATCTGATGTATCATTATCACTGGACATATATGAATCTTTTCATTGCAGGATTGATGATAATAGTCCTGTTGATACAGACCATTTGCGTAAAGCATTTCCGGTTTATGCGCAAGTTTCCGTTGTTCGGCATTGACTGGCTGGGGGCAGCGTTATGGGCGGCATTGCTGGCCGAGATAGCTTTCCTCTTCAACTACGGTGACTGGTATGACTGGTGGAACAGTCCGGTTATCCGTCAGTTGTCGGTAGCTATCCTGATAACCCTGTTTTTTTGCATCTGGCGCATGCTGACTATCCGTCACCCATTCTTAGAGCCTAAAATGTGGAGTTACCGCTACCTCTTACCTTTATTGGGACTAATCACACTAGTGGAAGCATTTCTGGCAACCGAGCATGTATTGGAAGAAGTTTTTTATGAGGAAGTGATGAAGTATGAGGAGCTGGTAAGCGTGCAATTGGCGTGGTTTGCTATTATTGGTATAGTAATCGGCTGCGTATTCTCTTATTGGTGGATGCATATCAAACACTATAATTATGTACGTCTTATCATTGTCGGTTTCTTAGGGCTTATCGGCTATCTGATAGGGTTCTATCTGACAATCTCTACTGATATTCACATCTCACAGCTTTATCTTCCGACAATATGCCGGGGATTCGCCTATGCGGTATTAAGCGCCACCTTTATGGTCTGCCTGGAAGAAATAATGACTTTCCAACATTTTTTCCAATCGTTAAGTGTATTCAATATGCTTCACATGGTAGTCGGCGGTGTATTGGGTTGCGCGATCTATGCACAAGGACTGGCTTATTACGTTCCTGATAACCTGGCACGCTACGGGGCGGCAATCGACCATGTATCATTCAGCAGCAGTCCGTTCAATCTCGGCCATTACATGGAAGAGTTTATCAGTCAGATGATGGAAGTGAGCATCAAGCAGATTTATGGCTGGGTGGCTTATGCCTGTATCTTCCTATTCCTGCTGTTGCTGCTTTATGATTTCCCGGTGCGCCGTTCGTTGAAAAGCATGCCAAGCTGGAAAGAAGTGGCACGTGATGTAAAAAATACATTTTGGCGTACCACACATACACCATCCGAAAAAGAATAAGTAATAGAATTAGAAGCACGGCTGTTTAAGTATCAACCGTGCTTCTTTCAGAAACAGGACACAATTACAGTCAAACTACATATCGACTCATTATTTTAGTCATTTTGCTATAAAATTAATAGAAATTATCTCCGAAAGACGACAGATTCAAACTTTTATTCCTACATTTGCAGCCAAATGATAACTTATTAATAAAAATACAGATACCATGGCTAAAATAACCAAAGAAGCCGCTTTGCTCTATCACTCACAGGGCAAACCCGGTAAGATCGAGGTAGTTCCTACCAAACCTTACAGTACACAAACCGACTTATCACTTGCATACTCTCCCGGTGTGGCAGAGCCTTGTCTTGAAATAGAGAAGAATCCGCAAGATGCGTATAAATATACAGCTAAAGGCAATCTTGTTGCCGTTATCTCCAATGGTACAGCTGTGCTCGGACTAGGTGACATAGGCGCATTGAGCGGCAAACCCGTAATGGAAGGTAAAGGACTGCTTTTCAAAATTTATGCAGGTATCGACGTGTTCGATATTGAAGTGGATGAGAAAGATCCGGAAAAATTCATTGCAGCAGTGAAAGCTATCGCTCCTACTTTCGGCGGCATCAACCTGGAAGACATCAAAGCTCCCGAATGTTTCGAAATCGAACGCCGCCTGAAAGAAGAACTGGACATTCCCGTCATGCACGACGACCAGCACGGAACGGCTATCATCTCCAGTGCCGGACTGGTGAATGCCCTGCAAGTGGCCGGAAAGAAAATCGAAGATGTAAAAATCGTCGTGAACGGTGCAGGTGCCTCTGCCGTATCTTGTACTAAATTATATGTATCACTGGGCGCACGTCTCGAAAACATCGTCATGCTGGACAGTAAAGGCGTAATCAGCAAGGCGCGTACCGATCTGAATGAACAGAAAAGATATTTTGCAACCGACCGCACGGATATCCATACATTGGAAGAAGCAATCAAAGGTGCAGATGTATTCCTCGGACTGTCAAAAGGAAATGTGCTGAGTCAGGACATGGTGCGCAGCATGGCTCCAATGCCTATCGTATTTGCACTGGCAAACCCGACACCGGAAATCTCTTACGAAGACGCTATGGCAGCACGCCCTGACGTATTAATGGCAACCGGACGTTCCGACTATCCGAACCAGATTAACAATGTAATCGGTTTCCCGTACATCTTCCGCGGTGCTCTGGATACGCATGCCAAGGCGATCAACGAAGAAATGAAAATCGCCGCCGTACACGCTATTGCCAATCTGGCAAAACAGCCTGTACCCGACGTCGTGAATGCAGCATACCACGTGAACAATCTTTCTTTCGGGCCGGAATATTTCATCCCGAAACCGGTAGACCCACGCCTCATCACCGAAGTTTCCTGTGCCGTGGCAAGAGCTGCTATGGAAAGCGGAGTGGCACGTACCGATATCAAGGATTGGGATGCTTATTGCGTACACTTGCGCGAACTTATGGGATATGAATCCAAACTGACCCGCCAACTGTATGACACCGCCCGCCGCCACCCGCAACGTGTAGTGTTTGCCGAAGGCATTCACCCGAATATGCTGAAAGCCGCCGTTGAAGCGAAAGCCGAAGGTATCTGCCATCCTATCTTATTAGGAAACGACGAAGCAATCGGCAAACTGGCGGAAGAACTCGACCTCAGCCTCGAAGGTATCGAAATCGTCAACCTCCGCCACCCGGACGAATCGGAACGCCGCGAACGTTATGCACGCATTCTGGCAGAGAAACGTTCACGCGAAGGCTTTACTTACGAAGAAGCCAACGACAAGATGTTCGAACGCAACTACTTCGGTATGATGATGG
>OOBV01001866.1_pt1 | contig 11950 bp, 7 predicted proteins | sample 1671731 | NCBI WGS metagenome assembly OOBV01 (sample SAMN06348186, study PRJEB24527) | human gut metagenome | biome: human gut; feature: ankylosing spondylitis patient; material: feces | host: Homo sapiens | place: China | collected 2015-10
GGTACTTGCAGTACTTTTTGCATTCTTTACTAACAGGATATGGGTGTTTGCAGCACCAACTAAGACTGTGGAAGAATTTATGAAACAGTTAGTTTCATTTGCAGGTGGAAGAGTATTAACTCTTGTAATTGAAGAGATAATTCTTCTTGTATTCATTACAATGCTGCATTTCAACAGTATGTTAATAAAGTTTATTGCGCAGGTAGTTGTAATTATACTTAATTATGTTATAAGCAAGCTGCTTGTATTCAGAAAAGATAAGAATAAGAAGTAAAAGGAGAAGGTAATGGAAAAGAATGTATTAGAGTTTCTTGAAAACTCACAGAGAATGTATGGGGAAAAGACAGCGTGTGCGGACATGAATAATGAACTTACTTATACACAGCTTATGAATCAGGCAAAGTTCATAGGAAGCTGCCTTTCGCTTAAGATTAAGCCTACACAGGGAGTTCCTGTGTATATGGATAAGACATGTAATACATTATCTTTATTTATGGGAATTGTGTATGCAGGCGGATATTACTGTATGCTTGATACAACTCATCCGGTTGAGAGAATTAATCTTATATTAGATACGATTCAGGCAGATATTCTGGTTGTGGATAATAAGTCAGCCAAGAAAGCAGAAAAGCTCGGATTTCAGGGCGAGATTATTAATCTTGACGAATTGCTTGAAGAGTATGACGGACAGGCTGTGGATTCAGAGGCTCAGGAGAGACTGGAAAAGATAAGAGAACAGGCACTTGATACAGATCCATTGTATTCAATATTTACATCAGGGTCGACAGGTGTTCCTAAAGGAGTTATAGTTAATCACCGTTCAACAATAGATTTTATTGACTGTTTTACAGAAACATTTGGAATTACTAATGAGGATGTTATAGGTAATCAGGCACCTTTTGACTTTGATGTATCAGTTAAGGATATATATTCAAGTTTAAAGACAGGCGCAACCTTACAGCTTATTCCTAAGATGTGCTTCTCATTTCCAACCAAGCTGCTTGATTTCCTTGATGACAGAAAGGTTACAACTATTATATGGGCTGTATCAGCGTTATGTATTGTAACAACTCTTAATGGATTCGAGTATAAGAGACCATCTTCACTTAACAAGATTATGTTCAGCGGAGAGGTTATGCCTATAAAGCATCTTAATGCATGGAGAGTGCAGTATCCGGATGCAATGTTTGTTAATCTTTACGGACCAACAGAGATAACATGTAATTGTACATATTATATTATTGACAGAGAGTTTGGTCTTGACGAGAAGCTTCCGATGGGAAAGCCATTTGCCAATGAAAGAGTATTCCTGTTAGATGATGAGGATAAGCTTGTTGATGCAGGCAGACCAGGCGAGTTAGGAGAAATATGTGTATCTGGAACAGCTGTAACTATGGGGTATCTGCGTAATCCTGAAAAGACAGCAGCAGCATTTGTACAGAATCCTCTTAATGACAGATATCTGGAAACTATATACCGCACAGGTGATCTTGGTTACTATAGTGAAGATGGTGAACTTTTCTTCTCATCAAGAAAGGACTTCCAGATTAAGCATATGGGACACAGAATTGAGCTAGGCGAAATTGAAACATACATGAATGCTATAGAGGGATTGCTTAGAAGCTGCTGTATATTTGATACAGATGAGAATAAGATTCTCGGATTCTTTGAGATAGAAGGAGCAAGTGAGCTTGACAGAAAGGGCGTAACACATGCTCTCAAAGATAAAGTGCCACAGTGGATGATTCCAAATGTGCTTGTTAAGGTTGAAACAATGCCGATTACTAAGAATGGTAAAATTGACAGAAAAGAACTTATGAAGATATATAAAGAACAGGAGGCATAGGATGGTAGGAGTTAATGAATTAAAAGAGATTGCCATAAAATGTGGAACACCATCGTATATATTTGATACAGATGAGCTATGTGCAAGGATTGATGCCATGCAGCAGATTCTAGGATGTGGAGTTACAGTGTGTTATGCAATGAAGGCCAATCCGTTTCTTATAAGCGTGCTTGACAAGAAGCTTGATAAATTCGAGGTATGTTCTCCAGGTGAATTTGCGATATGCGAAAAAGAGGGCATAAACAGGGAGAAGATAGTCCTTTCGGGTGTTAATAAGGAAAAGAAAGATATCCTCTACACGATGAAGACAGGTGCTGTTGGAATCTACACAGTGGAATCACTTAATCAGCTTGAACTTATCAATTCATGTGCAGTTGAGTGTGGCATTAAGGTTAAGGTTCTTATAAGAGTTACCAGCGGCAACCAGTTCGGTATTAATGAGCGTCAGGTGTATGAGATTGCTGACAGAAAGAATGAACTTAAGGGAATTATCATAGAGGGAATCCAGTGCTATTCGGGAACACAGAAGAAAAAATTAAGCCAGATAGAAGCTGAGGTAGTATGGTTACAGGCAATAGCACATACATGTGAGGCTGAACATGGTGTTAAGCTTAAAGAGATTGAGTATGGTCCTGGTCTGTCAGTTGATTACTTTGTTACAGACAAATGTGATGCCATGAATACTGATTTTGACGAGCTTAAAGAGTTTGCTGTGATGATTAAAGAAATGTCCGAAAAATTCAATGTTACTCTTGAGATGGGACGATATATTGCAGCTACCTGTGGAATACTTATAAGCAGAATTGCTGATATGAAGATGAATGATACAACAAGATATGCAATTATTGACAGTGGAATTAATCATATTAATTATTATGGACAGACCATGGCTATGAAGAAACCAAGATGTGAATTCATTCCAATGGAGTACACAGAAGGGTTTGCTGATGGCGCAGATCATGAGGTGGAAGTGTACTCACAGGGAGTGCAGCCATATAACATATGTGGTTCATTATGTACAGTAGGGGATGTAATTGTTAAGAATCTTGAATTAAAAGATGCTAAGATTGGCGATATGATAGCATTTTATAATATTGGAGCTTATTCGGTTACGGAGGGAATATATCTGTTTCTGAGCCGTCGAATGCCAGCAATTGTGATGTATTCAAAGAAGAATGGCTACAGGATTATTAGAAATCCAGTGGACACTTTTTTAATAAACAGTGTTAGTACACAATAATTTTACAATTTTGTTACAAAATATGATTGACTATATGTGAATGAGAAGATAGAATGTTTTCTGTTCACAGATGTGTGATTAATAATTTTTTTGCGAGGTTTATTATGGATCAGTTATTAGACATTTTGAATGAAATTAACAGCGATGTGGATTATGAAGTATGTGATACTCTTATTGATGATGGTATATTCAGCTCATTTGATATTGTATCACTTGTTGGTGAGTTAAACGATGCATTTGACATTGATATTACACCAGTTGATATAGTACCTGAGAACTTTAATTCAGCAGAAGCTATGTGGGAGATGATTCAGCGTCTGCAGGATTAATCCGGAAAGCGGGGTAAAATAATATGTCACTAGTTTCTACCGGATTTCTGGTATTTTTATTAGTGGGAGTAATTGTATATTATCTTATACCTAAGAAGGCACAGTGGGCATGGCTTTTGATATTAAGCTATGCCTACTATTTATGTTCGGGATATAAGACTGTTGTATTCATATTACTTACAACAATCGTTACTTTCACATCAGGAATCCTTTTAGAGAGAACAGAGGATAATCTTGACAAGAGCCTTAAAGCAGATGGGCTGGCAAGAGAAGATAAAAAGGCTTTAAAAGAAAAGGCAAAGACATATAAGAAAAGAGTTGTAGTACTTGCTCTTCTTCTGGTATTTGGTGTGCTTGCAGTTGTTAAGTACCATATTTTTGCGATTGAGAACGTCAATGGCATAATTAAGGCTTTTGGTGGCAATGGCAGGATATCAACATTTACACTGCTTCTGCCACTTGGAATATCCTTCTATTCATTCCAGTCGATATCATATGTTATTGATGTATACAGAGGCAAAGTAAAGGCATGTAATAACATTTTTAAATACGCCTTGTTTGTTTCGTATTTTCCGCAGATAACCCAGGGACCTATCGGAAGATACGACAGGCTTGCACCACAGTTTTTGGCAGAGCATAAGTATGATCTTGCAGTTATCCAGCATGGATTGCAGCGTATGGCCTGGGGACTTTTCAAAAAATTCATTATAGCTGACCGTGCAGGAGTTGTGTCTGATCTGGTATTTAATAATCCCGGTCAGTATCATGGAATATATGTAATAATAGGTGTTCTTGCGTATTGCGCACAGCTATACGGAGATTTTGCCGGTGGAATAGATATGGTTATGGGTGCTTCCGAGATGTTTGGAATCCACCTGGATGATAATTTCAGGCAGCCATTCTTCTCTCATTCTATTGGAGAGTTCTGGCGCAGATGGCACATAACACTTGGTACATGGATGAAGGATTATGTGTTCTATCCATTCAGCTTAAGTAAAGCCATGAATAAGCTGGGTAAGTTCTTCAAGAAACACAGCAAAACAAGATTTGGTAAATATATGGCGAAGGCATTGCCTATCTGTCTGGCTGATTTACTCATATTCTTTATAGTAGGTGTATGGCATGGAGCAGCATGGAAGTATATCGTATATGGTATGTACAATGGTATAATCATGAGCTTTAGCAGTATTATGGCACCTGTTTATGAAAAAATGTTTAAAATAACACATATTAACAAGACTGCACGCTGGTACAGAGGATGGCAGATAATAAGAACATTTATACTTGTTAATATAAGCTGGTATTTTGATAACGCAGCTACTCTTACAGATGCATTCAGACTTATGGGAAATACATTTAAACATGCATCATTCAGCATGGACGCCGTTGTAAAAATGTTTGGAAGCCAGCTGGATTTGATTATATTACTTGCAGGCTGTCTTGTGTGGCTGATTATAAGTATACTTAAAGAGAAAGGCATTGTAATCAGAGAAGCTCTTGACAGAAAGCCGCTGATTATCAGATGGGCTGTATACATAGCTCTTGTTATGTCAGTTGCAATGCTTGGCTATATTTCTAATACATCGGGTGGATTTATGTACGCCCAGTTCTAGTCAGAGGTGCAGGATACCATGAAGAAGAAAGCATTTAAAGAGATATTAAAATATGTGAGGGTGATAGTATTCTTTGCGGTTATAACCATACTTGTTGAAGCAGTTAATTATGTAATGGTTCAGCCGGGGTATGCAAGATATATAATCCATACAGTTGACAATCCGGATGATGGCTCTGATTATGATTGTATTGTAGTGGGAGCTTCACATGGAAGGGCTTCAATTGACCCGCATTATTTTCTGGAAATGGAATATGCAGTTAATCCAATTAATATGTGTATTCAGGGCGCCACGGTTATTGATAATTATTATATGATCAGAGAAGCGTGCAATAATAATGACGTAAAGAAGATAATTCTTGAACTTGATTATCAGTACTGGAATAAGAATCTGAAACGTGATTCGGATTTTGGAGATCTTCTTGTATATGGACAGCTTCCGTTTACAAGTCTTAAAATGGAGTATATAGTAAGCCAGCTTATGGATAAAGACTTCAGGACAATATATTTCAGAAGATATGCATTTGCCAGGAATTGGAAAACGGCTAAGAAATATATGGCTATAAAGAATGCTGATGAATATAAGAATTTCCAGATAGAGGGTGTTGCCGGAATTGATACAGAAGGACCATATCAGGGATTGGGATTTTTCTACCGTACAAAGGTAACTGATAAGAAGGGAAAGCTTAATCCATCACCATGGACATATGATGATCTTAATCCTAAGGTGCAGAAATATTTCCAGAAGATAGTTAAGTATTGTAAGGACAATGGAATTGAGCTTATATGTGTTACTACACCAATTCCACCATCGTCGGTTGTTTCGGGTGCTGCCAATGAGGCTAATACATATTTTAAGCAGATATGTGATGAGAATAATGTAAGGTATATAGATGGCAATCTTATTAAGAATGAGATTCTTAATGTAAGTGATGATGATTTCTCTGACTGGGAAGGTCATATGAACGGAGCGCTTGCTGAGCAGTTCTCAGAGGTACTCACAGAGATACTTAAAAAGAATGATTGTTCAGAATATTTTTACAGCAGTTATGATGAGTACATAGAGGCAATTAAAGCGAGGGGCAATGAGTAATAAAATATTAAAATATGTCAGGGCTGTGGTGTTTATTGCCATAGTGGCCGGGCTTGTCAAATGTATGGATTATGCGATGATGCCATCAGGCTATATAAGATACATTATACATGAGGCCGACAATGCAGATACTGATGAAGGATATGACAATATAATAATTGGAGCTTCACATGCAAGATCTGCTATAAATCCAGTAAAGCTCGATGAAGCCGGGGCGTCTGACAATGCATTTAATCTTGCAATACCAGGCGAGACGGTAACAGATTCATATTATCTTTTAATGGAGAGTGACCGGCATAATAATGTAAAAAGAGTTATATATGACCTTGATTATCAGTACTGGTGCAATTATGCAGAGAGGGAGTTTGAAGACTGTTTCATATATACATGGCTTCCTTTCAGTAATGTAAAGCTTAAGTATATAGCTGATAATCTGCTCACAAAGGATTTTCGTACTGTATATTCAAAGAGATGGGCTTATGAGATATCACCGTCTGCTATTATGAATAATCTTAAGGTTAAGAGCAGTGCGGCATACCGCAACTACAGTATGGATGCAGTTGAGATACATGATGCCGGAGGACCTTATGCTGCCAAAGGATTTTTCTATAGAGATATGAAGATGGACAGCCTCGTGCCATCTGATATTGTTGCATGGGATGAGAGTGGAATCAGTGATAAGGTTCTGGATTCATTTGAAAAGACTGTCCAATATTGTAAGAAGAATAATATTGAACTGGTATGCGTTACATCACCTATTACGCCGACAACATCAGTTAACGGTTATTCGGAACAGGCAGGAGCATATTTTACGAGGCTTTGTGAAGAATATGGTGTTGAATATTATGATTTCAATCTGTTAACAATGGATACACTTCCAAGAACAGATGATGACTTCTTTGATGAAGAAGGTCATATGCTTGGAGAACTTGCCGACAGATATTCAGATATACTGGCATCAGTTCTTCTTGACAAATGTGACAAAAGTACCGCTTTTTATGGTACTTATGCACAGTTAGAGCTGGCAGTTTATGAAAATTATGTGACAAAACAGTGAAACTGACAAAATATGCTTGCTATAAACATAACAATGTGCTAAACTTCATTCACTGCATATGTTGAATCTGCAGGTAGTAAAGAGTCGTGATGTACTACATATCTGTTATTGCATTTGGGACACTTAGGCTGCGCCAGAGGAAGTCATATGTATTAATAATACGCCTGCTATGCAGGCACTTTACGCCGGTGTGGCGGAACTGGCAGACGCACAGGACTTAAAATCCTGCGGGACTTATACTCCCATACGGGTTCGATTCCCGTTGCCGGCATATTAATAAAGAGCTGTACATAACTATGGTTATGTATGGCTCTTTTTTCTTGCTATATAGAAGTACAAGTCGTACAATTAAGGAAGATTATTATGATGGGGGACAATCAATGATTAATAATAGAAAACGTATTATTATAATTTCTGTTCTTAGTGCAGCAGCAGTTGTGGCGGCTGTCATGTGTGTTGTTATGATACGCAGAATAAGAGGAGGTAATCCTACGGGCGAGGCTTTATCACAGAATGTTAATCCGATAGAGTCTTCTTCACAGACAGAAGAACCAACTGTGTATGTAGATAATACGATCGACATAATTGACGTTAATTCGAAGACAAGACCATTTGCAGTATCTGTTAACAATACACCGGTAGCTGTACAGGTGCAGACCGGACTTAATAAGGCGTATATTGTGTATGAGCTTCCAACAGAAAGCTATACCTGCAGACTACTTGCCTTGTTCAAGGTAGAGGATTCAGATGTTACAGATGAAGCACCACAGGAGATTGTAGGTTCAGGCAATGTAAGCCAGACAGATACGGTTATTGGAACAATAAGAAGTGCGAGACATAATTTCCTGGATTTCTGTTTTGAGTCAGATGCGATATTTGTACATTTTGGCGGAAGCACTTACGCTGAGAGTGATGAGGCAAAGACTGGTATTAACTGGATTAACGGCTTCTATAACAGTGCATATTATTGGAGACGTAATCCGGAAGGGCTTGCAACAGAGCATACAGCATATACATCGCTTTACAGGTTAAAGAGTGCAGTACAGGAAAAAGGTTTCAATGCTGAGGCTGAGAATGCATCGGACACAGTACTGCTTAATTATGATGTATCAGATGTTGACCTTTCAAAAAGAGAAGATTCAGTCAGTGCATCATCTGTGTATGTGCCTTACAGCAGTTATCAGTACACAACATTTACATATGATGCTGCGTCAGGTAATTATTTAAGGTTTGCGAGTGGCGAGCCAAGTCTTGACCACGAAACAGGTGAACAGTTTAATACTAAGAATATTATCGTGCAGAAGATTACACACAGCATGATGGATGATAATTACTGCTGGAATCTTCATACAGTCGGCAGGGGGGAAGGTTATTACATAACTAACGGTTATGCTGTTCCAATCCAGTGGAGTAAGTCAGACCGTTATTCCAAGACAGTGTATACATATGCAGATGGAACAGAGATTAATGTAAGTGATGGAAGAACATACATAGAAGTGTCTGATGTAACTATGACTGTTGAAGTGGAATAGTACAACAGATGGAAGCATATACTTCTATTATTCAACAATAATGGAGGTGTGCATTGTGAACAAGACAATCAAAAAACTTAATATAACCATAATAATAGGGATTCTGGCAGTATGGGTGTCAGGGTCCTTATTTCATTTTGTGTATGACTGGACAGGAAGGAATACATTTGTCGGGCTGTTTTTTCCAACTAATGAATCAACATGGGAACATATGAAGCTGGCGTTTCTGCCGATGAATCTGTATGGAATATATACATGGTATGCATTAAAGGACAGATACGAAGCGAGTGCCTTCGCAATTCTTCTGGGGGCAAATGTGGCAACATGGGCAATTCCGTTTCTGTACTACACATATATGGGAGTTCTTGGATTTTCAAAAATGTGGATTGATATTGCAACATTTTTTGTGGCAGTGCTAATTGGTTTCGCTGTGGAGTATCATGTGTTAAGACGTGCCGGGCATGAGAGCTTTGTACTTGGAACATGGATTATGGCAATTGTTGATTTTATGATGGCAGCAGCATTTGTTTCATGCTCGTATGGTGCGCCTGCGCTTGGTATATTTGCAAAACCTTAAAAATAACAGTTGACAATAACTAAATATAATAGTATGCTGTAACTGTACTAATCAATATAGTACAGTTATTACGCAAGCTTGTAACCAGTTTAAATAAAACACAGAAAGGAATGGAACATGTTCACTATAGATGTCATGTCGCGAGTGCCAGTCTATGAACAGCTCATTAAGCAGGTGGAAGACCAGGTGCTTAAAGGGATTATGAAGGAAGGCGATAAGATGCCATCGGTACGGTCTTTGTCGATGGAGCTGTCTACTAATCCGAATACAATCCAGAAAGCATACATGGAGCTGGACAGAAGAGGAATTCTGGTGAGCGTACCGGGAAAGGGCTCTTTTATATCGGCAGAAGCGTTAAAGATTGTCGGGAATCAGTCTAAGGAAAAGCTTTCAGATCTTAAGGAGATTGTAAGAAAGCTTGCATACGCAGGGGTGAGTAAGAGTGAGATAACAGATATGATTGAGGAGGTTTATAAGAGAATATGATAGAGGTAAAAGGTGTTACTAAATCATTTGATGACTTTACAGCACTTGACAATGTTACCTGTAATATAGCGGAGGGCTGTATATATGGTATGGTTGGTTCTAACGGTGCAGGAAAGTCTACGCTGCTAAGAGTCCTGTCAGGGATATATAAGGCAGATAAGGGAGAAGCAATAATCGATGGAATTAATGTGTATGAGAATACATACATGAAGAATAAGCTGGTGTTCGTTGCAGATGAATTATTCTTTCTTGCAGGCGCGAACATGAAGAGCATGGCTAAGTTCTATAGTTCAATATATGATAATTTTGATATGGACAGATTCGCAGAACTTACAAAAACATTTGGACTTGATCCATCTAAGAGTATATCAAACTTTTCAAAAGGAATGAAGAGACAGGCAGCTATAATACTTGCGCTTTCAACCAGAGCCAAGTATATGTTCTTTGATGAAACATTTGACGGACTTGATCCTGTTATGCGTAATCTTGTCAAGAAGTTAATATGTGGTGATGTTGCAGATAATAACGCTACTGTTATAGTTACATCACATTCATTAAGAGAGTTAGAAGACTTATGTGATCATCTGTCACTTCTTCACAAAGGCGGGCTGGTGCTTGACAGCGATGTATTTGAACTAAAGACGAGTCAGTTCAAGGTACAGGTAGCTTTTAAGGATGATTTTGATGAGAGTAAGTTTGAGGGCATTAGGATTACTAGATACCGTCAGGAGGGGTCAGTTGCCAACATGATAGTAAGTGGTGACAGGGAACAGACTATTGACATTATAAATGCCATGAATCCGGTAGTATTTGATGTCCTCCCGCTTACACTTGAAGAGGTATTTACTTATGAGATGGAAGCACTCGGTTATACATTTGATGTGAAGGGGGATAAGACGCATGAATAATAAGAAAGTATTCAGCTTTCATATGTTTTTACAGACATTGAAGCAGACAAGGCTTGCAGGCTTTATAATGATGGCGGTAATTACACTTATATCAGTTGTACCGATTATTTCATCATTAAGCTATATTAAAGAATATAAACAGGTTAATAATGTAGGTGGAATTTCAGGGAATTATTTTCTGGTATTAGTATTCATAATTGTTGTACCTGTTATATCATTGATAGTATGGAGTTTTCTTAATAAGAGAAGCAGCAGTGATTTTTACCATTCAATTCCATATACAAGATTGTGCATATATCTTAGCAAGACAGCAGCAATACTTACATGGATTGCCGGAATACTTGTTGTGTCATATGTATCACAGGCAGTTTTATTCATGGCTAACAGGCAGTATTTTAATGTTGATTATGCAACAATGTTCCGTATGTATCTTTCAATATTTATATGCAGCCTTTTATGCATGGCAATTATAAATGTATCAATATCCATTACAGGAAACATATTAAGCAATATATGTGTTACAGGACTTATAATGTTTCTTCCAAGATTTATTGCGTTAATGGTTACAGAACTGACTGTGTTTCATGGAGAAACTTACATGATAAGTAACAGTGGTGTGGGGTTACTTGATTCTTCCAACAATATGATTGTTGGCTGGGTATTTTCTGTATTTGATATATACAATGGTCCATCAGGAATAGCAGATATGGTTCTCAGCCTTACAAGTAACTTATATACACTCGTGCTTGCACTTATATATATAGCGCTTGGCGCACTTCTCTTTGTAAAGAGAAAAAGTGAAACAGCGGGAAAAGCAGCTAATGGAAAGGTTCTGCCAATGATTATCAGAACACTTATCGGCTTTTCAATTGCGTTTATAGGTGTAATGATAGCATATACAAGTATAGACAATGATGAGACAATAGCAGTTGTTGTGCTGTTTATTGTAAGTGCATTGGTTGTGTTTGTTTATGAATGTATAGTAAGTAAGAAGATGAATGTTATAAAGCAGTGTATTCCATCAATTCTTCTTGGATATGTTCTTGCAGTGGTAATTGGAACAGGAGCTAATTCATTTGGCAAATATGAGGCATCGTACGAACCGGATGCTTCAAAACTTGCATATGTATCAATTCAGTCAATGGATATGTACTATGCTTCAGATAACGGATATTTTAGTTCTATATCATCGAAGGTTCAGTTTACAGATGAAGAGATTCTCAAATATGTATCGGAGAAATTTGGGGCATATAAAGATAAATGTATATCA
>OOBV01001900.1_pt1 | contig 11753 bp, 11 predicted proteins | sample 1671731 | NCBI WGS metagenome assembly OOBV01 (sample SAMN06348186, study PRJEB24527) | human gut metagenome | biome: human gut; feature: ankylosing spondylitis patient; material: feces | host: Homo sapiens | place: China | collected 2015-10
AAAAAAGAATTTTTTAGAGATTTCACAGAAATATCTATTGACAATCATTCAAGCAAGTGATATAATATTATCAAGGAGGAATGAACAATGGAAACAACAGAAATTCTTACGAAGCTTCTTATCCAAATTAATGATCTGTCGATTCTAATGAACAATCTGACGGGGCGAGTTACAGCGCTTGAAAAGCAGGTCGATGAGCTGAAAAATGAAGCACGTACGATCCCGAAAAGCAATACTAGTTCAGCGGAGCCCATGCTCGCAAACTACAAGGTCAATCGCACACGCCAGACAAAGGACTCACAGCAGTATTTATTTAATGGAATGCCATACGGAAAGGGGCGTCTTGTTCTTGAAGTAGTTCGAAAGTACGCTGCCGATAACCCCTCCACAACTGCTGATGAACTCGAAATCATTTTTGACGGTTCTATTCAGGGTTCGATCGGCGTAGTCAGAAAGTTCAATGAGCTTTCAAAATTTTCTTCTGATCCTCAAAACAGATTCTTTCTAAACAAAGATGATATTATTCAAACCGCAACGGACGAATGCGCTGTCTGCAATCAGTGGAGCGTATACAATATCGACAAATTCATCGACCGTGCAAGAGAACTTGGTTTCACTATAGAAAAAATATAACTTCTTTTTTAACCTGGATACAGTTCAATTTGCTAGTATCGACTTGACAAATCCCCAAAATCGTGCTATAATCAAACCAATGAATACGAAAAGCTGTGACAAGAAACAGTAGGCACATCGGATTTTCAGAGAGACGGCGGCAGGTGCGAGCCGTTATTGAAGATATGCCGAACCCGTCTTAGAGCTGCGCCCGGAACCCGCAGGAATGCGGAAGTAAGCGGCGCCGGTGCTCACCGTTACATGAGAAAGCGTTGCAGACGCTGAGCGCGGGGTCTCCCCGAATCCAGGTGGTAACACGGACTTTGTACAGTTCGCCCTGAGCCTTTTTAGGTTCAGGGCTTTTTGTATTCTTTGAGAAATTTCGAAACAAGACGAAAGGAAGAAAACACATGAAACTTGAAAAGTTAGTAGGCGACCGCTTCAAGCAGCGCCCCTCCGACTGCAATATCGACAGCCACGCGCTGATGATACGCGGCGGCTACATGAAGTACGTTGCAAACGGCATTTTCTCCAGCTACATGCCCTTAAAGCGCATAACCCGCAAGATAGAGCAGATAATCCGCGAGGAGATGGACGCTATCGACGGTCAGGAGGTATCCTTCCCTGTTGTAATGCCCGCGACCCTCTGGCAGGAATCCGGCAGATACGAGAGCATCGGCAGCGAGCTTCTCCGCTTCACCGACCGAAACAAGGCGCAGATGGTCCTCGGCATGACACACGAGGAAGCCGCTGTGCAGCTCGTCCGCGAGTATGCGAACAGCTACTCCAAATATCCGTTCATGATCTACCAGATACAGACCAAGTTCCGCGACGAGGCGCGTCCCCGCGGCGGACTTATCCGCGTGCGCGAGTTCACTATGAAGGACGCGTATTCCTTCCACACCTCCCAGGAGGATCTCGAGGAATACTACATGCGCTGCCACAAGGCTTACGAGCGTATCTATGCGCGCGCAGGCATTCCCGAGGTAATTTCCGTAAAGTCCGACTCCGGCATGATGGGCGGCAGCATTTCCCACGAGTTCATGCTGCTCACTCCTATCGGCGAGGACTCCATCGCGATATGCAAGGACTGCGGATTCCGCGCTAACATGGAAGCGGCTGAGTCCATAATCGAGAACACCCGCGACGCCGAGAGCCAGCCCCTCGCCGAGGTACACACCCCGAATATCCACACCATTGAGGATATCTGCGAGTTCCTTCACACCCCGCAGGACAAGAGCTGCAAGGCGGTAGTATACCAGCGCAACCACGACGACAGCTACGTTGTAGTGTTTATCCGCGGCGACCTCGATATCAACGAAACAAAGCTCACAAACTTCCTCGGCTGCGATATACACCCGGCTGTTATCACTCCGGAGTGCGGACTCAACGCGGGCTACATCGGGCCGGTAGGTCTCCCCGAGGGCATGACCGTGCTGTTTGACAAGTCTCTCCAGAACACGAACAACCTCTCCTGCGGCGCAAACAAGGATGAGTACCACTACACCGGTCTCGACATCGACCGCGACTGCAAGAACGTTGAATACCACGACTTCGCGAAGATCATCGAGGGCGGTATCTGCCCGAGCTGCGGCAAGAATCACATCACCATCTCCCGCGGCATCGAGGTCGGCAACATATTCCAGCTCGGAACCAAGTACACCAAGAGCATGGGCATGACCTACCTTGACAAGGACGGCAGCACTCAGACTCCTATCATGGGCTGCTACGGCATCGGAGTAGGCAGACTTGCCGCTTCCGTATGCGAGGCTCATCACGATGATTACGGTCCCATCTGGCCGATGGCGATTGCTCCGTGGCAGGTGCACATCTGCGCAGTACGCGCCGACGACGCCGAGGTCAAGGAGAAGGCAGACGCACTCTACGAGGAGCTCCAGAAGCGCGGCGTAGAGGTGATCTACGACGACCGTGCAGTAAGCGCAGGCGTAATGTTCTCCGACGCCGACCTGCTGGGAATCCCGCTCCGCGTTATCGTAAGCCCGAGAAACCTCAAGGACGGCGTAATCGAGATCTCCGCACGAGACAAGAGCTTCAGCGAGAAGCTGAACCCCGCCGACGTTGCAGACCGCATTCAGGAAAAAATAGCTGAACTCATGCAGTTCGACGTAGAATAAAACCAGTCCCCGGGGCGCCGCTCCGGGGATTATTATAGCGAAAACCGGGACAGGAAAACTGCCCCGGTTTGTTTATTTGTTGACCTCGACAAGCATTTTGTCGAATTCTTCCTGGGTTATCGGCTTGGAGTAGTAGAACCCCTGCGCCGAATCGCAGCCGCAGTCGCTCAGGAACGAAGCCTGCTCCGGAGTTTCCACGCCCTCCGCGATGATATCGAGACCGATATCACGCGACATTGAGATCGTGTGCGAGATAATCTTCCGTCCGCGGCTGGACTCCATGAATTCCGAAAGGAACCCGCGGTCTATCTTGAGTACGTCGAACTGCGTCTTTTGCAGCATGTTCAGCGATGAATACCCGGAGCCGAAATCGTCCATCAGCATTGTGAATCCCGCGTCCTTCATCTTCTGAACTACATCGGAAACTCCCTCGGCGTCGGTGGTTTCAGTTATTTCAAGCTCCAGCAGCTTTATCGGGATATCGTACTTGTTCACGAGGTGCAGCATTTCGCCCACCACGTCGAAGGTGTGTATGTACTCCCGTGAGATGTTCACCGATATCGGAACCGGCTCTATTCCCTTGTCTATCCACTCGCGGATTTTCCTGCACGCGCTCTCCCAGATTTTCTGGTCGAGTTTCAGTATAAACCCGTTCTCCTCAAACACCGGAACGAAATCCGCCGGAGATATCATGCCCTTTTCCGGGTGGATCCACCTTGCAAGCGCCTCCGCGCCGATTATCCGCTTGGTGGAAATGCTGAACTTCGGCTGGAGGTACATCACAAACTGACCGTCAAGCAGCGCGTTCATCATGTCGTCCTCGATGGACTGCTTCTTGTGAAGCTCGCTCTTCATTCTTCCGTTGAAGAATCCTATGTTGTTCAGGGCGTTCCCCTTTATCGACTGTCGCGCCAGCGCGGCGTTGTCGCCGTGCCTGCGTATATGCAGCGACCTGTCCTCGACAATCGCAACGCCGAAAATCAGCCTGTACTCCATGTTCTGGAATCCGGTCAGCATGCTTTCAATCCTGTGAATAAAATCAAGCAGGTCGGAGTCGCTTGAGAACGTAGTCACCACCATGAAAACATCAGCGTTCAGACGTGCGAAGGGCTGTTCCTCGCTGCAAATCAGTCCCAGCGTGCCGTACAGAAACTCAAGAAGCTCGTCGCCGGCTTCAACGCCGTACTTTTCGTTGATAAGCTTGAACCGCTCAACATCGAACTGGATAAACGCTATCTCTTCGTTAGGGTGGCGCTTTATCATCTCCGCAGCCTCGTCGCTGAAAATACGCGGGTCGCGGTCTGACGAAAAGCCGCTCAGCACGCGGCGGTCAAAAAGTTCGCGGCTCGTGTAAGGTCTGATGGTGCCGTGTACGGCGATTATCCTGCCGCCGTCGTCCTTCAGAAAATGCGCGTAGAACCCGCACAGCCGGAATTCTCCGTCCGCTGACAGCTTCATGCGAATATCTGCGGCGAGGCTCATTCTGTCGCTCCCGGAGATCGTCCCTTCCTCTATGCACGAGGAAAAGATATTGAAGGAAGGCAGGGACTGCGGGTCGATCAGCCCGCTTTCGCGAAGATACTCCAGCGGATCGCCCGAAACGTCTGCAAATATTCCGGAGCCGGCGGAAACGACAGTCCCCGCTGCGCAGTCCCAGAGGAAATGCGCGGAATTCTTGTCACGTTCCAGCATTTCATAAAAAAGCTTTATGTCCTTTTCTGTGATATTACTCATTGTACCACCGCCTTTCCTTGGTTTGTTCTATTAACTCTTATACAATTATACCACATACGCTCGTATTTTTCAATAGTTTTTGTTAAAAATGCAATAGACAGTTTAAATTCTGTGTCAAATAATATCGCAATTCATTCCATTCTTATACTTTTATAGTAATCCAGTGCAGAAAAACTGCGTTCCGTGCGGGCGAGGAAGTAGTTTTCGGTAACTATGCCTAGCAGCTTTGCAGCCTGCGGCGAAACGCTGAAACGGAACGCCTGGTCGAGCCTTGCGTAAACGATATTCTGCATAGCCCCGAGAAGCTCCCGGGTAAGCACGAAGTAACGCCCGCTGTATTCCCTGTCGAAGCAGTCGCCGCAGATGAGTTCGCCGCTGTCCGGCAGGAAGAACATCTCGTCATGCTCTCCGCAGCCGCAGTTGCAGCAGCCGCGAAGATCCGGAAAGTACCCCAGCATGCAGGAAAACCGCAGCTCGAACGCCGCCTTTACACATGCGAGCCGAGCCGTATCCCGCGCCATTTCAGCCTCGTAAAGCGATATCGCAAAGAACCTCACCAGGCTGTCAGAACCCTCCGCCGCCTGCTCCTGCGGGGTGCAGAACTTCACCGCCTGCGCGAAGTAGGAACCGAGCGCGAGTTTCTCAATATCGCTTCCCAGCTCGTGGAAGCTCCGCTTAGGCTTCGCTGAGTTCACCGAGTACCGCTGCTTGGTTTTATTAAGGCAGAATGTGGCATAGGAAAACAGCCCGCATGACCCTAAAAGCGAGCTGTTGATCTTCTTCACACCGTGGGCGGTCGCCTCGATTATGCCCTGCTCGTCGGTGAGGATATCAATAAAGCAGTTGCTTTCGCCGATATCCCGCCGCCCGACGACTATACCGTCATAGGTAAAAAGCAAATCCGTACCTCCAGTTTAGTCCTCGTCGTACATTCCAAGGTCGGAGATAACGCGTTCGCGGTTTCTCCAGTCCTCCTTGACCTTCACGAAGCATTGCAGGTTGACCTTAGCCTGAAGCAGGTCCTCCATATCCCCGCGCGCCATGGTGCCTATCTGCTTGAGGCGCTCTCCGCCCTTGCCGATGATCATTCCCTTGTGGCTTTCCTTCTCACAGATGATTACGACGCTGATGTCGATTATCTCAGTGTCACCCTTCATGCGGGACTTGAATTTCTCGACGTCCACAGCAACGCCGTGGGGTATCTCCTCCTGCATGACGCGGAGTATCTTCTCGCGGACAATCTCTGAGCACATAAAACGCTCGGTGCGGTCGGTGGCGATGTCGTCCGGGAAGAAGTGCTCTCCCTCGACTGCGAAGCGCTCCAGCACCGGCATTATCTGATCGGTGTTTATGCGGTTCTTGACGGATATCGGGATTATCTCCTCGAAGTCGTAAAGCTCGGAGTACTGCTGGATTATCTTGAGTATCTCGCTCTTGTCCTTCAGCAGGTCGACCTTGTTGAGAAGCAGCACCACAGCAGTCCCGTGGGAAGCGAAGCTGCGTATCAGATCCTGCTCGATGGAGGATATCTTCTTTGTTACGTCCGCCATGAGGATGGCGCAGTCCACGTCGTCAACGCTCTGCCGTATGGACTTCACCATGTGCTCGGAAAGCTTGGTCTTGGGCTTGTGCATACCCGGCGTATCCATGAAAACGTACTGCGTATCGCCCTTGGTGAGCACGCCGTTTATGCGGTTTCGCGTAGTCTGAGGCTTCTCGCTGACTATGGATATCTTCTCGCCGACCAGCAGGTTGGTGAGAGAGGATTTTCCGGCGTTTGCGCGCCCCGTTATTGCAATGAATGCGTTCTTAGTCATTATCTTTCTTCCTTGTGATACTTGTAAACCAGCCTGAACTGCCAGAAGGCAACAGGCGTTTCCGCGCTTATATCAGCTTCCTGAACTGCGCGCCACTCGTCAGGCGAACTGCACTCCGCAGTAAAGCCGCACATTTCCTCGGTGACCCCGCTAAACGGCACAGTTTTCACGTTGAAAACCTGCACCACGCACTTTCCAAGACCCGCGCCATCAGTGACGATCAAATACTCGCCGCGCCACGGAAGCTCCCCGGACTGAACGCTGATGTCAGCGCGCTTTTTCCCGCGCATAACAAGCTTCGCGAGCCTGTCCGCCTCGTCAGCCGTTTTCCCGAACCTGACTACGCCGGAACACCTGGTTTCCGGCGGGATATCCTTATCTTCCAGGAATGCGCTCCAGAGCCGCTCGTGCTGTTCAGCGATAAACTTCCCGTACATATCCGGGCGCTTTCTTGCAGTAACCCGCAGCGCTTCACGGTTCTGCCACTCGGTGACGGTGCGGTGGTCTCCCGTGAGGAGCACCTCCGGTACCCTGCGCCCGTGCCATTCCTCCGGGCGGGTGTACTGCGGAAACTCCAGCAGTCCGTTGTAGTGGCTCTCGATGCTGTAGGCGTCCTCATTCGGAAGCACCCCGGGCTGGAGCCTAGCCACAGCGTCCGCGACTATCAGCGCTGGAAGCTCCCCGCCGGTCAGCACATAATTCCCGACCGACAGTTCCTCCACTTCAAGCTCGTCCAGCACGCGCTGATCTATGCCCTCGTAGTGGCCGCACAGCAGGATAAGCCACGGCTCCTGCGCGAGTTCCTGCACCTTCTGCTGGGTCAGCACCTCGCCCTGCGGGGACATGTAGATTATCCGGGGCCTGCCCTCGCCCTGGGACTTTATCGCGGAAATGCAGTCGTAAACCGGCTGAGCCTGCATGAGCATTCCGGTGCCGCCGCCGTAGGGCTTGTCGTCAACGCGGCGGTGCTTGTTTTCGGTGTATTTCCGGATATCGTGGGTGTGCACCTCGATAAAGCCGTTTCTGATTCCCCTGCCGACTATGCTCTCGTTAAGCACGCTGCCGCACATTTGAGTGAACAGCGTTGCAATGTCGATCCTCATTCGCCGTCTCCGTCAACAGCGTCCTCAAACAGCCCCGGGAGCGGTCTGATGATCATTTCGCCAGCGTCGATGTCGGTTTTGAGCACGACTTCGTCGATACACGGGAACATAAGCTCCGTGCCGTCCTCCCTGCGAATGGAGTACACGTCGCTAGCGCCGTTCTGGTAAACGTCGGTGATCTTGCCGTAGACAATGCCGGAATCCGCGTCCTTTACGGTCAGCCCGATTATATCCTGAATGAAGTACAGTCCTTCTTCAAGCTCCGCGTCCTCGCGGTTGAGGTACAGAACCTTTCCGATGAGCGGCTGAGCCTGCTCTATCTTGTCGATACCGGCGAACTTCATCACGACTACGTTCTTGTGCGGGAAAGCCCTGGTTATCTCCATGGGGGTCTTACCCTTGTCGAGGTAGAGCGTGTCGAAATCGCACAGCACCTCGGCGCTGTCGCAGTAGTACTGCACCCGGACTTCCCCGCGTATTCCCTGGGTTGCAACTATTTTTCCTATCTCAAGAAACTGTTTTCTCATGTCGTTTCCTCTTACAGACCTATCTTGATAATCTCGTCGAATCCCTGCTGCTTTGCCTTTGAGTAAGCCTTGTCAGCCTTCTTGCGGTTGGCTGCGGCGATGAGCGTAACGTCGCTCTCAGCCTGGAGCTCGTTGGATTTCGCGATAGCTTCCAGGATTGCCTCCGGGCTGTGCAGAATAGCCACTTTCCTGCGGCTGCCTGCAAGCTGGATATTGTTCTCGGTAACGATGGAGAAAATACGCTCGAAGCCGATGGAGAAGCCGACTGCGGGAACCGTGTCACCGGTGAATCTGCCAATGAGGTTATCGTATCGTCCGCCGCCTGCGACAGTCCCGCCAAACTGCTTGCTTGCGACCTCGAAAACTGTGCCGGTGTAGTAACCCTGACCTCTTACAAGGGACGGGTCGAACTCAACGGTGTAGCTGTCGGAGAGCTTGTCGGCAGTCTCAATGATAGTGCGGAGCTGCTCGAGCGTTTCCTTGGCGTCCTCGGAGCAGTACTGCGCCATGTCGTCGAGGGTGAGCTTACCCTTTGCGAGAAGCCCGGACAGGCTGTTGACCGCTTCCTCGGGCATGCCCTTTTCGCGGAGCTCTGCGGCTACGCCGTCGGCGCCTATCTTGTCGAGCTTGTCAAAGCTTACGGAAACCGTGTCAAGGGAATCCTCCGGGAATCCCATCGTGAGCAGGGAATTTCTCAGCACCCTGCGGTCGTTAACACGCACGGTGAACTCCCCGATGCCGATTTTTGAAAGCGCCTTAGCGGTAACGGAGATAAGCTCGATCTCGCAGCACCATGAATCCGAGCCGAGTATGTCGATATCGCACTGAACGAACTCACGGAGCCTGCCGCGCTGGGGACGCTCCGCACGGTACACCTTGTCGATCTGAATGCACTTGAACGGGGACGGCAGACTGTTGCGGTTATTCGCGTAGTAGCGGGAAAGCGGCAGGGTCAGGTCGTAGCGCAGACCGAGATCGCACAGTTCCTTTTCGTCGACCGGGTTCTTTGCAAGCGCTTCTGCGAGCTTGTCGCCGCGCTTCATTATGCGGAAGATGAGGTTAAGATTGTCGCCGCCGTCGCTCTTGTCGAGGTTCTCTGCGCTCTCAATGGCGGGGGTGTAGATACGTGTGAATCCGCTTGCGGTGTAGGTTTCAAGAATGAGGTTCATCAGGCGGTCGCGCTGTGCCGCTGCCTCGGGTAAATATTCCTGCATGCCCTTCTGGGGTTTTATGTTCATGTTCGTGTTTCCTTTCGTTTATAAATACTGGATAAATCCGGTCTTTTCCGTTCTGTCGTAGCCTGCGCGCTCGTAGAAATTCAGCGTGCCGGGAAGCTTCGAGCCGGTCATGAGAATGAGCCGGTAGCAGTTCTCGCGCTTCGCGATCTCTTTTGCGTACTCAAGGCAGGCTGTCGCTAATCCTCGTCCCCGGTAATCCGGGTGAGTGACGACGTTTTCGACCCATGCGTACGGGCGCGGGCCGTGGGTGAGGTTCGAGACGATAACGCAGGTGACTGTCGACACCAGCTTTCCGTCCTCCTCGGCTGCGATAAGATGGTAGTCCGGGTCGTTCACCAGGCGCTCCCACAGCGGGCGAGTAAGCTCCGCAGGCGGGACGGAGGTCTCGTGCAGATGCAGATACAGCCCCATGAGCTGTTCGTATTCGTCCATGCGTACTTCTCTTATCACAGGCTTTCCCCCTTTTCTTTACATACAGTTTTATTTTACCACAAAATCGTCCTTATTTCAAGAGGGAACACAAAAAACCTGCGAATTCCGCGAAATACACAAAAGCCGCCCTTCCGGAGCGGCTCTGTATGTCTAAATGTGACCCTTCCCGGGAAGTCTGGAAGCAGTGATGTTGTATAAGGCAACACTGCGCAAATTGCCATCAAAAGCATGAAACGCAGCGAAGTTCATCAGCGTTACCCATCAGACTGTCAGATGAGGACTGTCAGCCTGAATCAGATTCTGTATCAGGTAGAGTCTCAGCATTAATTCCAGGTCGTATGGCTTATCCCCGCGTTCTCCTTTCGCGTTCTCCTTTTCTGAATAATCAACAAGCCTATAAACTTCTAAAGGTTCAAAATTAATCTCTGCTTCAGGAAAAAACATTCCCGCATTTAAGGCATTTTGAAGAGTTTTTGCATACTGTTGCCTACTGTCTGTATTACTGTTAAAGAAAGATGTTTCTTGAGCTTGTGCTGATTGTTCTTGCATTAATTCATCTGTGTTTATGCGTATCAACTCCTTTTCTGGGTATAAAGAAAAGGACCTCAAGTGCGTGACTTGAGATCCTTTATAATGTTGCTTTGTAAATTTATCTGTTACAGCCTTATCAATTACCATGGCTCTATAATCTCTTCGTGAGATAGGCCTTCACTGAGGTCGATGTCTTTTTTGCCGTCCATAATGTCTTGGGCTTCCTGGTTGATGCGGGCAGCTTCGGCTGGGTTAAGCCTATGCTGTCCATCATAAATTATGCCACCATCTGGAATCTCATCTATGTGATTTGCAAAGTAATCCCATTCCTTCTTTGTTACCTCATATGCTCCACCAGGCGTCTTTTTATGATCTGATAAGTCTGGCTTTTCAGATACTGGTGTAGAGGGTTCGGATTGGATAACTGTTACTAGTTCTTCGGTGTGAGTAGGTTCTGATTGTGATTCTGTAGTGTGTGTTTGCTCGATAGGCTTTGTAGTGTCCTTGTCATTAAGCGTTGAGTCTGCTAAAGATTCTGCTTCAGCAGGTAAGATACTGTCTGGTGTGATAATATCTTTATTATCTGTTACAATGTTGATGAAGTCATCATACACTTCAATATCATAACCTAGATAATGCTCAACAGCTTCTGGTGACATCTTAAGTATATCCCCTGCTAAGATGATTTCCTTTGTGCTGATGTTTTCGTCTTTCTCGCCTGTTGAGTATTCTATAGTAATTGTGTCAGCTTCAGTTTTGAATTCCAGCTTAAGATTGCTTACTGCAGCTGTATGGAGATAAAGTGCCTGTTCATCTAAAGCATAATTGGCAACACCATAGCTTGGCAGCACAGAAGACACCTCGATCATGCCATCTGGAGTCGTTGTCATGCCTGTTTCAATATTATTCACATAAATAGCATATGTGGCAGAATTAAGGGTAGCTTCTGCATCCTGGGCCTTGCGGTCTTCATAAGTTGCTGGCTGCTCTTTACCTGCTGAACGTTTGAGAAATGTGCTTAAGATATCTTCTGCAGTCTGTGTCAATCCGTAGTAGATACGCTCGCCAGTACCTGTCTTGCGCAGAAGGTTGTACATATCCTTGGAGGCTAATTTACCATCTGCTAAATAGCATACTGTACGTCCGGAGATGATGTACTGGTTGCCTGAGGGGTCTGTGTAAAGAGGGAGACCAGGGATACCTAGGAAGGTTTCGCCATTAGGGTTGTCTCCGCCTGGGTCTGCTTCTGCTAAAGCTTTATCCTGGGTTTCCTTGACGTCTGGATTGTCATACCAGTACTTGTACTTTATTGAGAAGGTATTGGCGTCATGGGTTTCATCGTTGATTCCTGGGTTGATGTCATCTGTCAGTTCTTCTGTATAAGGTGTTGAGACCTCTGTGGTAATTGATGGTGTGTAGAGATCTACGTCCGATACGGTGGGTTGCTGTGAGCAGCCAGTGAAGAAACTGGTTGTCAAAGCTGCTAAAGATACTGCGACAACTGTTTTGCGTACTGCGTCTTTTATTGAGAACATATCTTGTTCCTCCTTTGTCTGATGTTATTATAGCATGGTAACCTCTAAAAACCCACAAAAATTAAGGCAAATAGAGGCATTTAGCATAA
>OOBV01001908.1_pt1 | contig 11707 bp, 6 predicted proteins | sample 1671731 | NCBI WGS metagenome assembly OOBV01 (sample SAMN06348186, study PRJEB24527) | human gut metagenome | biome: human gut; feature: ankylosing spondylitis patient; material: feces | host: Homo sapiens | place: China | collected 2015-10
TTTTTTAATAGCAAAAAAATTAGTACAAAACTAACATGTTCAGTATATTCTTATTTGGCTCACATGTCAAGAAAAGTGAACAACAATTCGGTAAATAATATAGAAAATTTATTGACTTATTTATTAAATTTATTATATTATATAAGTATTAAAAAAGAGAAAGAAGGATTCTAATGAAAAAAATTCTGAGAGACAATAAAGGTTCAATTTCTGCATTAGTTGTTATAAGTGTATTGCTTTATTCGATAGTACTTACAACAGCTTTTATGCAAGCTTCTTCAAAAAGGAAAATGCAAATGGAAAGTCAAATACTAGCAAAAGAAGCATATGAAAAGCAGCTAGATAATTTGGATGAAATAAGGGATGAAGTAATTGGATTACCAAGAACTAATGAGACTCAGCCATATTATCCAAGTAGAGAATTTAAACAAGTAAAAGAAACTAATTTAGATAATGGACTTGTAATAGAAGATGGTAATGGGAACCAATATGTTTGGGTAGAAGTTCCAAAGAACACAACAGTATATCCTACAGCTGGATTAAATATAACAAATTTTACAGATGATGAATATACAAAAATAGAAAATGATTTGCACACATATACTAGTGTGTACAGAAATGGAACAGGACGTAAAGATACCTGGGTGGCAGATAACAACAATACAGGATGGTTTACAGAAAGCGAATATTATGCACAAAAAAAGACAATGTTAAAAAGTGTTTACCAAAATGGTGGATTTTATGTAGGAAGATACGAAGCTGGAATTGGAACTAATAGAATGAGTATAGAATCACAAGTAGATGGAAAATATCCGGTACCAACAACAGCACCAGTAACAAAAGCAGATGCATATCCATACACATATGTAACAAGAACACAAGCACAAAATTTAGCAAGTAATGTAAATTCAGGAACTAAAACAAGTAGTTTAATGTTTGGAGTACAATGGGACTTAATACTTGCTTTTATGCATACAAAAGGTAATGTAAGCAATAATGAAATAAATGAAAATAGTGTAAATTTAGGAAATTACAGAGATAATATTTGGAATATAACTAATAAAAATGCAAAATATTCTGTAGAAGATGGTAATAATTACATCAATTGCCCATATGAAAAGAAACAAGCTGAAAATATACTATTAACAACTGGAAGTAGTGAAAAATTTGCACATATGAATATTTATGATATTGCGGGAAACGTGTGGGAATATACACTAGAAAATACAGGAGAAGCTAATAGACCGTGTTCATTAATGGGAAGCTATTACAAATATAATGGCTCAGTTACGGTATCAACAAGGCAGTATTTAGTTATTCACCATACAAAAGCCGGCTGATTCATGAGGGATCAGCCGGATTTTATGTTCCTTCGAAAAAGGGTATCCTATTGATGTTTATAAAACTTCAGTATCTTTTTCGCATAACGTTTTCCTAATAACAGTTGTGCTTCCGTATTAAAATGAGGGTCTTTCTCATCTTTATACCATCCCAATCCTTTCGATGATACCCAATCGGAATAGGGAATAAATGAAGAAACTTTTTTAATCATCTGATTAAAGGGGACTGTACCTGCTTCTCTTTTCGTCCAGTTCCATTGTGAAATCTGTCCTACAACAACCGGTAGATCCGGCATGTCCAGATCTTCCCGCAAGTCTTTCACCAAAGAAATCAGTTTCTGTTTATACGCTTCCGGATTCGAACAATCGGCTTCTCCCTGATGCCAAAGGATTGCTTTCAAAACACCTCCCTGCTTCATTGCAATCCGAACCCGGGAAAGAGCTTCTTCATAATATCCGTCTTTACTCCCTTTTAGCCAGGAGTTGATGGATGAGCCTCCACGCGCATTTACTACCAGCCCGACAGGACGTTTCGTTTGTCGGGCCATCTCTTTAGCAAAGCCGTAAGCCGGTCCCAAACGCTGCATTGACAAATCTTTCCGAACTGTAGAATAACGATTGAGAGGATTTACTGCCGGTTCAAAATTCCCCTTATCATTCAATAGATACACATTTTGGAGGGTATCCATGACTTCCGGAGTTAATGTTGCACGCCCCGCCATGTTGGATTGTCCGATGCATACATACAAATCAAAAGAGGACGGAACATTCTCCTTTACATTCCCGGCAAAAGCAAATAAAGATTGCAGGAGGAGAAAAGACAGTAAATAAATAGACCTAAGCATATTGACAGTGTTTATGATTAATAGTTTCTATAAATACGGATAGCGTTCAGAATAGGTTCTCCTTCTTTTTTATGGAAGTCAACACTCAATCCTTTTCCATCCTTCACCGTTACTACAAATTTCTTGATAACAGCACGGGCATATCCGTAATCACGAGCTATGTTGAAATCATCCAAAACAGTCGTTCCATTGATTGAAATACCAAAGCTGCGATTTCCGGCAAATGTTTGTTCCGAGTCAGCTCCCAGATTATAAACCAACGCTTCCCTCTCTTTGTCCGACTCCAATTCTGCCCAGTACAAATATACGGAATATTCTCCATTCGGTACATCAGCTTTAAAAGATTTTATTCCAACACGTTGAGTCTGGAAGATTGGATTCATATCCGTTCCCAGAATGTCAATATCCGAACCAAGCATACTGCCGAATCCTGTTTTACGACGATAAGAAGTTCCGCCTACAAATCCCCAGCTACCGGGCTTATACTCCTGCTCGGGAATCCATGCTACATTTGCTGTACGGTCTTCAAAATATCTCGGAGAACCCAACATTACATTTATTTCCGTAAATGGGATTGCTTCGTCTTTCAACTGTGAGCCTACCAACCGGAACTGAATCCGGAGCATATCCCGCAATTTGCTATCACCAGCCACGGCAACTGCTTCCAAGAGATTCTCTCCACCAACAAACGGTACATCGAACAAGGCATAATTATCTTCCACCTTTTTCTTTCCCAGACTCTTATTGTTCACAAACAGCTCTACTTCTTCCGCATTGGAGAATACAGGAACAGACTGAATACATTCTTTCTGTGCAGTATTCACCACTCCCCCACGGCTTTTCCACTCCCGATTACCTATAACAAGTATCGGACGACGTGACAAAGCTGTCTTATAAAACCAATAGACATCTTTCTTCTCCCTGTCTAATCCGACAACTCCTTTATTGTTTACATGAGGAACAGCATCGACACGGGATTCGGAATAAAAATCATTCAGATTCCACAGACTGGAACCGGCAATAAACGGACGTTTCATCATTTCACGGAGATAATGTTTATGATACACCAAACCATATTCCTGTGAGAAGTCGAAACGTTCCGGCTGGTAGGAATGAAGTCCCGGATCTACTCCCGGTCCATATTCCGTAACCATCAACACTTTTCCCTTGTATACCTTATGGGCACGGTCGAGCAAACGTTGAAACTCATTGATATCCGGCTCATACCAGCCTTGATACAGGTTCCACCCCTGAATCATCGGAATTTCGGTCAGATGGGCATCTTCGTAATATTGAGGCATATTATGATAAGCCATCATGGTATATCTTGAAGGATCTTCCTCGCGGATGGTCGCTTCCAAGGCACGGGCTACTTTTTCAGTAAAGCGGTAGTAATCTTCCAATTGCTTGCCTTCGGTATAAGGGCGACGCAGAAAAATCTCATTCATATACCCCCAAATCATAACAGAAGGACGGTTGAAATCCTGACGTACCATTTCTTTAGCCATCTCAACGGAGTTCTGCAAAAACTCTTCAGTTTCCGTAACAGCATTGACAACGGGGATTTCAACCGAAGTCACAATACCCAGTTTATCACACATTTCCATGATTACAGGATCTTGGGGATAATGTGACACACGCAGGAAGTTCCCTCCCATCTCTTTCAACAACAGTACATCTTGTACATGCAACTCATCGCGCAAGGCATTTCCTTTCTGAAAATAATCCTGATGCCGGGCAGTTCCGATTAGTTTACGTCCTTTGCCATTCAGGAAAAAGCCCTTTTCCGAATCAAATTTAAACCAGCGCAAGCCTAACGGATTCACCACTTCATCCAGCAAAGTACCCTTTTTCTTATCGAGAATACGCGTATATACCATATACCGATAAGGATCGTCTATATCCCACAAACGGGGCGAATCTATTTTTATCTTTTTAGAGATGTCTGTCTTTGTTTCACCGGATGCCAGCTTTATTTCCGCATGAGTCTTTTTCACTTCCTTACCATCCGCATCGCAGATTATATTTTCCACCCTGATTTCTGCAGGTTGGAGTGTATTATTCGTCAGTAATGTAGTAATTTCTACCGAGGCTGCGGAGTTGTTCACTTCGGGTGTACGGATATAAACTCCTGACGAAGCATAATCATTCGTTGCAATGTGTACCGGATTCATAAACTGCAGATAGACATCCCGGTAGATACCGCCAAAGAAAGTAAAATCGGCAGATAAGGGAGGAATATTCGGATTATAGACATTGTTCACATAAATGGCAAACAGGTTTTCCTGTCCATAACGCAAATGGGAAGTGATGTCAAAACAGAAACGGGTATACCCTCCTTTGTGTTCTCCCACGAACTGACCGTTCAGATAGAATCGTACTTCCTGATTGGCTCCTTCAAAATAGATCACTGCCTGACGTCCCTCCTGGCTTTTATCTACAAACAATTGTTTCCGGTACCAAGCCGGTCCCCGATAAAATCCCGGAGTTTCGTCGTCTGCATCTTTATTATTCCATGTATGAGGTATATTGACCGTCTCCCAAGAAGAGTCGTCACAGCCGGCCAGCTGCGCTTCAAACGGAGATCCTTTTGTAAATTTCCATCCGTCGTTAATTGTGTATACCACACGCTGTTGCGCCTGTGCCCATCCCACAATAAACAATAGAATAAAAATATAGAGAAACTTCTTCATAATCGATATATACTTATAATTAAAACTTTATTTTCACTTCTCTACCTGTGCAGACGCACTCTTTGCTATCAAGAGCTGCACCTTCAGGCAGATATAATTTCACACGCATTTTTATTTGTTCCGGCATACCGGGATAAGTTCCCTCACGCAGTCCAATAGTCAATGTCCGTTCCGAATCTTTCCATTGCATCGGCACTTTCGAACATACGCCCTCTTCATAGCGGTAGGAATCACCTTCATCCTCATACCATAAAAAAGCAGCATCCGCTCCTCCATAGATACGCAATTCCAGTTCACGATCGGGATATTCCATCGCATATTGTTTCACTTCTGCCAAAGGCAAGATAGAACCAGCCTTCACATAGAGCGGAAGTATGTCGAGGATATTTGTCTGCATTTGTTCTCTTCCTCCTTCAAAAGCTTCTCCGGTCCAGAAGTCATACCAATATTTACCGCTATGTTCCGGCAGATAAATACAGATGTTCTTTTCTTCCGATTGCGGATGAAATACCGGACGCACCAATAAGGAAGTACCGAACATATAGGCATTATCAATATCAAATGTCCGGGTATCTGTTGTGAAATCCATTGCCAAACCTCTCAACATGGTATAATTATTGGCGGTTACCTGATGGGACATTGAGTAAATGTATGGCAACAGACGGTAACGCAGATGGATATACTTCACTTGATTATCATAAGATAATGTCCCCTCTTCACCGAATTGCCAAATTTCACGCGGCACATTCGTACCGTGAGCACGGAAGATAGGAGTAAATGCGCTAAACTGGAACCAACGGGAATATAACTCTTTATAATCATTACTTTTCAGTCCGTCGGGATATTTTGCATCCCGTTCTGTGACAAAGAATCCTCCCGTATCGGAAGTCCAATACGGAATACCGGACATAGACAAGTTTAAGCCGGCAACCAGTTGTTTGTGCATATTCTCCCATGAAGCCGAAACGTCACCCGACCATACGGCTGTACCATAATGCTGTTGCGAGGCAAAGGCGGAACGAGTTAGGATAAATATACGCTTCTGATCGCTCTCGGTGCGCAGGCGTTGATAGAAGTCCTTTAGCATTTCTAAAGAATAAGTGTTCAGATAACGGTGGAAGCTACCCAGATAAGTATTACCAGCTGATTTGGTCCTTTCTTCCTGCTTCAACTGTGTGAATCCATCCCGGAAAGATGGTTCCGTTGCATCCATCCACCAGGCATCCACACCCATATCATAGAGTCCTTTCTTGAGGTATTGCCAGAAAATATCCCTCGCGACAGGATTGTAGGCATCAAAAACCTTATAACCTGCCCATGTAGGTTCACTAAACAATGCACCGATAGAATCCAAAGACTGATAGACAGCCGTTTCCGGTCCGAATCCGGGCCATACGGAAAGCATAAAATGAACATGGTCCTGTTGATGCAGTTCATCAATAACCTGACGGGGATGATTAAAGTTTGCCGGATGGAAGGTCAGGCTGTTCCAATGAGGTTTGTCTCCCCAATATTCCCAGTCCTGCACAATGTTATCCAACGGAATTCCCCGTTTACGGTATTCTTTAACGACTGCCTTCAATTCATCGAACGACTTATAACGTTCTTTGGACTGCCAGAAGCCATACACCCATTTTCCAAACATCGGCACGTCCCCCGTCAATTCCCGATAACCGGCAACGACTTCGTCCATATTCTTACCATAGACAAAATAATAGTCGGAGGCATCACCTACTTCGGAAGTAAATGAGTAGCCCTCCTTCGTATCTTCAAACTTCGTAGAAGAATAATTATCCCATAAGACACCGTATCCGTTGGTCGAAATAAGGAACGGATTGACAATATCCATATTGGCCTGTAACAGAAGTACAGATTTCCCCCGATAGTTCATGATTCCATTCTGATACTGTCCCAGTCCGTAAATGGCCTCATCCTCGGTAGGAACAAAGCGTTGAGTGACTTCGAGACATTGTTCACCTCCGGCAACCGAACGTTTGAAGTTCCGTGCCTTTCTATCCCCTTTCTCTTTTAGTAATAACTTACCTGTGGATGTTTCCTGAAAAATGAAAGCCGCATCTGCCTTATCAAAAACTACGGAAAGTTCACGGGTGCGAAAGAGCAGCTTCTGTCCCGTATCTTCCCATTTATAATCTTTGAAAGCCGGCTTTTCCGAATCACCCACCAATCTTTTTGTTACCAGCGTATCACCTTCGGGAAAAGACAGAATCCGCACGCATCCCTCCGACATAAACTCGACCCGATATTGAATACTGTCAGATACGAAAGCACATCCCCTACCGTCTTCATGAACCGGAGAGGAACATCCGATGCAGGATAGTACAGATAAAACTAATAACCAATTAAAACTCTTCATCCATGCATTTATTTGACTGTGTAGATCGTATAGCCCAATGACAAATTACGGACTACGACATTTCCTTTTAAATAGAAAGTAGGCATATTGAATCCATTCACGATATTATCCTTATACAATTCTACTTTTGCGCTTTTCCATTCACCCGTGTTGTCGGTACGTATCCGGGACACAATTTTAAACGGCTCTTTCGGTTCGCGCTGTGTAGATGAACGTATAAAAAGAGATTCATTTCCCTTGTCCAGGTATTCAAAATAGAGATACCCTACATAGTTATTCATTTGTAATTTGGAAACCAGCTCTTTGGGCAAAGAGATAGAGAGAGTTTCTTCGGCATTGTAACCACCGGATTTTCGCTTTCCCTGAATCTTCATGTCCGACTCACGCAAACGCATCATCTCAACCGCCAAAGCGGATTTTGCTGTCTTGACATCATTTTCTATTTGTGACAACAAGCCTATTGCCACCGGATAACGTCCCTGGCTAATCAACAATGCCGCCTTATCGAGCGAACGTTGACAAGCGGATACGTCCATCTTCGTCTTTTCCAGGAAACGGGCTTCTTTTCGCAGCCGGAAAAGCATTAAAGGTAAGGTTAATCCACGCTCGTCCGCCTGTTCGTCTTTGAATTCCGCTGCATACTTTAAAGTCGTACGTAGTTCACGGTCACCGTTTTCAATGGTCGGCTCTATTTCGTGTCCTTCGGTATAGTCACTCCACGAAGCGATAAACATCATGTCCAGGCTGTCCTTCTCTGCCATACAGAACTTCCACATACTTTGATAAGTTTCTCCATTGTTACGTGGGATATAATAGAAGTGTCCACGTCCCCAGCCCGCACATCCCCGGTTATCCATTCCCGGCATGGCAAATCCCGACTTAATGGTATAAGCAGGATTGTTACTATGCCAAATTGAATCACGGAAAGGTTTCATAAACTCAATAACATCATCCTGAGTGGCGTAATTATCCCATTCGGCATGTGCCTGATCTCTTGTACGGACACGGGCAGGAAGCCATGCAGTCGGTATTTCTCCCACTTTTTCCCAAGCATCCATATCATCACTGCGGGTGACGGGAATGTATTTATCATTTTCCAGTTTTCCCCAATCCGCCCAACGGCGTAAGGCAACGGGCTGCCTCATTCCTTGCGGAAACTTCACTTGTGATAACACTTTCTTGTATTCATCGACTTTCGCTCCGGGACCGAAATGATAAAAAACAGGCATTCCTTTCACCATAGGAGCAGTCGGACCTGTGAAGACACTATCTACCAGATATTGATAACATTTAGCCATGTATTCGGTCTTTGCCTCACGGGTGTTAACTTCCGGATAAATCTTCGTAATCCAGTCATAATATAACCAACCGTCGCACCAGTTTACGCCGATTTCAAAGTCATACTTTGCTGCCACTTTCTGCATCTCACGCAGCAAGATGTCATTTTCGTGAGGCTTGAACCCCCATTCGATAAAGAATCCATCTATCTTAGCCGCTTTTGCCGACAATATCTGATATTCGATATAATCGGGATCGAGATTGGACTGCATTCCGACTTGGGGATAAGCCACTGCCGCTATCTCATGCCGTCCTTCGCTGTCTATCAGATCGGCATTATAACACAGCGACTTCCTTCCGGTACTTGATTTTTCCGTATTGGCATACATCTCCCAACGCCCCAGCTTTCCGTCATGCTGCCGGGTATAGCGCACTCCGTGAAAGTCGGCATACACTTTCTTTCCATTCTGCGCCAAGGCCGGTAATGCGATAGATACCAATAAAAAAAGAAGAAGTTTCCTCATTGTTCCAAACTTAATTATTCAACTTATGTACTTAATCAATCTTCCACCATACTTAATCAGTCCTCACTCAACACGAAATCATGCTTTTCCGGATAACTGAAAAGATTGTCTATCATCCAACGGCCTTTATAAATCTTGGCTCCGTCCATTTTGAAAAGTTCTTCTCCCTTCTCATTTACAAGTCCTTCTGCCCACCATTCTTCAGTCGGTTTCAGCATCAGGATTCCGTCCGGTCCGTTGCAGATGCTTTTTATATCGGCTATGCTGTAAACTTTCTCGCAAGTAGGTTCGGTAGAGTCATTAGTCGTAGCGTCGGTAACTCCAGTCAAATCAAACTTATAGACAGCCGAAGCAGCAGTAAGCCATAATTTATCTTCTTCACCATATACCGGGAACAAATCATGCCCACCCGATTCATTGCTGAATGTATAAAGGGTAGTCTGATTTATTAACTTGGGATTACTCCGGTTGCCATCGTACTTAAAACGGAATAATGCAGTCACTCCCTCTTTTTTGGTAGCTGTAGCATAAAGATACGATCTTTTCTTATCCCAAACAACATTATGCGCATTACCCAACTTCACCGTATTAGCTTTTGCTCCCAATACCTTAACCGTGTCAACCACAAAGGTATTGATTTCACCGGATTTAGATTCTGCCGTCACGATATTTCCATCGGGCAATACCTCCGCAGAGTGGGGATTCTGTCCGCAGTTTGCATAGAACATTAATTTATGGTCCGACAAACGGATTAAAGCCACAGCTCCGCCGGAGGCAGTCATCAAGATATAGCGTCTATTGAAAACCGGTTTTACTTCACTCGGATTGACAAACCAACCCTGCTGTGCAGCAGGAACACAGGCAGTATAAGGATCCCAACTCCAAATATTGCGGTGCGTCTCCGCATCTCTGATGACAATAGCCCGTCTGGATTGTTCCGCCAGTACATAAGCCTTTTCCGGAAGTTGAAAGATTTCATTTTTTACTACAGGAGCGGCATCATCATCGGAACATGCTCCCAAAGCTATATTAAATCCTAAAAGGATTGCAAATAAACTAAACTTCTTCATGGTCATAACTATTTTAATTCTAAATATTCAATTTGTCTATTTAAAGTTTCCGTCAATCTATTGAACCGATTTTGTATCGTAATAATCGATCAATGAATGAACTGAAAGATTCAACTGCCGCATCTGCGACAGAAAAGATTCATAAGGTTCGTATTCGATGGAGACTATTCCTTTATTAGAAGCTTTTCCGTTAGAATCGTAGCCGTCATTATATTCAAAGTGTACCCAACCCACACAATTTCGGGTTTCCAGCAAACGCAGGCAGAAGTTCTGATAAAACTCACCTCTATTTTTCTGTGTATGCACCAGCCATCCACCTCCTTCGGTATTGGTATATCCAGTTCCCTGATAACTGGCATCTTCTGCTTTCGTATAGAATTCCGAAACTAAAAAAGGTTTCGTTCCACACCAAACTTTCAGGTTTGCCAAGAAATCTGCTTCCGGTTGCCAACGGGCATAATAATTGATAGAAACAAGATCACAATAACGAACACAAGCTTCCACCACTTTCTGATTGTATTTGCTCCAGTCATGCAGACGTGTTCCCAAAATCAAATGCTCTTTATCATATCGTCTGACGGTAGCGGTAGTCAACTGATAATAATAATCAGCAACCATCCCCCGAAAGTCTTCCTGATTTTTCTTGGTGATCGCTCCGGCAGAAGCTATACCGTTATCCCGCATGAACTTTTCTGCATACTCACGAGCTGCTTTATAGCGTTCGGGTAAGGACAAGAAATGTTTCAGATCAATTCCTCGCAAAGGGTCAGTATTCTGATAACTGGCAAACGGCAATTCATTGTCAAGATAGAAACCTATAAAATGCCGGTCACCGGCAAATAAAGCTGACTTCTCTTGTACGAGATGATCTATGTACGTAGCAAATGTCGGTTCGAAAAGAAGAACGAGACGATTATACTTGTCATCATCAAACGCGTAGCCCAAATTCTTGCTCATATCCCACATAAAGGTACGGAGCAGATACAGATTTTCTGCATAAGCAATCTTTTGCGTCTTAGGCGTCAACAAGTTAGCACGTACTGCAGCAGGAAATACTTCAATACGGTTCGAGCCATACGAAATATAGTTTATATGATTGTCTGCCAACAGTTTGCCAGTCTCTTCACTCCATCGCACCTCACTACCATATCGAGTACTGAAAGCCTTCTTATGAGCAGTAGATTCTCCCGGACGGACATGCTGAATTCCATGAATGATAACAGCCCCATTATCCGGATCCAGTAAATAAGAACGCCCTCCACAACTAGCCACTCGGAAAAAGCCTTCTTTTCCAACCACAGAAGAGGGTTGCAAACCGATTCGTCCTCCCCATGCAGTCCGGCTATAATCCGAAGAAGGAGTATACCAATTCATATTATCAATGGTACGTGTTTCCCTTGAATCTGCCGTTGTCCATGCCTGGAAAGTTCCGTTCTGCCACTTCCGGTATTCTACATTCATAAAAGTATATTCATCTTTTTCCAAAGAAGTATCTCCTCCTTCCGGTTTCAAAGGTTCTATTTCGTTGGAAGAGGAGGAACAACCAAGCGTTAACTGCATCAATCCGACTAAAGATAAAAAGA